>WBZX01000019.1_pt1 | contig 142427 bp, 116 predicted proteins | sample 5204211 | NCBI WGS metagenome assembly WBZX01 (sample SAMN12344362, study PRJNA552823) | activated sludge metagenome | biome: Activated sludge suspended growth; feature: Nitrification reactor; material: Wastewater; isolation source: activated sludge from nitrification reactor of wastewater... | reverse complement strand
CCTTCCACCGTCTCGCCCACGTTGTCGCCGCCGATGGCGCCGGCCACGATGTCCTGCACCTCGGCGATGTTCAGGCCGTAGCGCGCGGCGGCGGCGCGGTTGATGTCGACGTCCACATAGCGCCCGCCGGTGAGCCGCTCGGCCAGCGCCGACGACACGCCCGGAACGCCCTTGGCCACCTGGGCGATGGCGCTGGCCACGCGGTCGATCTGGGTCAGGTCGCTGCCCGCCACCTTCACGCCGATGGGGCTCTTGATGCCGGTGGCCAGCATGTCGATGCGGTTGCGGATGGGCGGCACCCAGATGTTCGACAGGCCCGGCACCTTCACCGCCTGGTCCAGCTCGGCCACGATCTTCTCGGGCGTCATGCCGGGCCGCCATTCGCTCTGCGGTTTGAGCTGAATGGTGGTTTCGAACATCTCGATCGGCGCCGGGTCGGTGGCGGTCTCGGCACGGCCGGCCTTGCCGAACACGCGCGCCACCTCGGGCACTTCTCTGATCATGCGGTTGGTCAGCTGCAGCAGCTCGGCGGCCTTTTGCGTCGAGAGGCCCGGCAGGGCCGAGGGCATGTAGAGCAGATCGCCTTCGTCCAGCGGCGGCAAGAACTCACCGCCCAGTCGCATCAGCGGCCAGGCCGTGGTGGCCAGCAGCACCGCAGCCATGGCCAGCGTGGCCTTGGGCCAGGCCAGCACCCAGCGCAGGGCCGGGCGGTAGACGGCGATCAGCGCGCGGGTGATGGGGTTCTTCTGCTCGTCCGGGATGCGCCCGCGTATCCACAGCCCCATCAGCACCGGCACCAGCGTGATGGAGAGACCGGCAGCCACCGCCATCGCATAGGTCTTGGTGTAGGCCAGCGGGCCGAACAAGCGGCCTTCCTGCGCCTCCAGCGTGAAGACGGGCACGAAGCTCAGCGTGATGATCAGCAGCGAGAAGAACAGCGCCGGGCCCACCTCCACGGCGGCGTCCGTCATCACCTGCCAGCGCTCTTCGCCTTCGAGTTCACGGCCTGGGTGGGCGTGCTGCCAGGCCTCGATGCGCTTGTGGGCGTTCTCGATCATCACCACGGCGGCGTCCACCATCGCACCGATGGCGATGGCAATGCCGCCCAGCGACATGATGTTGGCGTTGATGCCCTGGTAGCGCATCACCAGAAAAGCCGTGAGCACGCCCAGCGGCAGCGCGATGATGGCCACCAGGGCCGAGCGCAAATGCCACAGGAAGATGGCGCACACGGCGGCCACGACGATGAACTCCTCGATCAACTTGTGCGAGAGGTTGGTGATGGCGCGCTGGATCAAAGCGCTGCGGTCATAGGTGGGCACGATGGCCACGCCCTGGGGCAGGCTCTTCTGCAACTCGGCCAGCTTGGCCTTCACCGCGGTGATGGTGTCTTGCGCGTTCTTGCCCGAGCGCAGGATGACCACGCCACCGGCCACCTCGCCCTCGCCATCGAGCTCGGCGATGCCGCGCCGCATCTCGGGGCCCACCTGCACCGTGGCCACGTCGCCAACGCTCACCGGCACGCCGCTGCGGTTGGCCAGCGGGATGGCGCGGAAGTCGGCCAGTGTTTTCAGGTAGCCGCTGGCGCGCACCATGTATTCGGCCTCGGCCAGCTCCAGCACCGAGCCGCCGGTCTCGCGGTTGGCGGCCATCAGCGCGTCGCGCACCTGGGCGTAGGTGACGCCGAATGACGCGAGCTTGGTTGGGTCCAGCACCACCTGGTACTGCTTGACCATGCCGCCCACGCTGGCCACCTCGGCCACGTTGGGCAAGGTCTTCAGCTCGTACTTCAGGAACCAGTCTTGCAGCGCACGCAGCTGCGAGAGGTCTTGCTGACATTCCGAAGCGGGGAGCGCTGGGCGCCGGGCCGCCCCAAGGCCTGCGCTCGCCCCCTCGGGGGGCTGGCGCGCAGCGCCTGGGGGTCGGCACACGATGGCGTACTGGTAGATCCAACCCACGCCGGTGGCGTCCGGCCCCAACGAGGTTTTGGCACCCGCCGGCAACCGGCCCTGCACCTGGTTCAAATACTCCAGCACGCGCGAGCGGGCCCAGTACATGTCGGTGCCGTCGTCGAACAGCACGTAGACGAAGCTGTCGCCAAAGAACGAGTAGCCGCGCACGGTCTTGGCCCCCGGCACCGACAGCATGGTGGTGGCCAGCGGGTAGGTGACCTGGTTCTCCACGATCTGCGGCGCCTGGCCGGGCAGGCTGGTGCGGATGATGACCTGCACGTCGCTGAGGTCGGGCAGGGCATCCACGGCGGTGCTGCGCAGGCTGATGGCGCCCCAGGCGCCCAGCATCAGCGTGGCCAGCAGCACCAGCAGCCGGTTGCCCACCGACCAGCGGATGAGTGCGGCGATCATGTCAAGGCTCCGGCAACATCATTCCCACCACCTCCGCCGTCATTCCCGCGTAGGCGGGAATCCAGCATGGGCGCGGACGGGTGGATCCCCGCCTGCGCGGGGATGACAGGGTGCGCGGGGATGACGGGAGCTGCGGAATGGTCGTGCTTTTGTTTTTCACGTCCCTGCGGCGCCGGCTTCCCGCCACCCCGGCCGTCATTCCCGCCACCTCCGCCGTCATTCCCGCGCAGGCGGGAATCCAGCGACGGCACCAGCGGGCTGATCTGCGTGATCGCCCAGTCGTCCCCCTGCTTGACGAAGCTGAACGTCACCTGTAGCCCCACCTTCAGGCCCTTCGCCAGCTCAGGCTTGGCGAGCTTGAAGGGCATGGTCATGCCCGGCCACTTCAGCGCCGGCACGGGCTCGTGCTCCAGCGTCACGCTCTCGGCGTCCATCTCGGTCACCACGCCACGGGTTTGCCAGCTTTGCGGCGCTGCGCTGGCCGCAGCGGACGCGGCGGCGGCCGGTGCCCGCGCCATCACGCCTTGCAAACTCGCCTCAGAGTCGATCAGGAACTGGCCCGAGGCCACCACCTGCTGGCCGGCCACCAGACCCGAACGGATCACGATCCACTCGTCCGCGCCCTGGCTGATGGACTCGCCCACCTGCACCTCCACCGGCCGGTAGCGGCCCGGGCCGTCCACCACGTAGACCAGCGCGCGCTTGCCGGTGCGGATGACGGCTTCGGCCGTCACCACCAGGGCCTCGCGCGGCGCACCCTGCAGGCTCACCTGTGCGAACAGGCCGGCCTTGAGCTTGCCCTGGGGGTTGGGCAGTTCCACACGCACCCGCAGCGTGCGGCTGTCTTTGTTGGCCTCGGGCAGCACGGCGGCCACGCGGCCATTGACCACTTGGCCCGGCAGCGAGGGGAAGCGCGCCTGCACCGCCTGGCCGGGCTGGATGCTGGCGGCCTGGGCCTCGGGCAGGGCGGCTTCCAGCCACACGGTGCCCAGGCCGTTGATGCGGGCCAGCGTCATGCCTGGCGCCACCACCATGCCAGCGCGCACCATCAGCTCGGCGATGAGCCCGCCCGTGGGCGCGGTGATGGTTTGCAGCGCCATCGGCTGGCCGCTTTTCTCCACCTGCGCCACCACGGCGGGCGGCATGCCCAGCAGCAGCAGCCGCTGTTTGGCGGCCTGGGCCAGGCCCGCGTCGCCGGTGGCCTTCACGGCCAGGTACTCCTGCTGCGCGCCCAGCCATTCGGGGTTGAGCACGTCCACCAGCGGCGCACCGGCGGCGATCACGTCGCCCGGCGCGCGGGCGTAGACGCGCTCCACAAAGCCGTTGGTGCGGGCCTGCACGATGGCCACGTCGCGCTCGTTCAGGCCCACCGTGCCCACGGCCTCCACGCTGGCGGCCAGGCTGCGCCGCTCCACGGTGGCCAGGCGCGTGCCCAGGGCCTGCTGGGCGCGGGTGTCCACCTTCAGCGCCGGTGATTCGGCAGGGGTGCCAGACGTGCCGCCGGGCTCGCCCTCGTCGGCGTAGCGCGGCACCAGCTGCATGTCCATGAAGGGCGACTTGCCGGGCTGGTCGAACTTCTGGCCCGGCACCATGGGGTCGTACCAGTACAGCACCTTGCGCTCTGCTGCGGTGGCGGGTTGGGCGGCGTCGGTGCGCCAGTGCGAGGCGCCCCAGCCCAGAGCCGCGCCCAGGGCCAGCAGAGCGACGGCGGATGCGATGGTTTTGGTGTGGTTCATGGTGTTCACTCCGCAATCAGGGTGGCCAGGCGCACGTTCAGCGCCGCGAGCTGCGCGTCCAGGTCGGTGAGCCTGAGCTGGGTTTCCACGGCCTCGCGGCGCGCGGCCAGCACGCTGGCCAGGTCGCCACGGCCGGCCTCGTAGCCACTCAGCGCCAGTGCCACGCGCTCGGCCGCCAGGGAGCTGCCCGGGCCGGCCAGGCGGTCACGCTGGGCCTGCAGCGCCTGGCCCTCGGCCAGCCAGCCGTCCAGTTCCTCCTGGTGCAGGCGCAGGGTGGCCTGGCGCTCGGCCTCCACGCGGGCGGCGTCGAGGCGTTTGGCGTCGGCGATGGGCTTTTGCCGACGCTCTTTCTGCCAGGGCAGGTCCATGCTGATCTGGAACGACACCATGTCGCCGTACTGCGGGCCGCGCCGCTGGTAGGCCACCTCCCAGGCCCAGTCGCCGCGCTGCTCGGCGTCCATCTCGCGGGCCTCGGCGTCGGCCATGGCGCGCATGGCGTCAAACGGCGCCAGCTCGGCGTGGCGGTGGATGGCGGCGCGGGCCTCGTCGGCGGGCTGGGCCTGCAACGGTGGGGTACCGGTCAAGGGCTCGTTGGCGCGCTCGCCCACCCAGCGCCGCAGCGTGGCGCGGGCCTTGGCCACGTCGCGGGCGGCCTCGTCGTGGCGGTCGGCCAGGGCCAGGGCTTCCTGGCGGGCCATCAGCTTGTCGGTGGGCATGGCCTTGCCGCTGGCGACGCGGGCGTCCAGCGTGGCCAGCGTCAGCTGGTTCTCGCGCTCCAATGCGGCCAGCTGCGCCTGCTTGCGTTCGGCAAAGTGCACGCCCAGCCAGGCCAGTTGTGCGTCGCGGCGTGTGGCCAGGCGCGCCACCACCAGCATGGCCTGCTCGCGCGTGGCCTTGGCGTTGGCGCCCTCGGCGCGGGCGGCGCGCTTGGCGGCGTTGGGCACATCTTGCATCAGCGCGATGCGCTGCATGGTCATGCCGTCGGCCACCGCGCTGTAGCGGCCCATGCCGCTGATGGGCAGGTTTTCCACGCCCACGGCCAGGCGCGGGTCGGGCAGGGTGGCGGCGGCGGTGCTGGCGGTGCGCGCGCTGTCCAGCGCGAGTTGCTGGTTGCGCAGCGCGGGCGCCTGGGTCAGGGCCTCGGTGGCGGCGTCGTCCAGGCTCAGCGCCGCGTGGGCAGAGGCCGCGAGCAGCGAGCCGAGCAGCACGGCCGCGCGCAGCGCAAAGGGGGAAGGGGTCATGGCAAGTCCTCGACATCAACAGGGCAGGAACACGCGAACCGCAGCGGCTGTGCAGCCGTGCGGCAAGGGTTCAGCCTGTCAATGCCGCAGCACTTGCAGGGCGATGTAGAGCGGCGGAAATCCCGGCGGCGGTGCGCCCGAGCGGGTGGCAGGGGTCGCGCAGGCCAGGGGGCCGGGCTGCAGGTTGACAGGCGCCCAGTCGAGCACGGCGAACAGCAGCGGCGTGGTGCCGGGGTTGAGGCTGGCCGAGGCACTGGGGGTTTGTGAGCCCTCGTCGCAGTGGGCCTTGCACAGGCTGGCCTGGCCGCTGTCCATGGGGGCCTCGGTGGCCATGCTGGCCATGTCGCAGCCTTCCATCTCGGCCATTTGCGCAGAGGGCTGGCCCTGGCCGCGCCCTTCCATCGGGCACACATAGGCCGCCGTGGCCAACTGCATGAACAGCAGCGAGCCCATCAGCCAACTGGCAAGCCAGCGCAGGGTGCGGCGGGGAAAGCGCATGGGCGGCAGTCTAGCGGTTCGGGTGCTGCACACCTTGACCGAGGGCATGCTTGGCCCTCACCCTGGTGTGACCAGGGCCCAGCGGTCGGTGCGTGACAATCGCGCACTCCGCCCTAAGACCATGCGCACAAGCCGAAAGATCCTGCTGCTCGCCGCGTTCTCGTTCGTGATGGCCGTGATCGGGGCGGGTGAGGTCTTGTGCCACCCCGCGCGGCGGGCCGTGGGCGAACCGCCGGCCGATCTGAAGGCCCGCAGCCTGCGCCTGCCGTATGGCCAGGGCGAGGGCCAGGGCGAGACGCTCTCGGCCTGGATGCTGCCCGGCCGGCCTGGACTAGGGGCCGTGCTGCTGTTGCACGGCGTGCGGGCCGACCGGCGCGAGATGCTGGACCGGGCCCGCTTTCTGAACCAGCGGGGCCATGCCGTGCTGCTGCCCGATTTGCCCGCGCACGGCGAGAGCAGTGGCGAGCTGATCTCCTACGGGCTGCGCGAAGCCGAGGGCGTGCGTGCGGCCATGGCCTGGCTGCGGCATGAGTTGCCGGGCGAAAAAATCGGCGTGGTCGGCGTTTCGCTGGGGGCCGCTTCGTTCGTGCTGGCGCGGCCGCAACCGGCCGCAGACGCGGTGGTGCTGGAGTCCATGTTCCCCAGCATCACCGAGGCGGTGAACGACCGACTGCGGCTGCACCTGGGCGCACCCGGCCCGCTGCTGGCACCCCTGTTGTTGTGGCAGCTGCCCTGGCGTCTGTCCATCTCGCCCAGCCGGTTGCAGCCCATCGCCGAGATGGCCAGCCTGCACGCGCCGCTGCTGATCGCCGCCGGTACCGCCGACCAGCACACCCCCGTGGACGAGACACAGCGCATCTTCGACGCGGCCGTGGCCCCCAAACAGCTGTGGCTGGTGCGGGATGCCGCCCATGTGGATCTGCACGCCTTTGCGCCGCGCGACTACGAGGACCGCGTGGGGGCGTTTCTGCGCCAGCATCTGCATGCCGAGGCCCCACCCGTATCCCCCAACACGACACCCCTGCCATGACGCTTTTCGCACCCCTCCGCCGCCTCGCCCTGACCGCCCTGCTGGGCGCCTGCGCCTGCGGCCCCCTGGCCGCCAAGACCCCTGGCGAGGTCGAGGTGGGCCAGGTGCTGCGCGAGGCCCAGATGCAGGGCCTGAACGGCCCCTCGGCCAAGCTGCTGTCGTTCAAGGGCCGGCCGCTCATCATCAACGTGTGGGCCAGTTGGTGCGGGCCCTGCCGGTCGGAGATGGCCTCGCTGGAGCGCCTGGCCTGGTGGGACGAGGCCGGCCGCTTCACCATCATCGGCATCTCCACCGACGACTATGTGGACAAGGCCAAGGCGGCGCTGAACCCCGAGAAGACCACCATCCGCCACTTCATCGACAAGCAGTTGGAGCTGGAGAACATGCTGGGCGCCAGCCGCCTGCCGCTGACCCTGCTGGTGGACGCCAACGGCAAGGTGCTGGACAAGATCGTGGGCGCGCGCGAGTGGGACAGCCCCGAGTCGCTGGCGCTGATCCGCAAGACCTTCTGGCCTGCCGGCGCCAAGCCGCCCCGCAAGGGCGGCTGAGCTGCCTCAGGGCGCGGGCACCGCCACGCGGTTGCCCGGCACCACCACGGGCTGGTACGAGAAGACCTCGCGCGAGGAGGGCTCCACCCGCACACGCACCCATTGCACGTCGTTCAGGCCGTTGGCGGCGTTGTTGCCGTAGGTCTCCACGCGGGTGAAGTTCTCCAGGCGGCGGCCACTGGCGTCCAGCAGCGGCTTGTCGACGCGGAAGTAGTGCGAGTCGCCGTGCACATAGGCCACCGGGCGGCGGAAGGCGGTCACCTCCTCGCGCAGGGCCTGCAGGTAGTCCTTGTAGCCGTCGGGCAGGGTGTCGGCCTGCACCAGGGTGGCGGGGTTGCGCGGCGAGGCGCGGGTGCCGTCCGTCAGGTCCCAGCCAGGGTTGGCCTGGGCGATGACCATCACCGCCACCGCGCCACGGGCCTTGGCGTAGGCGAAGCTGTCACGCAGCCACTGGATGTTGGCGGCGTTGCGGGCGGCGAATTCGGCGGCGTCGGGTGCGGTGTCGCAGAGGTTGTTGCAGGAGCCTGGCAGGTTCAGCGTCACGTAGACCACGCGGCGCACCACCCAGCGGCGGTTCTCGGTGCAGGCCACGGCGCCGTTCAGGCCCAGACACAGCGGCTCGGTCTGCACGTCCTGGCGCAGGGGCTGCTGGCCCATCGAGTGGGTGGTGCTGAAGAAGATGGCGCGCTCGCGGTCCAAACGCTCGCGCGCGCTGTAGCCGCCATTGCTGGCGCGGTCGCAGTCGGTCCAGTCGTTGTCGCCGGGCGTGAACATGGCAGCGCCGGCCAGGCTGTTGAACCAGCCCTGGGCGCGCAGGTAGAGGTTGTCGTCGCACAGGCTGCCCGAGCCTTGCTTGAGGTCACCGGTGTGCACGGTGAACTTCAGCTGGTGGGCGTTCATGTCGGCGATGAGGTTGGGCAGGCCCACGGCTTCCTGGGCGGCGGAATAGGGCAGGTCACCCCACAGGCCGATGGAATAGGCGCCGTCCTCGTCGCGCCCACCGCCGTCGGCCCAGGCCGGGGCGACAGCCGAGGTGGCGAGCAGCAGCAGGGCCAGGGTGCGCTTGAGGCGCGACATGGGAGAGCGGCAGAAATGGGCAGGCATGGCGGGTTCCTCGTGGTCGGGGTGGGGCTGGCCGCAGGCCACGGCCGGCCGTGGGCGATGCTAGATAGCCTCTGTGACGCACCGGTGACGGCCGCCCCCCATGCTCTGGTTTTGGGGCAAGATCGCAGCCCCGCCCGGAACCCCGCCATGTGCCGCAACATCAAGACGCTGTTCAACTTCGAGCCGCCAGCCACCGAGCTGGAGATCCGCGACGCCTCGCTGCAGTTCGTGCGCAAACTCAGCGGCTTCGCGGTGCCGTCCAAGGCGAACGAAGCCGCCTTCGAGCGCGCCGTGGCCGAGGTGGCGGCCAGCACGCGCACGCTGCTGGCGGCGCTGAAAACCACCACCCAGCCGCGCGACCGTGAGGTGGAAGCGGCCAAGGCGCGCGAGCGCAATGTCGCCCGCTTCGGGGCACGGTCATGAGTGAGGCTGTGGTGCATCTTGAAGGCGGCTGCGATTGCCGCCACCTGCGCTACCGGCTCATCAGCAAGCCCTTGTTCGTGCACTGCTGCCATTGCCGCTGGTGCCAGCGCGAGAGCGGTGCGTCGTTCGCGCTCAACGCGATGATCGAGTCCGATCGCCTTCAGCGGCTGGCCGGCGAGCCCGAGCTGGTGCCCACGCCGTCCCAGAGCGGCCAGGGCCAGCAGATCGCGCGCTGCCCGCATTGCCGCATCGCCGTGTGGAGCCACTACGCCGGCGCCGGCCCGTTGCTGAGCTTTGTGCGCGTGGGCACGCTCGATGACCCCGGCGCGCTGCCGCCCGACATCCACATCTTCACCGCCAGCAAGCAGCCCTGGGTGCTGCTGCCGCCGGGCACGCCGGCGGTGCCCGGGTACTACGAGCGCGAGGCCCACTGGCCGGCCGAGAGCCTGGCCCGGCGCGCGGTGCTGCTGCCCCTGATCGAGGCCTACCAGGCCGCCCTCCAGAAGAAAGCCTGAATGAACCTTCACCTGCTGTTGCTGGCCCTGTGCCAGGGCCTGTTCCTGACCAACAACGTCACCCTGGTGGCCATCAACGGCTTGGTGGGGCTGAGCCTGGCGCCCAACGCCTGGATGGCCACGCTGCCGGTGGCGGCCTATGTGGGCGGCGGCGCACTGGCCGCGCCGTTGGTGGCGCGGCACCAGCGGGCCTGGGGCCGCAAGCGCACTTTTCAGCTCGGGCTGGTGGTGGCCATGGTGGCGGCGGGCGTGTGCGCCTGGGCCGCCAGCCACCACCAGTTCTGGCTGCTCACGGCGTCCACCTTGCTGGCCGGCTACTACAGCGCCAACGCCTCGCTGTACCGCTTTGCCGCCACCGAGCTGGTGGCCCCCAGCTTCAAGGAGAAGGCCATCTCCTGGGTGCTGGCCGGCGGCATCCTGGGTGGCATCATTGGCCCCAACCTGGCCAGCGCCACGCGGGATGCGCTGCCGGCACCGTTTGCAGGCGCCTACCTGGCGCTGGTGGGCGTGGCGTTGCTGTCTTTGCTGGTGCTCGGCTTCATTCCCTTCCCGCCGTTGAACGCGCCGGGCAGCGTGCCCAAGCAAGGCCGGCCGCTGCGCGAGATCGCGCGACAGCCCCAATTCATCGTGGCCATGGCGGCCTGCGCGCTGGGCTATGGCGTGATGAGCCTGCTGATGTCGGCCACGCCCATCGCCATGGCGCAGTGCTCGCACCCCTTCTCTGCGGCGGCCCTGGTGCTGGAGTGGCATGTGCTGGGCATGTACGTGCCCAGCTTTTTCACCGGCACGCTGATCAAGCGCTTTGGCACGCTGCCGGTGATGGTGCTGGGCCTGCTGCTCAACATCGTTTGCGTGGTGATTGCGCTCAACGGGGTCGACCTGATGCATTTCCTGGGCGCATTGATCACGTTGGGCGTGGGCTGGAACTTCTTGTTCATCGGCGGCACCACGCTGGCCACCGAGGCCTACCGGCCCGAAGAGCGCACCACCGCACAGGCGGCGGTGGATTTCAGCGTCTACGCCACCATGACGCTCACCGCCTTCGGCTCGGGCGCGCTCGTCACCACTGGCGGCTGGCAGGCCATGAACTGGGGCACCTTGGTGCCGCTCGGCCTGCTGGGCGCGGCGCTGGCTTGGCTGGCGCTGCAACAACGACAGGCCAGGGTGGCAGCGTCCGCCTGAGGCCAGCCTGGCCGCGCACCCTGCAGCGGCCGCGACAATACGCCCATGTCCCCTTTGCTGTTGACCCTTGCTGCGTTCGCGTCCACCCTGGCCGGTGGCCTGCTGGCGCTGAAGTTCAAAGACGATCTGCACTACGTGCTGGGCTTCACCGCCGGCGTGCTGCTGGGCGTGGTGAGCTTCGAGGTGCTGCCCGAGATCTTCGAGCTGGCGCGCGAGCACCAGTTCGACGCCGACGGCGCCATGCTGGCCCTGGTGGGCGGCTTCATCCTGTTCCACGCGCTGGAGAAATTCCTGCTCGTGCACCCGGCGCAGGAGATGGGCTACAAGGCCCACCACCACCCGCATGCTGGCGTGGCGTCGGCGGCGGCGCTGATCGGCCACAGCTTCATGGACGGCGTGGGCATCGGCCTGGGCTTCCAGGTGTCGGTGCCAGTGGGCATCACCGTGGCGCTGGCCGTGATCGCGCACGATTTCTCCGACGGCCTGAACACCGTGAGCCTGATGCTGCGCCACCACAACACCACCCGCAAGGCCATCGTCATGCTGGTGCTGGACGCGTTGGCCCCGGTGCTGGGCGCGGCCGCCACCCTGGTGCTGCAGGTGCCGCCGTATTGGCTGATGGTGTACCTGGGCTTTTTCGCCGGCTTTTTGCTCTACATCGGCGTGGCCGACATCCTGCCCGAGGCCCACTCGGGCGCCAAACCCTCCACCTCGGTCAAGCTGATCGGCCTGACCTGTCTGGGCGCGGCCCTGGTGTACGGGGTGCTGGGGCACGGGCACTGAGCGGCCTTCCCGGCGCCGACATTCCCGGTCCCGTCATCCCCGGTCCCGTCATTCCCGGTCCCGTCATTCCCGCGCAGGCGGGAATCCATGCGGTGCAGTTGCGTCCAGCGGCGAAGACTGGATTCCCGCCTACGTGGGAATGACGGGTTGGCGTTGCGGGCATGACGGGGTGCCAATGCCGGCATGACCAGGCGGCGGCAAGGGCCTGACGTTGTGGCGGTGCAGGCCTGACCGGCCGAGGCCATCGGGTGAGTTGCCGGGCCAGAGGGCGCCTATTCGGCCCCTTGCCCCCGCAGGCCCTGCGTCAACATGCCACGGCAAGGTCGCGCGCATTGCCGGTGCGCCCTGGCCCAGTCACGCCACGCACCCGGGGGTACGCATGTCGGCCAATCCAGAACTCGCTTTCCAGGCACCCGACGCCACCACGGCGGCGGTGGCGCCACCGCGCGCAGCCGGGCGCCTGTACCCGCAGGGCTTCTGGTCGCCCGGCGTGGCGGTGTTCCACAAGATGGGCTTTCGCGCCAAGGCCTTGTGGGTCTCGGCGCTGCTGCTGTTGCCGGTGCTGGCCCTGGTGGTGTGGCTCTCGCACGCGCAGTATGCCGAGGACATGCATGCCCACGAGGTGGCCATCAAAGACCACGTGCAGGTGGCCCACGGTGTCATCGCCTGGGCGCACGGGTTGGAGACCTCGGGCCAGCTCAGCCGCGCCGAGGCGCAGAAGCTGGCGCTGCAGGCTGTCTCGCGGCTGAAGTACGGCAACGGCGACTACTTCTGGGTCAACGACATGGCCCCCACCATGCTGATGCACCCGGCCAAGCCCGAGCTCAATGGCAAGGACATGACAGGCTTCAAGGACCCCAACGGCGTGGCCGTGTTCAAGGCCTTTGTGGACGAGGTGCGCCGCCACCAGGCCGGCTTTGTGGCCTACCAGTGGCCCAAGCCCGGTGCCGCTGCGCCACAGGACAAGCTCTCGTACGTGATGGGCTTCGAGCCCTGGGGCTGGGTGGTGGGCACCGGCATCTATGTGGACAACGTGCTGGCCGACGCCAAGCAGCGCTGGCAGCGCACGGCGGCCGTGGTGGCCGTGGCCCTGCTGCTGGGCTTTTACGCCTTTGCCAGCTTCTACCAGGTGATGTCGGCCGGCTTGGGCGCTGCGGTGCGGGCCGCGCAGGCGGTGGGCGAGGGCCAGTTGAACCATCCCATTCCCCGCGCTGCCGGCCAAAGCGAAGAGGCGCACCTGCTGGCCTCGCTGCAGACCATGCAGACCAACCTGCGCGAACGCACGGCGCTGGAGGCCAGCCTGGCGGCCGAGAACCAGCGCATCCGCCAGGCGCTGGACACCTGCTCCACCCAGGTGATGATTGCCGATGCCACGCAGCGCATCATCTACGTCAACCCGGCCATGGCGCGGCTGCTGTCACGCCACGAGGCCGATGTGCAGGCGGTGGCGCCGGGTTTCCGCGCCCAGCAGGTGCTGGCGCAGCGGCTCGACGTGTTCCTGCGCGGTGCGGCGCAGCCGCTGAGTGGCGAACAACGCAGCCAGGTGCAGATGGGCGGGCTCACCATCGCCCAGACCGCCAACCCCATCTTCGACGCGGCGGGCCAGCGCATCGGCACCGTGCTGGAGTGGCTGGACCGCACCGCCGAGGTGGCCGCAGAAGCCGAAATGGCCAGCGTGGTGCAGGGCGCCACCGAGGGCGACTTCACCATGCGCCTGGCCACCGAGGGCAAGGCGGAGTTCTTTGCCTCGCTGGGCCGCATGTTCAACAGCCTGCTCGACAACGTCAGCGAGACCATCGTCGACGTGCGCAGCGCGGCCGAGAACCTCAACTCGGCCTCGGCCCAGGTGTCGGCCACCTCGCAGTCGCTGTCGCAGGCCGCGTCGGAACAGGCCGCCAGCCTGGAGCAGACCACCGCGTCGCTGCAGGAGATGTCCTCGTCCATCCAGAAGAACTCGCACAACGCCAGCACCACCGAAGGCATGGCCTCGCAGGCCGCGCGCGAAGCGGCCGATGGTGGCGGTGCCGTGGCCAGCACGGCCGGCGCGATGAAGACCATCGCCAGCAAGATCGGCATCGTCGACGACATCGCCTACCAGACCAATCTGCTGGCACTGAACGCGGCCATCGAGGCCGCCCGGGCCGGCGAGCACGGCAAGGGCTTTGCCGTGGTGGCGGCCGAGGTGCGCAAGCTGGCCGAGCGCAGCCAGGTGGCGGCGCAAGAGATCGGTGCGCTGGCCAGCACCTCGCTGGGCACGGCCGAGAGCGCTGGCCAGATGCTGACCCAGATGGTGCCGTCCATCACCCGCACGTCCGAGCTGGTGCAGGAGATCGCCGCCGCCTCGGGCGAGCAGGCCGACAGTGTGAAGCAGGTGACCTTGGCGATGGAGCACCTGAGCATCGCCACGCAGCAGAACGCCTCGGCCGCCGAGCAACTGGCCGCCACGGCCGAGCAGCTCTCGGCCCAGGCCACCGACCTGCAGGAGCTGATGGACCGCTTCCGGGTGAACGAAGGCGCTGGCGCGGGGGCGTGAGGAGGGCGCCGCTGGGCGCCCCGGCTCAGCGCGGCGGGGCCACGGCCGCTTCGGCCTGCAGCCGCGCCACGGCTTCGGCCGACAGGTCGTGGGTGAAGTCCACCTTCACCTGCGCCTGCTTGGCTGCGGCCACGGCCGCTTCAATGGCCGGCATGGCGGCGCGCGGCGACACCTGCAGGTCCACCCGCAGGTTGGGCACCGCCGCACGCTTGGCGGCCAGCGCCGAGGCCAGTTCGGGCCCGGGCACCGGGGTGTTGTCGAGCAGGTAAGCGCCGCCGTCGGACACCGCCAGCACGGCGTGCGTGACCGGGGCCGGCATGTAGCAGCCGGCCAGCAGCGCCAGGCACAGGCTGACCAGAGCAAGGGGGCCGGTGGGCGTGTGGCGGTTCATGGCGGTGAGGCGGTGGGCAGTGCGATGCGCAGGATCAGGAACTCGGCGGGCTTGAGCATGGCCACGCCGATCTCGCAAACCAGCCGGCCTTGGTCCAGGTCGGTCTGGGTCATGGTGCTGCGGTCGCAGCGCACGAAGTATGCCTCCTGGGGCTTGCGGCCCAGCAGCGCACCGTTGCGCCAGCTGTTGCCCAGAAAATCGCTGACCACAGCCTGGACACGGGCCCACAGCGGCTCGGCGTTGGGCTCGAACACCGCCCACTGCAGGCCGCGTTCGATGGAGGCTTCGAGGTAGTCCACGCAGCGCCGCACGTTGAGGTACTTCCACTCGGGGTCGTTCGACAGGGTGCGCGCCCCCCACACCCGGTTGCCACGGCCGCTGAACCGCCGCAGGCAGTTCACGCCCAGGGGGTTCAAGACCTCTTGCTCGCCCTGGCTGATGGCGGCAGAGAAGCGCAGCGCCCCCGCCACCACCTCGTTGGCGGGCGCCTTGTGCACGCCGCGCGCCATGTCGTTGCGCGCGTAGATGCCGCAGACGAAGCCCGATGGGGGCAGCACCAACTCGGCGGGCTCGGGGCTGCTGGGGTTGGCCAGCGGGTCGAACAGCGGGTTGGCCACCACCACCCAGGGGTGGTACAGCGCGGCGTGGGGGCAGTCCACCTCGGCGCGCAGCCTTTGAAGCTGGGCCAGGCTGATGTCGGGCGGGGCGTCCAGCACGGCCACCCGATGGCGCCGGGGTGCAGACACATGCGCCAGCAGTGCCTGCCGGATGTCTTCGTACAGGCCTGGCTGATCGGGCACGTAGCAGGCCGAATGGCCCGGCGCCGCCACGGTGGCCAGGTCGTCCAGAGTTTCCAGGGTTTGCAGGGCGGCGGCATAGGCGCTGGCGTCGGGGGCGCGCTGTGCCCCAGGCTGCGCGCCAGGCACGGTGGTGCGGGCCACAACCAGGCGCCGGCCGCCGTTGTCGAAGTAGGCGCGTGCTGCGTGGGCCAGGTGGTGCCGCGTGGGCTCGGCCGCACCATCGAACACCAGGTCTTGCAGGCCGCCGTACAGGGCTGCGAACTCGGCGAAGTTGGTCAGTGCCGGCAGGGGCAGCGCGGCGGGGCCGGTGTGCGTGGGGCCGACAAAGGCGCAGGTGCTGGTGCCCACGCCCTCGATGGTCTGGGTGCGGAAGCTGGTTTCTTCAACGTAGACGCCGGGGGGCAAAGGCGTGGGCACAGCGGGCGCAGCAGTGGGCTATGCGCCAGATTCGACCACGGTTTGCGCGGCCTGGTGCATGAAATCACCGCAGGCGTCGGCCGCCATGGGCCGGCTGATGAAGTAGCCCTGGGCCAGGTCACAGTGCAGGTTGCGCAGGTACGCCATCTGCGCGGTGTTCTCCACGCCCTCGGCCACCACGGCCAGGCCCAGGCTGTGGGCCAGCTGGATGGCCGCAGCGCTGATGGCGGCGTCGTTGGGGTCGTGCTCGATGTCCATCACGAACGAGCGGTCGAGCTTGAGGCAGCTGAGCGGCAGCTGCTTCAGGTAGGCCAGCGACGAGTAGCCGGTGCCAAAGTCGTCGATGGCCAGGGCCACGCCCAGCGCGCGCAGCTGGCGCAGCAGGTGGCCGGTGCGCTGCGGGTCGCGCATGGCCACGCTTTCGGTGACCTCCAACTCCAGCGCCTCGCCCGGCAGGCCGTGGCGCTGCAGGCCCTGGGCCACCTCGGCCACAAAGCCGTCGCCGCGCAACTGGTGGGCCGACATGTTCACGGCCACACGCAGCTGCGGCAGGCCGTCGGCGCGCCAGCGGGCCACCTGCGCCAAGGCCTGGTCCAGCACCCAGCTGCCGATGGCCTCGATCTGGCCGGTCTCTTCGGCCACGGGGATGAACTTCAGCGGCGGCACCAGGCCGCGTTCGGGGTGCTGCCAGCGCACCAGGGCCTCCACGCCCACCACGCGGCCGCTGGCCATGTCCACCTGGGGCTGGTACTGCAGGAAAAGCTCGTTGCGTTCGATGGCCGTTCGCAGGCCGATTTCCAGGCTCAGCCGCTCGGCGGTGGCCTGGTTCATGGCGGCGGTGAAGAACTGGTAGTTGTCGCGCCCGGCCGATTTGGCGTGGTACATGGCCGTGTCGGCGTTCTTCATCAGCGTGTCGCTGTCCTCGCCGTCGCTGGGGAAGATGCCGATGCCGATGCTGGGTGTGGAATGCAGCTCGTGCCCGTCCACCAGGTAAGGGCGGCTCAATTCCGTGCGCACCTTGGCGGCCACCGAGGCGGCCGCCCGCGCGCCCTCGTGGCCCAGGTTGGTGAGCACCAGCACGAACTCGTCGCCGCCCAGGCGCGAGACGATGTCGCTGTCGCGCACGATGCCCCGCAGGCGCTGCGCCACTTCCACCAGCAGGCCATCGCCCACGTGGTGGCCCAGGGTGTCGTTGATGTTCTTGAAGCGGTCCATGTCGATGAACAGCATGGCCAGTTCGCTGTCCTGGCGGCGCGCACTGGCCATGGCCTGTTCCAGGCGGCCTTGCAGGTGCACCCGGTTGGGCAGCTTGGTGAGGGTGTCGTGGTGGGCCAGGTGCAGGATGCGCTCTTCGGCCTGCTTCAGCTCGGTCATGTCCACGAAGCTGCCGATGTGGTGGGTGATGCGGCCCTGCGCATCACGGGCCACGGCGATGGACATCCATTTCGGATACTCGGAGCCGTCCTTGGCGCGGTCCCACAGCTCGCCGCGCCACAGGCCGCGGGTGTGGATGTCGTCCCACATGGCCGCGTACTGCTCGGGTTGGGTGCGCCCCGAGGCCAGCAGCTTGGGGTTGCGCCCCAGCACCTCCTCAGGGCCGTAGCCGGTCTGCCGCACGAAGGCCGGGTTGACCGCAATGATGCGGTTGTCCTGGTCGGTGATGACGATGGCCTCGCCGCTGTGCTCAAACACCTTGGCCAGCAGGTCAATGCGCTGGCGGGCCTCGCGGTTCTGCGACAGGGCCCTGAGCAGAAGCCAACTGCCCACGCCGTACAGCAGCAGTGCGCAGCCGCAAAAGGCGATGACGGCTTGCACCTCGCGGTACCAGTCGGCCAGGTAGTCGTCCTCGGCAACGCCCACCACCAACACCATGGGCACGTCCTTGATGCGCTGTGCGGTGTAGGTGCGTGCCACACCGTCGGGAGTGCGGGTCGAGAAATAGCTGTAGCTGACCCAGCCCGGGGTGTCGGTCGCGCGCTTGAGCTCTGCCGTGACACTGCCACTGCCCACGACACCTGCCTCGCCTGGCACAGGCGGCACACGGGTGATCAGGCGCAACTGCTCGTCCCTCAGCACCACCGTGCCGCGGCGCCCCACGTCCACGGAGGCCACCAACTGGTTGAAGTAGGTCAACGGAACCGCGGCCGTGACCACGCCGGCAAACTCGCCGTCGGGGCCCACATAGCGCCGGCTGAACGACATGACCCACTGGCCCGTGATGCGGCTCTGCAGGGGCGCGCTGATGACCAGGCCGGCCTGGGGCTGTTCGCGCTGGGTGATGAACCATGGGCGGTCGGCCACGTTCACCGGCCGCCGGGGGTCGATCTCGGGGCCCAGGATGGCCAAGCCTGTGGCGTCCACCACGCGAATGCCATCCAGCTCGGGCCGGTTCGAGATCTGCGAGCGCAGAAAGACCTCGGCCAATGGCTTGTCCAGTTGGCCGTCGGCCAGGTCCTGCTCCAGGTGGTGCACCACGGCGCCAACGGCCACGTCGATCTTCTCGATGTTGGCGTACAGGCTGCGCTCGGTGGCCGAGGCCAGGTTCTGGGTGAGCAATTGCGCGCGCTGCTCGTACTGGTGGTGGCTTTGCCACAGGCCAAAGCCGCCCAGGACCGAGAACAGCAAGGCCGTGGCCAGGCCGCCGAACAACACCATGGCACGCACCCCGGGCATCGAGACCTGGGGTGACGTGGGGGTGCTGGCAGGGGATGGAAACGGCATGGGGAAGGGCGCCACTCGCATGGATTATCGGCAGCCACCCGCCGGAATGAAGCCGTTTGACGGCTTGGCTTGTCCGCAAGGCGCCAGAGCGGATAACCTTGTGACGCTCATCACAGGCCAACCCCAGAAAGGCTTCCATGTCCTCAGGCAAGATCCTCGTCGCCCAAGGCGGCGGCCCCACCGCCGTCATCAACCAGTCGCTGGTGGGCGTGGTGCTCGAAGCGCGGCGCTTTCGCGGCATCAACCGGGTCTACGGCGCCCGCCACGGCGTGCGCGGCATCGTCAACGAAGACTTTGTGGACCTGACGCAAGAGACCAGCCACAACCTGGAACTGGTGGCCAGCACCCCCGCAGCGGCCCTGGGCAGCACCCGCGACAAGCCCGACCTGGCCTACTGCCACGAGATGTTCGAGGTGCTCAAGGCGCACCAGATCGAGCACTTCTTCAACATCGGCGGCAACGACTCGTCCGACACCATCCGCATCGTGGCCGAGGAAGCCGCCAAGGCCGGCTACCCGCTGCGCTGCATCCACATCCCCAAGACCATCGACAACGACCTGGTGCTGAACGACCACACGCCGGGCTTCCCCAGCGCCGCGCGCTTCGTGGCCCAGGCCTTTGCCGGTGCGAATCTGGACAACGCGGCCCTGCCCGGCGTCTACGTGGGCGTGGTGATGGGCCGGCACGCCGGCTTCCTCACGGCCGCCAGCGCGCTGGGCAAGAAGTTCCCCGACGACGGCCCGCACCTCATCTACGTGCCTGAGCGCGTGTTCGACATCGACAAATTCCTCGCCGACGTGAAGGCCGTGCACGACCGCTACGGCCGCTGCGTGATCGCGGTGAGCGAGGGCATCCACGACGCGCAAGGGCAGCCCATCCTGGCCAAGCTCGCCAAAGATCTGGAGCGCGACGCCCACGGCAACGTGCAGCTCAGCGGCAGCGGCGCGCTGGCCGATTTGCTGTGCGAGGAGATCAAGGCCAAGCTCAAGATCAAGCGCGTGCGCGGCGACACCTTCGGCTACCTGCAGCGCAGCTTCGTGGGCTGCGTGAGCGACGTGGACCAGCGCGAGGCGAGAGAGGTGGGCGAAAAGGCCGTGCAGTTCGCCATGTGGGGCCAGACCAGTGGCTCGGTGGCCATCAAGCGCACCGGCTTCTACTCGGTCGACTACGAACTGCTGCCGCTCGAAGCCGTGGCCGGCAAGACCCGCACGATGGAAGACGAGTTCATCAGCGCCAGCGGCACCGACGTGACCGACGCCTTCCGCATGTACTTGCGCCCGCTGCTGGGCTCGGCCATGCCCGACGCCTACCGCCTGCGGCCCAATGCGGTGCCCAAGGTGCTGCGGCCCTGAGGCAGTTTGGCGGGTGGCGCGGTGCTTGTGCGCGAATCCACCCGCCTGAACCTGCGCGGCGCCCAGGGCCTTTCTCGGGGCATAGGAATAATCACCCCTCCTCGCGCGTTCACCCAGCATGCAAGCCCCACCCGCCTTCTGCCAGCAACTGCTGGACGCCCTGCCCAGGGTGCGGCGCTATGCCCGCTCGCTGAGCTTCGACGCCAGCCATGCCGACGACCTGGTGCAGACCGTGATGGAGCGGGGCTTGAGCCACTGGCACCAGTTTGACCAGCAGCGCAATGTGCTGGTCTGGCTGCTCTCCATCGCCCACAACGCCCACCTCGATCACCTGCGCCGGGACCAGCGCATGAGTTTGCTCGAACCCGAGCACCTCACCGATCTGCAGGACGCCGGCGCGGCCACCCATGGCGCTCACGACCCCGGCCTGCGCATGGACCTGCTGGCCGCGTTGGGCCGGCTCACGGCCGAGCACCGCGAGGTGCTGCTGCTGGTGGGGGTGGAGCAGCTCAGCTACGCCGAATGCGCCCAGGTGCTGCAGGTGCCCACGGGCACCGTGATGTCGCGCCTGTCACGCGCCCGGGCGGCCATGCGCACGGCGCTGGACGGCCAGCCCCGGGCCTCGGCCGCCGCCAACCCTGCCATACGAAGGGTGGTCTGACCATGAACACGACACGGCTTACGCTTCCCGACGACGAGCTCTTCAGCGCCTGGCTGGATGGCGAACTGGGTGTCGACGAGCACAACCAGGTGCAGGCCTGGCTGAAAGACCACCCCGACGACGCGGCCCGCGTGCGGGCCTGGGCGGCCGACCGCGACGCCCTGCGCGTGCGCTTGGACGCCAGCCTGGCCGAGCCCCTGCCGCAGCGCTGGGTCGACCAGTTGAGCCGCCCGCCGGCGGCCAACGAGCCCCGCTGGCTGCGGCGTGCCCTGGTGGCCGGGCTGATGCTGACCAGCGGCCTGGGCGGCGCCTGGCTGCAGCGCCAGGGCGCGTCGGTGGCCCCCCCCGCCGTCGTGGCCATGGCCAGCACCAGCAGCGCCGAGGCCTGGCTGCAGCGCGCGGCGGCGGCCCACGCGGTGTATGTGCCAGAGCAGCGCCACCCCGTGGAGGTGGCGGTGCAGCAAGGTGATGCGGCCCACCGCCAGCAACAAAGCCAGCACCTGGGCCAGTGGCTCAGCAAGCGCCTGGCCATGCCGGTCACCTTGTTCAACCTGAGTGCCGAAGGTTTTGAGCTGGTGGGTGGGCGGCTGTTGCCCGAAGCCCAGGGCAGTGCCGGTGCGCAACTGATGTACCAGCGGGCCGATGGCGAGCGCGTCACGGTCTATGTGTTGCGACACGAGGCGCCGCCCAAGGCCGCCAACGAGCCCGACGTGCGCTTCGAGCAGGTGGCCGGTCTGGACCTGATGGTCTGGTACGAAGACGGCGCCGGTTGCGCCCTGGTGGGCAAGCTGCCTCGCACCGAGATGCGCAAGCTGGCCGACGTGATGTATGCGCAGGCCGAGGAGGCCGCCGAGGGCACCGTCAAGCAGTGACCGCCTTCCGCGGCGCACGGGACCGTGGGCGACAATGCCCGCATGGCCCTGGGCGAATTTGACCTGATCGACCGCTACTTCCGCCGCCCGGTGCAGCGCGCTGCGCTGGGCGTGGGCGACGACTGCGCCCTGCTGCAGCCGCGTGCGGGCATGCAACTGGCCGTCTCCACCGACCTGCTGGTGGAAGGGCGCCACTTCCTCTCCACCGTCGACCCGGCCCGGCTGGGCCACAAGGCCCTGGCGGTGAACCTCAGTGACCTGGCCGCCTGCGGTGCCGATCCGCTGGCCTTCACCCTCTCGCTGTCCATGCCGGCGGTGCGCGAAGACTTCTTGGCGCCGTTCGCCCAAGGCCTGCTGGCCCTGGCCGACGCCCACGGCATCGAGCTGGTGGGTGGCGACACCACGGCCGGCCCGCTCACCATCGGCATCACCGTGTTCGGTGAAGTGCCCCCCGGCGAGGCCCTGCTGCGCAGCGGTGCCCAGGTGGGCGACGAGCTCTGGCTCAGCGGCACGCTGGGCGACGCGCGGCTGGCGCTGGAGGTGTTTCGGGGCCGGGTGAGCCTGGGCGAGCAGGCCTTCGGGCAGGCCCGCCGCGCCATGGAGCTGCCCCAGCCCCGCGTGGCCCTGGGCCTGGCGGTGCGCAGCATCGCCACGGCCGCCATCGATCTCAGCGACGGCCTGCTCGGCGACCTGGGCCATGTGCTCAAGCGCTCGGCTTGCGGCGCCACGCTGCACTTCGACGCCCTGCCGCGCAGCGCCCTGCTGGCAGCGCAGCCGGCCGCGCTGCAGCGCACCTGCCTGCTCACCGGCGGCGACGACTACGAACTGCTGCTGGCCGCCCCGGCCGCGCGCCATGGCCAGATGTTGGCCGCCGCCGCCCAGGCGGGGGTGCCGCTGACCTGCGTGGGCACGGTGACCGCGGCCGAGGCCGGCCTGCGCGTGCTGGATGCCCAGGGGCAGCCGTTGGACTTGCAAGGCCTGGCGGCCTTTGACCATTTCAAGTGAGGCGGCCATGACCACGCCCCCCGAACCTCTGGACGTGAGCGACGCCAAGGTGTTGCGCGAGCAAGCCGCGCCCGCGCCCAGCGCTGGCCCCGCGCCGCAGCCTGTGCCCCTGCAGCCCAGCGCACCGCGCCGCGCCAGCGTGGCCTTGATGCTCAGCTCACCGCTGCACATGCTGTCGCTGGGTTTCGGCAGCGGGCTCTCGCCCGTGGCGCCGGGCACGGCCGGCACGCTCTGGGCCTGGGCCAGCTTCGCGCTGCTGAGCCATTGGCTCGGCGAGGTGCAATGGGCCTGGGTGCTGGGCCTGGGTCTGCCCATCGGCTGGTGGGCCTGCACCCGTACCGCCCAGGCCATGGACACGCCCGACCCCAGCGCCGTGGTGTGGGACGAGGTCCTGGCCTTCTGGGCCATCCTCTGGGTGCTGCTGCCCGGCAGTTTCGGCCTGCAGGTGGCGGCCTTTGGGCTGTTCCGCTATTTCGACGCCGCCAAGCCCGGCCCGGTGGGCTGGGCCGACCGCCTCTTCAAATGCCCGCCCGGCCAACGGCCCGGCTGGGCGCAGGGCTTCGGCATCCTGTTCGACGACCTGGTGGCGGCCTTGTGCACCCTGTTGGTGCTGGCGCTGTGGCGCGCCTGGTGAGGTGGGCCTGGTGATGGCGCTGCTGCAAGGCTTCGACACGCTGGTGACCGAACTGGGTCCGCTGGGTGATGCGCTGCGGGCGCGTGGCTGGCGCATGGCCACGGCCGAAAGCTGCACCGGCGGCCTGATCGCCGCGCTGTGCACCAGTGTGGCCGGCTCCAGCGACTGGTTCGACAGCGGCTTCGTCACCTACAGCAACGACGCCAAGACCGCCCAGCTGGGCGTGCCGGCCGGGCTCATCGCCAGCCACGGCGCGGTCAGCGAGCCGGTGGCCCGGGCCATGGCGCAGGGGGCCCTGCGGCACAGCCAGGCACAGCTGGCCGTGGCCGTCACCGGGGTGGCCGGGCCGGGCGGCGGCACGCCCGACAAGCCCGTGGGCACGGTGTGGCTGGCCTGGGCGGTGCAGCCCCAGGGGCAGTCGGAGCAGACCTGGGCCCGGCGCCTGCAATTGGACGGCGACCGCACGGCGGTGCGCTCGCAAACCGTGCAGCAGGCCGTGGCCGCGCTGCGCCAGGCGGCCGGCTGATACGCCTTTGCGTTCAACCACAAAAGAGTTCTGAGGCGTCCAGCGGCTGTTCCCGGCGCTTCTCGGTCATTCCCGCCTGCGCGGGAATGACCGAGAAGCGCCGATCCGCGCCACGGCAAACCAATGTTTGATTTTGAAATGTCGTGTCAGGCCAGTCAGCGAACCACCCGTTCCAGCGGGTCGAGCGGCATCAGCACGTAGTCGGCATCGCTGCCCGTGGCGCCCACGGTGGTGGGCATGCTGTGCGAGCCCCACTGCGACGAGGGCCAGGCTGGCTCGGGCAGGGCCGGTTCGGGGTGGGCGAACAGGAAGCCCTGCTGCAGCACGCAACCCAGGCCGGCCAGCGCGTCGCGCTGGGCTTCGGTTTCCACGCCCTCGGCCACCAAATCGATGCCCAGGCTGCTGGCCAGGTTCACGGCTCCGGCCACCAGCGTCCGGGCCACGGGGTCGTGCGGCAGCTTCTGCAAGAAGCTGGGGTCGAGCTTGATCATGGCCGGTTGCAACTCGCCCAGCCGGGCCAGTGAGATCGGGCCGGTGCCGAAGTCATCGATCACCAGCTTCACCCCCATCTGGTGCAGCGCCTGCACCCGCTCACGGGTGGTCTCGGCGTCCTCCATCAGGGCCGCTTCGCTCAGCTCCACGGCCAGGTCGGCGCCCTGGATGCGGTGGCGTCCCAGGGCGTCCTTCAGGTCGCCCAGCCAGTCGGGGTGGCGGAACTGGGCCGTGGACACGTTTACCGACACCGGCCCGGTGCGAAAGCCCATGCGCCGCCAGTCGGCCACCTGGGCGCAGGCCAGCTCCAGCGTGGTGCGGCCCAGGGCTGGCAGCTGGCCGCTCTCCTCCGCCCGCACGATGAAACGCGCCGGGGTGAGCACGCCCTGCTGCGGGTGCTGCCAGCGCATCAGCGCCTCGGCGCCCACGGCGCGGCCGGTGGCGATGTTGATGACCGGCTGGTAGTAAAGCTGGATCTGGTGGTTGTCCAGGGCTTCCAGCAGCTCGCCGTCGCCCCCCGCAGCCACACGCTCGTCGTCGCTGAGCGAGGGCTGGAACATGGCGTAGCGGCCGCGGCCCATGGTCTTGGCGCGGTACATGGCCTGGTCGGCATGCTGCAGCAGGGTTTCGAAGTCGTCGCCGTCGCGCGGGAAGCGCGCCACCCCCATGCTGGCCGAGATCTCGCCCGTGCTCAGGCCCGCACCCAGTTGCACCGGCAGTTCGGCGGCCTGCAGCAGGCGCATGGCGGTCTGGCCGATGGCGTCGAAGTCGCCCACGTCGGGCAGCAGGGCGATGAACTCGTCGCCGTTCAGCCGGCCGATCACGTCCGAGCCGCGCAGGGACTCGCGCATGCGCTGGCTGATGCACAGCAGCATTTCGTCGCCGGCGGGCTGGCCGTACTTGTCGTTCAGCTCCTTGAAGCGGTCGAGGTCGATGTACAGCAAGGCCATGGCCCGCCCGTTGCGCCGGGCCTGCGCCGCCGCGCGGTCGAACATCACACGAAACAGCCGCCGGTTGGGCAGGCCGGTGAGCTCGTCGTACATGGCCATGCGGTGCATCTCGCGCTCGTGCTCGCCCAGGTCGGCCAGCAGCCCCGCCACGCGGCCCTGGGCCTGCAGCAACTGCCGCTGCAACTCGGCCAGGGCCTGTGTGGGCATCTCTGGCGCGCGTGGCGGCAGGGCCAGTTGCGGGCCGTCGGCCTCGGCCACGCGCTGGGCCTGCGCGCGCAGCAAGCCCAGCGGCCGGTGCAGCCACAACCACCAGCCGGCCAGGGCCAAGGCCACCAGCGCCAGCCCCTGCAAGGCCAGCGTGAGCCACAGGCGGCCACGTGCGGGTTCGGACAGGCCGGCCAGATCTGGCGACGGCCACAGCAGCACGGCCGCAGGCAGCAGCAGCGCGGCCAGCACGGCCAGGCCCCACAACAGCAGCAGCCGGGCCAGCCCCGTCATGCGATGGGGGCTGGGGTGGGGATGATGCCGGTCTCCGCGAATGGGAGCCTGGGGTCGGGGCATTCTCGTTTCCTCCGCTGAAGTCCTGCCTTGGGCTCTGCGGACCATTCTGTACCGGTTACGCTCGCCGCATGCCGTTGATCCTGCTTGCTGATTGGGGGGATGACCAAGGCCACATCTGGGCCGCCCACCTGCAACGCGCCATGCCGGGCGAGCGCCTGCACCCGGGGTTGGACGGCCTGGGCGAGGCCGAGCGCCGGGCGGTGGACGTGGCGGTGGTGGCCAACCCAAGGCCTGGCCAACTGCAGGCCCTGCCCGGCCTGCGCCTCATCCAGTCGTTGTGGGCCGGCGTGGACCGGCTGCTGGCCGACCCCAGCTTGCCCGCCGCCGTGCCCCTGGCGCGCATGGTGGACCCGCAGATGAACCAGGCCATGGCCGAGACGGCGGCCTGGGCTGTGCTGGCCCTGCAGCGCGATTTTTTCCGCTATGCGGCCCAGCAAACCCAGCGCGTCTGGCGGGTGTGGCCGCAACGCCGTGCCGACGAGACCCGTGTGGGCTTGTTGGGCCTGGGCCAAATGGGCCTGGCGGTGGCGCGCCACCTGTGCGCCCTGGGCTACCCGGTGACGGCCTGGCGCACGGGCCACACGCCCACCGCGCCGGGCGACCGGCCCCCGGGGCTGCAGGTGGTGGCCGGCGACGCGGCCTTGCCCCACTTGCTGGCCCGCACCGACGTGCTGCTCAACCTGCTGCCGCTCACCGAGGCCACCCGTGGCTTGCTGGATGCCGCGCGCCTGCTGCTGCTGCCCCGTGGCGCGGCCCTGGTGAACCTGGCGCGCGGGGCCCACCTGGTGGAGGCCGACCTGCTGCAGGCCCTGGACAGCGGCCACCTCGCGCACGCGGTGCTGGACGTGTTTGACCACGAGCCGCTGCCCGCCGAACACCCGTTCTGGCGCCACCCGGCCGTCACCGTGCTGCCCCACGCGGCCGCTCAGACCGACCCGCGCAGCGCCGCCGACGTGGTGGCGGCCAATGTGCGCGCCCTGCGTGAGGGGCGCCCGCTGGCACACCTGGTGGACCGCTGGCGCCGCTACTGAGCCACGGGCTGCGGCCGCCCGATCAGATCTTGCGGTGCGCCAATGCGGGCAGCTGCGTGCGCACGGCGTCGCGGCGGGCCAGATCCACCTCGGCCAGGGCCATGCCTTCGCCTTCGTTCTGGCAGGCCAGCACCGTGCCCCAGGGGTCGATGACCATGCTGTGTCCAAAGGTGCGGCGGCCGTTCTCGTGCAGGCCGCCTTGCGCGCTGGCCAGCACCACGCACTGGTTCTCGACCGCGCGGGCGCGCAGCAGCAGCTCCCAGTGGGCCTGGCCGGTGGTGTGGGTGAAGGCGGCGGGCACCACCAGCACGTCGCAGGCGGGCTGCATCAGGCGGCGGTAGAGCTCGGGAAAGCGCAGGTCGTAGCAGACCGACAGGCCCACGCGCAGGCCGTCGGCGTCGAAGGCCACGGGCGTGTCGCCGGCCTCCAGCACGCGGCCTTCGTCGTAGGCCTCGCGGCCGTTGTTGAAGGCGAACAGGTGGATCTTGTCGTAGCGGGCCACGCGCTGGCCATCGGGGCCCCAGACGCAGCAGGCGTTGCGCACCTTGCCCGGCGTGGCCGCGTGGATGGGCAGGGTGCCGCCCACCAGCCACACACCGTGCTGCTTGGCGGCGCCGGCCAGAAAGCGCTGGATGGGGCCGTCACCGTCGGCCTCGGCGATGGCCAGCTTGTCGTCGTCGCGCTGGCCCATGAGGCAGAAGTACTCGGGCAGGGCCACCAGCCTGGCACCGGCGGCAGCGGCCTGGGCGATGAGGCCGGCGGCGGTGCCGAGGTTGCGGTTCACATCCGGGGTGGACACCATTTGCAGCGCTGCGATCTTCATGGGGTCAGCATATGCCAGGCCCGACACGCCGACATGGGGGCCAACGCGGGTTGTTGCCGCCGGCCGACGTTCAGCTTGGCGCCAAGCCACTGCGGTCGGCGTGGCCGAGCGCTTGGCACCCGTCGCCGCGAGGCGATGTGCGGCAGAATCATTCGGCGGAGGGCCATGCTCCCAACAACCACAGGCCTCGCGACGCCCATGAGTTCTCTCGCCGCCGATTTCTCGCCCCTGCCCGCCCGGGCCGACCACAGCCGTTTTGTGCAGCGCGTGCGCCGCCGTTACGAGGCCGACCTGGCCAGCCTGCCACCCGGCGTGCCCGATGTGGCCGTCATCACCGACCTGGTGCGCAGGCTTGAAGCCGCCGGCCGGCCGCTGCCCTCGGCGCTGCGTGTGGCCCGGCAGCTGGTGCAAGAGCGCTTGGCCGTGCTGGACGTGGAGCAGGCTGCGCCGCTGGAGCACATCACCCACGCCGTGACCGCCCTGGCCGAGGCCACGCTGGAGCTGGCGCTGGCCCGCGCCCGTGCCGAGGCCGACGAACGCCACGGCCCGCCGCTCAACGAGCAGGGCCAGGTGATCGACTTCTGGATCGTGGGCATGGGCAAGCTCGGCGCCCGGGAGCTGAATGTCTCGTCCGACATCGACCTGATTTACGTCTACGAAGACGAAGGCGAAACCACCGGCCCGCTGAAGGTGAGCGCGCACGAGTACTTTGCCCTGGTGGCCAAGAAGCTCTACACGCTGATCGGCGACGTCACCGAGGACGGCTTTGTGTTCCGCGTCGACCTGGCGCTGCGCCCCAACGGCAACTCGGGCCCCACGGCGGTGAGCCTGGCCATGCTGGAGGAGTATTTTCTGGTGCAGGGCCGCGAGTGGGAGCGCTTTGCCTGGCTCAAGAGCCGGGTGGTGGCGCCGCGCGAGAGCGTTGGCTCGGGTCGCGCGCTGCAACTGCGCCAACTGGTCACGCCCTTCGTCTACCGCCGCTACCTCGACTACAGCGTGTTCGAGGGCCTGCGCCAGTTGCACCGCAAGATCCGCGAGGAGGCCCAGCGCCGCGCCGCCGGCCGGCCCGAGCGGGCCAATGATGTGAAGCTCTCGCGCGGTGGCATCCGTGAGATCGAATTCATCGTGCAACTGCTGCAGGTGGCGCGCGGCGGGCACTTTCCCGAGATCCGCACGCGCTCGACGATGCGTGCGCTGGACAAGCTGGCCGCCGGCGGGCTGATGAAGCCCGAGACCGCCCAGGCCCTGGGCGAGGCCTATGTCTTCCTGCGCCAGGTGGAGCACCGCATCCAGTACCTGGACGACGCACAGACCCATTTGCTGCCCACCGCCGACGCCGACCTGGGCTGGATCGCCGCCAGCCTGCGCCTGGCTTGCAACGCCGATGCCTGCGAGCTGCTGGACAAGCTCGGCGCGGTGCGCGAGCTGGTGGCCACCGAGTTCGACGCCCTGCTGCACGACGGCCAGGCCCCGTCGGCCAAGGCGGCGGGTGGCTGCAAGGCCTGCGGCCAGGGCCCGTTGCCGCTCGACAGCGAGGTCCTGATCGAAAAGCTGCCCCCCGAACTGGCCGAGCGCGTGCGCCCCTTCGCCCTGGGCCCGCGCGTGCAGGCCATGCGCGACGAGAGCAAGCTGCGCCTGGGCAAGCTGGTGCTGCGCGCCGCGCAGTGCGTGGCCGACGAGCACTGCTCCATGGACGCCGCGCTGCGCTTTGTCGATTGGCTCGAACCCCTTTTGCGCCGCGAAAGCTACCTCTCGCTGCTGGTAGAGCGCCCCGAGGTGCACAAGCGCCTGCTGCGCCTGCTGGGCCTGGCCCGCTGGCCCATGCAGTTCCTGATGCGCCACCCGGGCGTGATCGACGAGCTGGCCGACGAGCGCCAGATCGCCGACCGCTTCGACCGCGCCAGCTTCGTGGCCGACCTGGAAGAACGCCACGCCGCCTGGGTGCGCTCGGGCGAGGCCGACGAGGGCCTGGTGCTTGACACCCTGCGCCGCGCCCACCACGCCGAGGTCTTCCGCACCCTGGTGCGCGACGTGGAGCAGCGCATCACCGTGGAGCAGGTGGCCGATGATTTGTCGTCGCTGGCCGATGCGGTGCTGGACTGCTGCGTGCGTTGGGCCTGGCAACATTTGAAGCAACGCCACCGCGAGACACCGCAGTTCGCCATCATTGCCTACGGCAAGCTGGGCGGGCTGGAGCTGGGCTACGGCAGCGATCTGGATGTGGTCTTCCTCTACGACGACGCCGACGAGCCCGACCCCGACCGCGCACAAGAGGTGTACGCCGCCTTCGTGCGCAAGCTCATCGCCTGGCTCACGCTGCGCACGGCGGCGGGCGAGTTGTTCGACATCGACACCGCGTTGCGGCCCAACGGCAACTCGGGCTTGCTGGTCACCTCGATCAATTCGTTCGAGAAATACCAGCGTGGCCGCGGCAACAACGCGGCCTGGACCTGGGAACACCAGGCCATCACCCGCGCGCGCTGCGCCACCGGCCCGGCCGCGCTGGCCGAGCGTTTTGAAGCCACGCGCCGCGCCGTGATGGCCGCCGAGCGCGACCCCGAGGCCCTGAAGGCCGAGGTGCACACCATGCGCGACAAGGTGCGCGCGGCCCGCCCGGTCAAGCCCGGCCTGTACGACGTGAAGCACAGCGACGGCGGCATGATGGACGCCGAGTTTGCGGTGCAGTACCTGGTGCTGCGCCATGGGGCCAGCCACCCGCGCCTGCTGGACAACAAGGGCAACATCGCCCTGCTGCAACGCGCCGAGGAAGAAGGCCTGTTGACGCCCGGCGTGGGCATGGCGGCCGCCAGCGCCTACCGCGAGCTGCGCCGCGCCCAGCACCGGGCCCGCCTGGACGAGAAGCCCACGCAGTTCGACCCGGCCGGGCTGGCCACCGAGCGCGCCGCCATCCAGGCGCTGTGGCAAGCGGTGTTCGGCGCTTGAGCTTGCTTCGCCTCCTGCAGCGGCCCGGCGTGGCTTGGCTGGTCATGGCTGCGGTGCTGGTGGCCACCAGCCTGGCCCTGCGCGGTGCCGCCACCGCCGCCTGGGACTGGCAGCCGGCCCTGTGGCCCGCCCAGCCTTGGCGCGTGTGGACCGCGGCCTGCCTGCACTGGAGCCCGCTGCACCTGCAGATGAACCTGCTGGGCGCTGCGCTGATGGCGGTGCTGGGTTGGCGTGCCGCCACCCAGGCAGCCGATGCTGCCGCCTGGGCCTTGGCCTGGCCGCTCACGCAAGTTGGCCTGGTGCTGCAGCCGGCGCTGCAGCACTACGCCGGCCTGTCCGGCGTGCTGCACGCGGGCGCCGCCATCGTGGCCTGCCGCCTGCTCAAGACCGGGCCGGCGCGCGCGCGCCGCATCGGCGCCCTGCTGGGGGCCGGGCTGGTGCTCAAGCTGGCGTTGGAGGCGCCCTGGCGCGGCGCCACCCAGGTCGTTCCCGAACTGGATTTCGCCCTTGCCCCGCTGGCCCATGTGAGCGGGGCCGTGATGGGCCTGCTGTGCTTCCTGCTGTGTGATGCGGTGGTGCGCCTGCGCGCGCGCCGCGCCAATTCCCCGAGACCGACATGACCGAACGCCGCACCCACCTCGACAGCTTCGCCGTGCTCAGCCTGGTGGGCTGCGCCGCGCTGTGGGGGCTGAACCAGACGGCCACCAAGGTGGCGTTGGCCGAGATCCCGCCGCTGCTGCAGGCGGCGGCGCGCTCTTGCGGCGCGGCACTGCTGCTGGCGCTGTGGGCGGCGCACAAGCGCATTCCGCTCAGCCCGGGCAATGGCACGCTCATGGGCGGCCTGCTCTCGGGCCTGCTGTTCGCGGCCGAGTTCGGCTGCATCTTCTGGGGCCTGCAGTACACCACTGCCTCGCGCATGGTGGTGTTCATCTACCTGGCGCCCATCATCGTGTCGCTGCTGATGCCGCTGATCTCTCCCGCTGAGCGCCTGCGCGGCCTGCAGTGGGCCGGGTTGGCAGCGGCCTTCGGCGGCGTGGCCTGGGCCTTCGCCGAGGGCTTTTCGGCACCGGCCGCCGGTGACCATCAGTGGCTGGGCGACAGCCTGGGCGCCGTGGCGGCGGTGCTGTGGGCCGGCACCACGCTCACCATCCGCGCCAGCAAGCTCTCGACCGCTGCGGCCGAGCAGACGCTGATGTACCAGCTGGTGGTGTCTGCCGTGCTGCTGGGCGGCTTGGGCCTGGCGATGGGCGAGCATTGGCCGGCCCAGGCCAGCCCGCTCGCCTGGGCGTCGCTGGCTTTCCAGACCGTGATCGTCACCTTCGCCAGCTACCTGCTGTGGTTCTGGCTGGTGCGCCACTACCCGGCCACCCGGATCTCGGCCTTCACCCTGCTCACGCCGGTGTTCGGCCTGCTGGCCGGGGCCCTGCTGTTGCACGAACCACTCACCGCCCGCCTGCTGTTGGCGCTGGGCACGGTGGCGCTGGGCATTTGGGGTGTGAGCCGCAAGACTTGACCTCTGGTTTGCCCTGTCTCGACGGCGTCAGGCGCATGGCCCGATGCTGCATAGACTTCTGGGCTCAAGATTTTCAACGGAGACATCAAACCATGATCACGCTGTGCGGCTTCGCGCTGTCCAACTACTACAACAAGGTCAAGATGGTGCTGCTGGAAAAGGGCATCCCCTTCACCGAAGAGCGGGTGCTTACCGGACTGAAGGACGAGGTGGTGCTGGACGCCTCGCCACTGGGCAAGGTGCCTTTCATCCGCACCCCCCAGGGCACCTTGTGCGAAAGCGAAGTGATCGTGCAGTACCTGGAGGCCACCCACCCCCAGCCGTCGCTGTTGCCGCCCGACCCCTGGGGCCGGGCTAAGGTGCACGAGCTCACCACCTTCATCGAGTTGCACCTGGAACTGGTGGCGCGCGAGCTCTACCCGCAGGCGTTCTTTGGCGGCACGGTGAGCGAAGGCACGCAGGCCCGTGTGCGCAAGCTGCTGACCAAGAACGTGGCCGGCTTCAAGCGCCTGGCGAAGTTCAGCCCCTGGGTGGCCGGCGAGCACTTCAGCACCGCCGATTGCGCGGCCTTTGTGAGCCTGCCGCTCGTGGCCATGGCCAGCAAGGCCGTGCTGGGCGAGGACCTGCTGGCCGCCGGCGGCGTGGACTGGAAGCCCTACATCAAGCTGGTAGGTGAGCGCCCCAGCGCTCAGCAGGTCAGCGCGGCACGCAAGGCCGAGCAGGATGCCCAGATCGCCGCGATCAAGGCCAAGGCGGCCAGCGGCGGCTGATTTGCAAACAGAAACATCCGGCCACGGAACTTGGGCCGGATCAAGCGCTCAGAGCTGTGTGGGTTGGGTTGTGGCGCTTCGGCGCCCACCCCGGTCCCGGGTTGCGATGCCCGGGGCCGTCTTCTTGAAGCCGCGCAGCCAGTCAGACCCTCTGGCCGCAATCCGGGAGCATTTCTCCTCCTCCCTCCCTCAAGCTTCGCTCTCGGGCGCTGCGCGGCTTTCTTCTTACCACCGTCCTGCAGCTGGGCTGCCCACCGCGAGGTCAGCCCCGGGCCGCTCCCAAGCGGCCTCGCACCCTCTCGGAGGGTGGCTGAGGTACCCCGAGCCGGGGCCCCCATTTCTACTCGCCGCGCTGCCCTTCACTCAGGGTGTGCAGTTGGAACTTGCCTGATTTGTCCACCAGCCAGGTCTCGGTGTAGGTCACCTGTTCCATCTTGGCCAGCGGCGGCATCTTGCCCACCCGGCGGATCAACGCCACCACCCAGGGCCCCACCTCCTTGGCCGAGGCGGGTTCGCGTGTCATGCGCACATCCAGCACCTGACCGTCGGCGCCGATGTCGGTCTCGGTGATGGCAATGGCATAGGTCAGCGCGGGCATCTTGCCGCGGTAAATGTGCATGGGGAAGGACTCGTAGATGCGCTTGGCGGCATCGCGGCGGTAGGCCGATTCGGTTTCGGCCTCCGAGGCGCGGTCGGCGCCGGCCACCAGGGGCGTGGGCACATGGGAGAACTGTGCCTGAGCGGGCAGGGCCATCCACAGTGCCGCCACCAGGGTGGCTGCGCCCCAGCGGGCTGGGTGGCTCGCCGCCGCCCGGCGGCACCCTTTCCGATCATCGTCACGGTCCGTCATGCCAGTGCATCGTCTGTGGCGCGGCGAACTGAAGGCGCCGCAGCCGGGGCCAAGGAAAAACCTCGTACCCCGAATGTAACCAGACGCACTGTCCGCGCACATGATCCGTTCGGAGGATGTGCCGGATTGCCGCAACCGGCGGTTTTCCGCGCTCAGCGCATCCAGCCCTTGCGGCGGAAGTAGATCAGCGGCGCGGCCACCGACGCCAGCATCAGGGCCAGGGCAAAGGGGTAGCCCCAGGGGTGGCTCAACTCGGGCATGTGCTGAAAGTTCATGCCGTAGATGCTGGCGATCAACGTGGGTGGCAGCAGCGCCACCGAGGCCACCGAGAAGATCTTGATGATCTTGTTCTGGTTGATGTTGATGAAGCCCACCGTGGCGTCCATCAGGAAGTTGATCTTGTCGAACAGGAAGGCCGTGTGGCTGTCGAGCGAATCGATGTCACGCAGGATCTGCCGCGACTCCTCGAACTGCTCGGCGTTGAGCATGCGGCTGCGCATCATGAAGCTCACGGCGCGGCGCGTGTCCATCACGTTGCGGCGGATGCGGCCGTTCAGGTCCTCCTCCTTGGCGATGGCGGCCAGGGCCTCGCCGGCGGCGCGGTCGTCCACGTCCTGCTTGAGCACGCGGGCACTGACCTTCTCCAGGCTGTCGTAGATGCTCTCCAGCGCGTCGGCCGAGTACTCGGCGTCGGCGTCGTAGAGCTTGAGCAGCACGTCCTTGGCGTCTTCGATCAGGGCCGGGATGCGGCGCGCGCGCAAGCGCAGCAGACGGAACACCGGCAAATCCTCGGCGTGCACCGAGAACAGGATGTTGTTGAACAGAATGAAGGCCACGCGCACGTTGCGTGGCGTGACATCGTCGTCGATCAGGAAGTCGGAGCGGATGTGCAGCTCGCCGTTGTCTTCCTCGTAGAAGCGGGCCGACTCTTCCAGGTCGTCGTCGACGATGTTGTCGGGGATCTGCAGGCCGAAGCGCCCGGCGATCCAGCCGATTTCCTCGCGCGTGGGCGCTTCCATGTCGACCCAGATGGGTTGCGACTCGGCCAAGTCGGCGGCGGAGTCGATCTCTTCTTGCAGCAGGCGGCCGCTCAGGCGGCCCTTTTCCAGCGTGAAAACGTTCAGCATGGGTCTTCCGGCATGGGGGCGGCACCGCGCGGGCGCGCACCCGGGTTCGGGGTGGGGTGTGGAGCGTGACCATCCAACCCCAAGACCGGTGTCGAGGGCCCGTCAGGGCCGGCCCGAAACGCTGAGGCGGACGGTCACCGAGGCTGCGGCGTGTCCAAGTCGTGCTTTCCAAAAGCGGCGGTGCCGCGATTATGGGCCAAGCCCGGGCCGCTTCAGGCCTGCGCCTGCTCGGAGGGTGCGGCCAGGCGGGCCGCCGGCGCACGGGGGAACCACAGCGTCACCTGGGTGCCCAGGCCCAGGGCACTGGTGACCTCCACGCGTCCGCCCTGCAGTTCGGTCACTTCCTTCACCAGCGACATGCCCAGACCTGTGCCGGGGATGTTGCCCGAGGGGTCGGCGCGGTAGAAGCGCTCGAACACCCGCTGGCGCTGCTCGGGTGACATGCCCATGCCCCGGTCGCTCACGCGTATGCCCACGGCCGGCTGCTGGTCGATCAGCCCGTCGAGGGTGCTCAGGCGTATCTCGCCGCCCTGGGGCGAGTACTTGAAGGCGTTGCTGATGACGTTGTTCAGTGCCCGGTGGGTCTTCTCGGCGTCCAGTTGCAGCACCAGGTGGGTGTGCGGCACGTCCATCAGCACCTGGCGCGGGTCGTCCTTGGCCATGAAGGCGGCCACGGCGTCGTGCAGCAGCGGGCCCAGAGGCACGGGCTTGCGGTCCAGGTCCTTGCCCATGCGGGCCTCGATGCGGGCCAGGTCCAGCAACTCGTTGACCATGCTGATCAGCAGCGAGGCTTGGCGGTGGATGGTTTCCAGCACGTCGCGGCGGCGGGCTTCGGGCACCGGGCGGTTGAGCAACAACTCGGTGAAGCCGAACACGCTGACCATGGGGGTGCGCAACTCGTGCGCGGCCGTGGTGAGGAACTCGCTCTTCATGCGGTCCACCTCCATCTCGCGCGTGACGTCGCGGAAGTAGAGGATGGATTCGCCTCGGCCATCGATGTTGAGCCGCGCCAGCCGCGTGAGGGTGCGGCGTTGTGGGCGCTGCAGTTCGATCAGGTCGTCGGTGTCCAGGCTGTGGCCACCGTCACCGTGCAGGGCCGAGAGCGCGCGGTAGGGACGGCTGGGGTCGCACAGGGCTGCGAAACGTGCGTCGAACGCCGCCATGCTCATGCTGGTGGCCAGGGTTTCCTCGCTCCAGCCGGTCATGTGGCGCAGGGCCTCGTTGCCGAACACCAGCACGCCGTCGCGGTCGAACACGGCATAGCCGTCGGGGCTGAGGTCGAACACGGCGTTCAGGCGGGCGTTTCGCTCGGCCAGGGCCAGCCGCGAGCGCTCGCGCTCGCTCACGTCGGTCTGGATGCCCACGTAGTGGCGCACGCTGCCATCCGCGGCGCTTACCGGTGCCAGAGCCAGTTCGTTGAAGAACAGGCTGCCGTCCTTGCGGTAGTTGCGCAGCACCACGGTCACCGACTCGCGCTTTTCGATGGCCTGGCGGACCACGGCCAGCTCTGGCTGGGCGTGGTCCTCACCTTGCAGGAAGCTGCAGTTGCGGCCGATCGCCTCCCACACCTGGTAGCCCGAGATGCGGGTGAAGGCGGGGTTGGCGTAGAACACCGGTTGGCCGGGCAGGCTCATGTCAGAGATGACCACGCCGTTGGTGGTGCATTCCAGGGCCTGGTTATAGAGCTGCAGCATGGACATCGTCATGCGCTGCTCGGTGAGGTCGCGCACCACGCAGGCGTAGCGCGTGCCCTCCACGGTCTGCACCCGGGAGATGGACGCCTCGGCCGGGAACTCGGTCCCGTCGTGGCGGCGTGCGGGGGTCTCGAAGCGGGCCAAGTGCATGCCGGTGCTGCGCATGAAGACGCCGTCCAGCGTGGCGCGCTCCAGGCGCTCGGCGTCCAAGCCTGGCAGCAGCCAATCCACGGACTGGCCCAGGATCTGCTCGCTGGTGCAACCCAGCACCGAGGTGACGGCGTGGTTGATCAGCGTGACGCGGCCCTGCGAATCCAGGGCCAGCAGGGCGTCGGGCGCGGCGTGGATCAGCAGCGCCGTGCGCTCCTCGGTGGCGCGGGTGGCTTCCAACTGGGCTCGGATGGACTGCGACGCGTCGTTGAGTGCGCGGCGCAGTTCCTGCACCTCGGCGCTGCCGCCCTCGTTGGCCAGCCGGGTGCCCATTTCGGAGGTGGTGATGCGCCGTGAGAACCGTGCCAAACGTTGGAGTGGTTGCAGCGCGCGTGCCAGCGCACCGTACAGCAACAGTACCGCGCCCAGGGTCACCAGACCCAGCGCCAGGCCCATGTCGTCGAGCAGGCCCGCCAGGCGGGTACGCTCTTCGGCTGGGCTCACCGCCACGCTGACGTCGCGGATCTCCAGCCCGGTGTTCACCGGAGCGCGTGCCGCCTCCAGCTCAGCGGCCCCTGACACTTCCGGGGCTCGTCCGGTCACGGCCACCAGACCCAACGAAATCGGCGTGTACGAACGCCAGGTCTGGCCACCCACATCGGCCAGTTTGATGCGCGACAAGCCGGGCAGGCGCGCCATGTTCGACAGCCGTGCGTCCAGCGTGCGCAGGTCGCCCATGGCCAGGTCGGCGTGGATGATTTCGGCGGCGTTCCCGGCCAGTGAGTGGGCCCATTGTTGTGCGTGTTGCCGGGCCACCGCCTCCAGCCGCCACGACATCACGCTTTGCAGCACTGGCACGGTCACCACCAGCACCAGGGCCAGCCAGGCCAGCATCTGGTGCCGCAGCCGCAGCCGGCCGGCGAAGTTGCGGGTCATCTCGGGCAGTGAGTCGGCACCCATGGTGGTGGCTGGTGCCGACGTGCCGCCGTGCTCAAGCGGCTTCGCCGATCAGGCGTTCCAGTGTCTCGATCAACTGCAGCGGGCTGAAGGGCTTGATCAGGTATTCGTCGGCGCCGGCCTGCTCGCCCGCCTCGCGGTCCTTTTGCTGGCCTCGCGCCGTGAGCAGCACCACCTTGGTGGACTTCATCACCGGGTCGCTCTTGATGCGCTGACAGACCTGCAGGCCGTCGAGCTCGCCGGGCATCATCACGTCCAGCAGCATCACGTCGGGCTTGATGGCCTGGGCCATACGCAGGCCGAAGGAGCCGTCCGAAGCCTCATGGATCTCGTAGTTCTCGAACTCCAGCGTCATGCGGATGAGCTTGCGGATGTCGGCCTGGTCTTCAACGATGAGGATGCGTTTCATGAGGGTTCTCCTGCGGTGCTGGCGCGGGCCGCGCCTGGGGCGATTTTGCGGCGCGAGCGCGCCATCAAGGCCGCCAAGTCCTTGGCGTACTGCTGGGCCTGGGCGATGTCGAGCTGGCTGCTGTCGGTGTTGTAGGGGGCCCCGGTGGGCAGGTCGATGAGGAAGTTGCGGATGCCGTCGTCGTCTTCCTCGCGCAGCTGGCCGCCATGCAGCGAGACGATGTGTTGGCACAGGCGGAAGCCGATGTCCTCGCGCGCCGGCGCGCGCGACGCGCTGTCGGCAGCCTTGGTGTTGTCACCCATGTGCACGGCGCCGGCCACCACGCGGGCGAACACACCGCAATCGCGGAACACGATCATGGCGCGCGGCCCCATCTGTCGGTGCTCGATCTCCAGCGTGCCGCCCTTGGGCGCGCTGCGCACGGCCGATTCCATGCACTCCTGTAGCACCCGGCCCAGCCATTCCTCGCTGCCATACAAGGTGGCGAGCGAGCCCACCTCGCCCTGGGCCACGAAGCGGGCCTTCACGCCGCGGTCCAGCGCCATGGGTTCCACCTCGGACCAGCAGCGCTGAATCAGGGGCCAAAGCTCGATGCGGTCGGTGGCCAACAGGGCCTGGGAACTCCAGATCGAGGCCAGGGCGATCAGCTTGTCCATCGCCTTGAGCAGGTCGTCGGCCTTGTCCAGGGCAGCGTCCAGCGCGGCCCCGTCGCGCTCGGTGCGCGCCAGCGCCAGGCCGGCGTGGGCGGCCTTGAAGGGATCGCGCAGGTCGGAGCGTATGACCTGCATCAGGTTGTCGAAGCCGACCTTGCCGTCCGCCTCGGCGTCCTGGGTGATGAGCACGAAGGCATCGTCGTTGGCCAGGCCCGGGATGACCCGGCAGTGCAACTCGGCCGGGGCCTGGCCCGGTGCGCTCGCCACGCCCACAGCCGACACGACCTTGGGCGACTGCATGCGCACCACGTCGGCCACGGCCTTGGTCAAATCGGGGTCGAAGAGCTTGCGCCCGGTGCTCAGCCCGGTGCGGCGGCCCGCCTGCGTGTTGGCGTGCCGAACCACACCCTCCCAGGATACCCACAGCAACCCGTGCTGCAGGTTGTCGAGCAGTTCATTCAGGCTCGGGTGCATGACAGCATCCTCATGTTCTCTTCAAGGGGCAATCACTTTTATCACTTTTGCTTCGAAGCCTCGCGTCGGAAGGCACAGGCTTTCGCGCTTGACTCGGATATCGGCCGGCGGCGAACCGAGTTGAGCCTTGCGGCGATCGAATCGGCTACGAGCCGGCGGCGGCTGACTTGCCCGAGGTCGCCAGGCGCTGCCGGAGCAATTGCTCCAGGACGGCGAAGGCCAGCGGCTTGGTATAGGTGCGCACGGCCTGTGGCAGGCCGCCACGGGCGGCCACATCGTCCGGGCCCAGGGCGGTCACCACCACCACATGGTCCATGGGCATGGGCGGCACCAAGTCCTGCAGGGCGGCGACCATCTGGAAGCCGTCCATGCCGGGCATCATCAGGTCGGTGATCAACAGGTGCGGGCGGCGCTGGCCCAGCTTCACCAGACCCTCGAAGCCGTTGGTGGCGGTGTCCAGGGTGATGGGCAGATCCCAGCCCTCGATCATCAGGGTGTACAGGCGTAACTGTGCAAGGTCGTCCTCCACCACCAACACGCGAAATGGCCCCACCTCTGCAGGGGTAACTGCACCCCGGCGGACCTCGGCCAGACGGGCCACCGCGGCTCGAGAGATGCGGCGGTGCCCGCCGGCGGTCTTCCAGGCTGGCAACACACCGCTTTCGACCCACAACTGGATGGTACGCAGGGCGACACCCAGCACCTGGGCCGCATCGCGGGTGGACATGACGTCGTCGTTGACGCTCGATCGGTGCATCCAAAAACTCTAGCAACGGCCAGTGGGATGCGATCAACGGAACAACGCTGGAATCGAAGCAGTCTACACGGCGTTGCAGGCCCCGCCCATCCTTGTCAAAGCAGGGGTGCGCGGGCACACTGGGCTTGACGGGGGATCAACCGAAACCCCGGTCAGCAGACAAAAAGAGCCTGCACCGCGCAACCCTTCCGAAAGGATTTCTCGATGAACCTCACCATCAGCGGTCACCACCTTGAAGTTACCCCGGCACTCCGCGAATACGTGCTGACCAAGCTGGAAAGGATCACGCGCCATTTCGACCAAGTTGTTGATGTCAACGTCCTGCTGACAGTGGAGAAGAACAAGGAGAAGGAACGACGACAGAAGGCGGAGGTCACCCTCCACGTCAAGGGCAAGGACATCTTCGTCGAGCAATCGCACGAGGATCTCTATGCCGCCATTGACCAACTGATGGACAAGTTGGACCGCCAGGTGGTGCGCTACAAGGACAAGTTGCAAAACCACAACCACGAGTCCACCAAGCGCCAGGAGCATGCCGAGCCCTGATCGGCACCACTGAACCGTGACTTTTTGGGGCGGCCCTCTAAGGGCCGCCTTGTCTTTTGGGGCTGGCTGAGTCAGGATGTTGTTGCAACGCAGCATAAGTGGCCCTGCCGGGCCTTGAAACCGCGTTCAAGTTTCAGCATAGTCTGTCGATTTCTATAATCCGCAGGCTTGGAAATCGTGGGCCCCTGGCCACGCCTTCGTCCCACCGTGACCCGTCGTTGAAAGAGTCGCCATGAACCGCCTTGCCGCCATCCTGCCCGCTGCCAATGTGCTGGTGGGAGTGGACGCCACCAGCAAAAAGCGCGTGTTCGAGCACGCCGGCATGCTGTTCGAAAACCAGCACGCCATCGCCCGCGCCACGGTGACCGACAACCTGTTCGCCCGCGAACGCCTGGGCTCCACCGGGCTGGGACATGGTGTGGCCGTGCCCCACGGCCGGGTCAAGGGCCTGAAGAACCCGCTGGCCGCCGTGGTGCGGGTGCAGCAACCCATCCCATTTGACGCGCCGGACGACGAACCGGTGAGTCTGCTGATCTTTCTGCTGGTGCCCGAAGCGGCCACCCAGCGCCACCTCGAAATCCTCTCCGAGATCGCCGAGTTGCTGTCCGACCGCGACCTGCGCGACAAGCTCAAAGCCGAGCCCGACGCCGAGGCTGTGCACAAGCTCATCGCCGGCTGGGAGCCGCTGAAGTCGGTGGCCTGAACTTCGCAGGCCCTGCGGCGTGAAGCCCATTTCCATCAGCGCCGAGGCGCTGTTCGAAGAACACCAGGCCACCCTCAAGTGGGAGTGGGTTGCCGGTCATGCCCACCCCGAGCGTCGGTTCGACGAGGCCGCCGTGCGCGATGCCCGCTCCGCCGCCGACTTGGTGGGCTACCTCAACTACATCCACCCCTACCGCGTGCAACTGGTAGGGCACCGCGAGGTGGCCTACCTGCAGGACGGCCTCGACGACGCCCTGGAAAGACGCATCCAGCGCATCGTCACGCTGGAGCCGCCGGTGATCATCGTGGCCGACGACCAGCGCGCACCCAACCGCTTGGTGGCCATGTGCGACCGGGCCGAGATCCCGCTGTTCACCACCTCCCAATCGGCCGGCCACGTGATCGACGTGGTGCGCTCCTACCTCAGCCAACTGATGGCCGAGCGCACCACCCGCCACGGCGTGTTCATGGACATCCTGGGCATGGGCGTGCTGCTCACCGGCGAATCCGGCCTGGGCAAGAGCGAGCTGGGGCTGGAACTCATCTCGCGCGGCCACGGCCTCGTGGCCGACGACGCGGTGGACCTGTACCGGGTTTCGCAGGCCACGCTGGAAGGCCGCTGCCCCGACCTGCTGCTGAACCTGCTGGAAGTGCGCGGCATCGGCCTGCTCGACATCAAAGCCATCTTTGGCGAGACCGCGGTGCGCCGCAAGATGCGCCTCAAGCTCATCGTGCACCTGGTGCGCAAAGAGACGATGGACCGTGAGTTCGAGCGCCTACCCTACGAGCCGCTGTACGAGGAGATCCTCGGTATCCCGGTGCTCAAGGTGGTGATCGCGGTGGACGCTGGCCGCAACCTGGCCGTGCTGGTGGAGGCCGCCGTGCGCAACACCATCCTGCAGTTGCGCGGCATCGACACCTACCAGGAATTCATCGCTCGCCACCAGTCGGCGATGGAGTCGAACCGGGAGCCCTGACCCTGGCCGCAGCCGCCGGCCGGTGCTCGCAATCGGGCTTGCCGCAGACGGCGTACAGCGCCAGTGCGTGGTCTTGCAACTCGAAGCCTTTGGCCTGTGCCACGGCGCGCTGCCGGGCCTCGATCTCGGGGTCAAAAAACTCCTCCACCCGGCCACAGGTCAGGCACACCAGGTGGTCGTGGTGCTGGCCTTCGTTCAGCTCGAACACCGATTTGCCCGATTCGAAATGGCTGCGCGAGAGGATGCCCGCCTGTTCGAACTGCATCAGCGCACGGTACACCGTGGCCAGCCCGATGTCGGTGCCATCGGCCAGCAGGGCCTTGAACACGTCTTCGGCCGTCATGTGGCGCTGCCGGGTCTTCTGGAAGATTTCCAGAATCCGGATGCGCGGCAAGGTCGCCTTCAGGCCACTGCTCTTGAGTTCGTCAACACGGGTCATGCGGTGTTCCTGGCCCCGGCGGGTGGATGAGAGGGGCCCGCTAGAATCGCCGCATCATAGCCACCCCGGGTCTGCCACGCGCAGTGCCGGGTTCTGTGGCCCCCGGTCCTCCTGGGCCGCTGTCGGATGTTGCAACCCATGCCTTTCATGACCCTGGTTCATCGCCTGCCACTGGCCTTGTCGGTGGCCACCGCCCTGGGGGCGCTGGGCGCCTGTTCGTCCATGTCGGGCTCGGTGGCCGAGAAACTCGGCCACCTCGTTTCGCCCTACCGCGTCGAGGTGGTGCAGGGCAACGTGGTCACCAAGGAGCAGATGGCCGTCGTCAAGCCCGGCCTCACGCGCGACCAGGTGCGCCAGGTGCTGGGCGCCCCACTGCTGACCGACCCCTTCCACGGTGACCGCTGGGACTATGTGTTCCTGATCCGCCGCCAGGGCACCGAACCCCAGCAGCGTGCTGTGGCCATCCACTTCAGCGGCGATACCGTTAAAAGTGTGGACAGCGCTGAACTGCCTTCCGAACAAGAGTTCGTCGCCTCCATCAGCCGCAACAAGCCCAGCGAGGTGGAGCGCAAGCTGGAGCTGACCCCGCAGGAGCGGGCCGCGCTGCCGGTGCCCGCACCGCGCGAGCAGGCCGCGGCCGCCGTCGCACCCAAGGGCGCATCCCGCACCTACCCGCCGCTGGAGGCCCCATGAGCAAGCAACCCGTGCGCATCGCCATCGCCGGTGCCAGCGGCCGCATGGGCCGTATGCTGATCGAGGCCGTGGTGGCCGCCGACGATTGCGTGCTGGCCGGTGCGCTCGACGTGCCCGGCAGCCCCGCACTGGGGCAGGACGCCACCGCCTGGCTGGGCCAGGCCAGCGGTGTCACCATCGTCTCCGACATCGCCCAGGGCCTGGCCAACGCCGAGGTGCTGATCGATTTCACCCGCCCCGAGGGCACGCTGGCCCACCTGGCCGTCTGCCGCGCCAGGGGCGTGAAGCTGGTCATCGGCACCACCGGCTTCACCGAAGCCCAGAAGGCCGAGATCACCGCCGGCTCGTCCGACACGGCGGTCTTCATGGCGCCCAACATGAGCGTGGGCGTGACCGTGGTGATGAAGCTGCTCGACATGGCCGCCCGCGCGCTGAACGAGGGCTACGACATCGAGATCATCGAAGCCCACCACCGCCACAAGGTGGATGCCCCCAGCGGCACCGCGTTGGCCATGGGTGAGACGGTGGCCACCGCATTGGGTCGCAACCTCAAGGAATGCGCCGTCTATGGCCGCGAGGGCGTCACCGGCGAGCGCGACCCCAGCACCATCGGCTTTGCCACCGTGCGTGGTGGCGACGTGGTGGGCGACCACACCGTGCTGTTCGCAGGCGCCGGCGAACGCATCGAGGTCACGCACAAAGCCTCCAGTCGCGTCGTCTTCGCCCAGGGCAGCCTGCGCGCCGCGCGCTTCCTGCGCAGCCAGGCCAGCGGCCTGTACAACATGAACGACGTGCTGGGCCTGGCAGGCTGAGATGGGTGGCATCGGCGACTTCTGGGCGCAGAGTGACCTGATCGGGCGCAGCGTCACCGCGCTGCTGCTGGCCATGTCCATCGGTGCCTGGGTGCTCATCTTCTGGAAGGGCTGGGTGCTGCGGCGCGCCAGCACCGACCTGGCCAGTGGCGTGGCCATCTTCTGGGACGCCCCCGCCGTGGCCGACGCGCAGCAGCGCGTGGCCACCGCCGACCGCGAAGGCCTGTTGGTGCCCATGCTGGAGGCCGCCTTTGCCCGGCCCGCTGCCAACACGCTGCAAGGGCAGGGCGCGGCCGAGGCGCAAACCACCCGCCGCCTGCGCGACGCCCTGCACCGTGCGGTGCGCCACCTGCAGTTCGGCCAGGTCTTTCTGGCCTCGGTGGGGGCCACGGCGCCGTTCATTGGCCTGTTCGGCACGGTCTGGGGCATCTACCACGCACTCCTGGGCATGGCCTCGTCCAGCGCCATGACCATCGAGAAAGTGGCCGGTCCGGTGGGCGAGGCCTTGGTCATGACCGCCGCCGGCCTGGCCGTGGCCATCCCGGCGGTGCTGGCCTACAACGTGTACGGCAAGTGGATCAGCGCCTGCGAGGCCCAGCTGGAGGGCTTTGCCCACGACCTGTGCGACTTGGCACTGGGCGAACCCCGCAAGGGCTGACATGGCCTTCGGTCGCCTGGAGCGCAACCTCCCCGCCCAGCCCATGGGCGAGATCAACATGACGCCGCTGATCGACGTGATGCTGGTGCTGCTGGTGATCTTCATGATCACCGCGCCGCTGATGGCCAGCCGCCTGCGGCTGGATCTGCCCAAGGCCGAGGGTGCCGCGCCCAGCGACGCGCCGCGTGTGCTCGCCGTCTCGCTCGATGCCACCGGCCAGCTCTTCGTGGCCGACCAGCGCAGCAGCACGAGCGAACTGCGCACCCGGGCGCAGGCCGCCGCGCAGGACAACCCCGCCACCGAGGTGCAGTTGCGCGCCGACGAGCGCGTGCCCTACGGCAAGGTGGCCGAGCTGATCGGCGTGATGCAGGAAGCCGGGCTCACGCGCATCGGCTTCGTCACGGCTGCGGTGGCTGCCAAGCCCTGACGGGCACCCTGGATGCCCGCCTGCGCGGGCATGACGGAGGGGCCCTCCTACAATCGGCGGATGAACGAGAAATACGCCCCCACCGACGTCGAGCGTGCCGCCCAGGCCCACTGGCAGGCCGCCGATGCCTACCGCGTCACCGAAGACGCGAGCAGACCGAAGTTCTACGCCTGCTCCATGCTGCCCTACCCCTCGGGCAAGCTGCACATGGGCCATGTGCGCAACTACACCATCAACGACATGCTCACCCGCCAGCTGCGGATGAAGGGCATGAACGTGCTGATGCCCATGGGCTGGGACGCCTTCGGCCTGCCGGCCGAGAACGCGGCCATGAAGAACAAGGTGCCGCCGGCCAAGTGGACCTACGAAAACATCGCCCACATGAAGGGCCAGATGCAGGCCATGGGCCTGGCCATTGACTGGTCGCGCGAGGTGGCCACCTGCCAGCCCAGCTACTACAAGTGGAACCAGTGGCTGTTCCTGAAGATGCTGGAGAAGGGCATCGCCGTGCGCCGCACCCAGGTGGTGAACTGGGACCCGGTGGACATGACCGTGCTGGCCAACGAGCAGGTCATCGATGGCAAGGGCTGGCGATCCGGCGCCGTGGTGGAAAAGCGCGAGATCCCCGGCTACTACCTGAACATCGTGCAGTACGCCGACGAACTGCTCTCTGCCGTGGCCAACCCCGAGGATCCGAATTACCTCAGCGGCTGGCCCGAGCGCGTGCGCCTGATGCAGGAGAACTGGATCGGCAAGAGCGAAGGCGTGCGCTTCGCCTTCCCACACCAGATTGCCGGGGCCGATGGCCAGCTGATCCAGGACGGCAAGCTGTTTGTCTTCACCACGCGGGCCGACACCATCATGGGTGTCACCTTCTGCGCGGTGGCGCCCGAGCACCCGCTGGCCGCGCACGCCGCCGCCAGCCAACCTGAGGTGGCTGCCTTCATCGCCGAGTGCGCGCAAGGTGGCACCACCGAGGCCGAGTTGGCCACGCAGGAAAAGAAGGGTGTGCGCACCACGCTCAGCGTGACGCACCCGCTGACCGGCGCCCAGGTGCCGGTGTGGGTGGGCAACTACGTGCTGATGTCTTATGGCGACGGCGCCGTGATGGGCGTGCCCGCGCACGACGAGCGCGACTTCGCCTTTGCGCTGAAGTACGGCATCGCGATCCAGCAGGTCATTGCTGTTGAGGGCGAGGCCTTCAACAACACCGCCTGGGCCGACTGGTATGGCGACAAGCAGCGCGCGGTCTGCGTCAACTCTGGCGTGCTGGACGGCCTGCCGCACAAGGCGGCGGTGGGCAAGGTGGCCGAACTGCTGGGCGAAAAGGGCCTGGGCGAGAAGAAAACCACCTGGCGCCTGCGCGACTGGGGCATCAGCCGCCAGCGCTACTGGGGCACGCCCATCCCCATCATCCACTGCGAGAGCTGCGGCGCGGTGCCGGTGCCCGAGCAAGATCTGCCGGTGGTGCTGCCGGAAGACCTTATCCCCGACGGCTCGGGCAACCCGCTGAACAAGAGCGCGGCCTTCCTGAACGTGGCCTGCCCCTGCTGCGGCAAGCCGGCCAAGCGCGAGACGGACACGATGGACACCTTCATCGATTCGTCGTGGTACTACATGCGCTATTGCGACCCGACCAACCCGGACGCGATGGTGGGCGCTGGCACGCAGTACTGGATGGCCAATGGCGGCATGGACCAGTACATCGGCGGCATCGAACACGCCATCCTGCACCTGCTGTACGCGCGCTTCTGGACCAAGGTGATGCGCGACATCGGCCTGGTCACGGTGGCCGAGCCCTTCAAGCGCCTGCTCACCCAAGGCATGGTGCTGAACCACATCTACTCGCGCAAGGGCGAGGCCGGCGGCATCGAGTACTTCTGGCCGCACGAAGTGACGGACGTGGCCGACGTCTCGGGCAAGGTCACGCACGCCGTGCTCAAGAGCGACGGTTCCACCGTGAACTACGACGGCATCGGCACCATGTCGAAGTCGAAGAACAACGGCGTGGACCCGCAGGAGCTGATCGACCGCTACGGCGCCGACACCGCGCGCCTGTTCGTGATGTTCGCCAGCCCGCCCGAGCAGACGCTGGAGTGGAACGACGCCGGTGTGGAAGGTGCGCACCGCTTCTTGAAGCGCGTGTGGGCCTTTGGTGCCAAGAACGCCAACCTGCTCAAGGCCGCAGCCCCTGCCGTGGGCGAGGTGGAAGCCAACGCCAAGGCGCTGCGCCGTGAGGTGCACACGGTGCTCAAGCAGATCTCATACGACTACGAGCGCATGCAGTACAACACCGTGGTGTCGGGCGCGATGAAGCTGCTGAACGCGCTGGAAGGCTTTGCCGCCGGCGCCCATGCGGGCGACGCCAGCGTGCTGCGCGAAGGCTATTCGGTGCTGCTGCGCGGCCTTTACCCGGCCTGCCCGCACATCACCCACGCGCTGTGGGCCGAGCTGGGCTATGCGGCGCAGTGGGGCGACTTGCTGGATGCACCCTGGCCCGCCGTGGATGAAGCCGCCCTGGTGCAGGACGAGCTCTCGCTGATGCTGCAGGTGAACGGCAAGCTGCGCGGTGCCATCACCGTGCCGGCCAGCGCCGACAAGGCCGCCATCGAGGCCGCTGCGCTGGCCAGCCCTGATTTCGCCAAGTTTGCCGAAGGCAAGCCGGCCAAGAAGGTGGTGGTGGTGCCGGGCCGTCTCGTCAACATCGTGGTTTGATGACCGCTGCCCGTCCGTCGCGTCGCACCCTGGTGCTGCTCGGTGCGGTGGCTGCGGGCCTGTCGGCCTGCGGCTTCCACCTGCGCCAGCCGGCCGATCTGCCTTACAGCCGCATTGCGCTGGCGGGCTTTGCCAAACGCTCGCACATGGCCGAGGCGCTGCGCCGCAACCTGCCGCCCAGCGCGCGCCTGGTGGACAACGCCCGTGACGCCGAGGTGGTGGTGCAGGCGTTGGACGACCGCTTCACCAAGACCGTGGTGGCGTCCACCGCCGCAGGGCAGGTGCGTGAGTTCCGCCTGCGTGCCACGCTGCGCTTTCGCATCACCCAGCCCGACGGCAAGCTGCTGAGCGAGGACGCCGAGCTGGAGCAGATGCGCGACCTGAGCTACACCGAGTCCGCCGCCCTGGGCAAGGAAGCCGAAGAGGCCATGCTGGTGCGCGAGATGCACAACGACATTGCCGAGCAGTTGCTGCAGCGCCTGGCCGCCGTGGGCCGCCGTCTTCCGCGCTGATTTGCCGCGCTGACACCACGCCGCACGCCATGCAAGTTCGCGCCGACCAGATCGCCCAGCACCTCGCGCGGGGTGGCCTCAAGCCCATCTACACCCTCCACGGCGACGAGCCGCTGCTGGCGCAGGAGGCGGCCGACCAGGTGCGCGCCGCAGCCCGTGCCGACGGCTACACCGACCGCCAGGTCTTCACCGTCAGCGGCGCGCATTTCGACTGGAGTGGCGTGCTGGGCGCGGCGCAATCGATGGGCCTGTTCAGCGACAAGCAGCTGATCGAGATCCGCATTCCCTCTGGCAAGCCGGGCAAGGAAGGCTCGGTGGCCTTGCAGCAGTACTGCGAACCGCTTTTGCGAGGTGGGGGCGAAGGCCTGCTGACGATCGTGCACCTGCCGCGCCTGGACCGCCAGCAGCAGCAAAGCGCCTGGTTTGGCGCGCTCGACAGCGCCGGCATCACCGTGCGGGTCGACCCGGTGGAACGTCACCAGTTGCCGCAATGGATCGCCAAGCGCCTGCAGGCCCAGGGCCAGAGCGTGCAGCCCGGCGAGGCGGGCCAGCAGGCGCTGGCCTTCTTTGCCGACCGCGTGGAAGGCAACCTGCTGGCCGCGCACCAGGAGTTGCAGAAGCTCGCGCTGCTGCATCCGGCGGGCGAGCTGAGCTTTGAGCAGATCCAGGAAGCGGTGCTGGACGTGGCCCGCTACGACGTGTTCCAGCTCGGCAGCGCCGTGCTGGGCGGCCAGGCGGCGCGCGCGCTGCGCATGCTCGACGGCCTGAAGGCCGAGGGCGAGGCCCCGGTGCTGGTGCACTGGACGCTGGCCGAGGACGTGCGGGCCCTGAAGCGTGCCCGCGACGCGATGGACGGCGGCAAGCCCTTGCCCATGGCCTTGCGCGAAGCGCGGGTGTGGGGCGACAAGGAGCGTTTGTTCGAGCGCCTGCTGCCAGGCCTGGAGGCCACGACGCTGGCCCGCCTGGTGGCGGCCGCCAGCGTGTGCGACGGCCTGGTCAAGGGCCTGCGCCACCCCGACTGGCCCGGCGACGCCTGGGACGGCCTGCGCCGGCTGATGCTGATGACGCTGGACGTGCTGGCCAGCGCCAGTGGTGGACGCCGGCAAGCTGCGGCACGTGCGCCGCTGGCGCTGCTGCCCTGAGTCAGCCTTGCGGGACGGTGTCGACGAAGCTCTGGCGTGAGGCCAGCCTGTCGTGCAGGCGCAGCAGGTTGGGGTGGGGGCCGCGCCAGTCGATCTCGGGGAAGCGGAAATCGAGGTAGCTCAGGGCCACCACCACCGCGATGTCGGCCAGGCTCATGTGGATGCCGACGCAATAGGCCTTGTCGCCCAGGCCCAGGCTCATCGCGCGCAGGGCCGATTGCACGCGCACCATCTGCCGGTCGATCCAGGCCTGGCTGCGCTGCTCGGCCGTGCGGCCCGTCCAGACCTGCTCCATGCGGGCGCTGATGCTGGCGTCCAGCAGGCCGTCGGCCAGGGCCTCCCAGGTGCGCACTTCCACGCGTTCGCGGCCGCTGGGGGGGATGAGCTTGCCGACGGGCGAGAGGGTGTCGACGTACTCGACGATGACGCGCGAATCGAAGATGGCTTCAGCACCTTCCATCACCAGGCAGGGCACCTTGCCCAGCGGGTTGGCGGCGAGGATGGCGTCGTTGCCCCAGACGTCTTCCAGCACGAACTGGTAGTCGAGTTTCTTCTCGGCCAGCACAACGCGGACTTTGCGAACGTAGGGGCTGGTGAGTGATCCGATCAGTTTCATGCGTGTCTTTTCGAGGGGCATCTCTTACCGATTGATTCTAACGAAGCAGGTTCGAACGCGGCGTCACCAGGGCAGGCGGCGAGCCCCTAAAATGACAGGTGCCATGCGCCGTACTCCGCGCGTGCTCTGCACCCTTCTGGCATGCGCCGCCCTGGTGCATCGCGCCGCCCCCCATTCCTTCATCAGATTCGAGCCCGCCGATGTCGCTCCCCACCATCACGGCCCTGTCCCCCTTGGACGGCCGCTACGCCAGCAAGGTTGCCGCCCTGCGCCCGCTGCTCTCCGAATACGGCCTGATGCACCGCCGCGTGCAGGTGGAGGTGGAGTGGTTCATCGCGCTGTCCGACGCCAAGCTCGATGGCTTCGCGCCGCTGTCGGAGGCCGCACGCGGCCTGCTGCGCGGCCTGGTGGTGCGCTTCTCGGAAGCCGACGCCCGCGCCATCAAGGACATCGAGAAGACCACCAACCACGACGTGAAGGCGGTGGAGTACTGGCTCAAGGCCCGCTTCGAGGGCAATGTCGAGTTGAAGGCCGCGTCCGAGTTCGTGCACTTCGCCTGCACCAGCGAAGACATCAACAACACCAGCCACGCGCTGATGCTCAAGGCCGCGCGCACCGACGTGATGCTGCCCGCGCTCGACCGCATCATCACCAAGCTGGTGGGCATGGCCCAGGGCTTTGCCAGCGTGCCCATGATGTCGCGCACCCACGGCCAGACCGCCAGCCCCACCACCGTGGGCAAGGAGATCGCCAACGTGGTGGCCCGTTTGCAGCACGCCCGCGCGCGCATTGCCGAGGTGAAGCTGCTGGCCAAGATGAATGGCGCCGTGGGCAACTACAACGCCCATTCCATCGCTTACCCCGACACCGACTGGGAAGCCTTCTCGCGCAAGGTCGTTGAGCAGCACCTGGGCCTGAGCTTCAACCCCTACACCATCCAGATCGAGCCGCACGACTACATGGCCGAGCTGTTCGACGCCTACACCCGCGTCAACACCATCCTGATCGACTTCTCGCGCGACGTATGGGGCTACATCTCGCTGGGCTACTTCAAGCAGAAGCTCAAGGACGGCGAGGTGGGTTCCTCGGCCATGCCGCACAAGGTCAACCCCATCGACTTCGAGAACGCCGAGGGCAACTTCGGTCTGGCCAGCGCCCTGCTGGTGCACCTGAGCCAGAAGCTGCCCGTGAGCCGCTGGCAGCGCGACCTGACCGATTCCACCGTGCTGCGCAACATGGGCGTGGCGCTGGGCTATGCGTTGTTGGGCTACGACTCGCTGGCCCGCGGCCTGGACAAGCTGGAGCTGAACGCCGCCGCGCTCGCCGCCGACCTGGACGGCGCCTGGGAAGTGCTGGCCGAGGCCATCCAGACGGTGATGCGCCGCCACGCGCTGCCGCAGCCCTACGAGCAGCTCAAGGCCTTTACCCGAGGCAAGCCCATGACGCGCCAGCTGATGCAGGGTTTCATTGCCAACCTGGCGCTGCCCCAGGCCGAAAAAGACCGCCTGCTGGCCATGACGCCGGCCTCCTACACCGGCCAGGCCGCGGCCCTGGCGGCGCGCATCGGCTGAACACATAGAACAAGGGGTCCGCATGAGCTTCACCCGCCAACTCGCCGAGGCCACGGCCCGCGCCGATTCCATGCTCTGCGTGGGCCTGGACCCGGAGCCCGCCAAGTTTCCGGGGGCCATGCGCGGAGACCCCGCCCGCATCTTTGATTTCTGCGCCCGCATCGTCGACGCCACCAAGGATCTGGTGTGCGCTTTCAAGCCGCAGATTGCCTACTTCGCCGCCCACCGCGCAGAAGACCAGCTCGAACAGCTGATGGCCTACATCCGGCGCACCGCGCCGTACGTGCCGGTTATTCTGGACGCCAAGCGCGGCGACATCGGCGCCACCGCCGAGCAGTACGCCCGCGAGGCCTTTGTGCGCTACCAGGCCGACGCGGTGACGCTCTCGCCCTTCATGGGCTTCGACTCCATCGAGCCCTACCTGCCCTACGACGGCAAGGGCTTGATCCTGCTCTGCCGCACCTCCAACCCCGGCGGCAGCGACCTGCAGTTCCAGACCCTGGCCAACGGCGACAAGCTCTACGAGCACGTGGCCAAGCTGGCCGCCGGCCCCTGGAACCGCGACGGCCGCCTGGGCCTGGTGGTGGGCGCCACCTTCCCGGCCGAGCTGGCCCGGGTGCGCGAGCTGGCGCCCACACTGCCGCTGCTGATCCCCGGCGTGGGGGCCCAGGGTGGCGACGCTGCCGCCACCGTGCAGGCGGCCTGGCGGCCCGACGGCCCCATCGTGGTCAACTCCTCGCGCGCCGTGCTGTACGCCGGCTCGGGCGACGACTTCGCCAGCCAGGCCCGCGCGGTGGCCGACACCACCCGGCGCCAGCTGGCCGCCGCCCGACAGACGAGCTGAAGACACCCTGATGGGCGATGGCTTGCGCCAGCGTTTGGGGTGACACTCAGGCCTGTTGTTTGAGCTGAGCCTGCCGTGCCCTTGCCTGAGCCCGTACCACCAGCCGCCCTGTCGCGTGGCTTGCCTGCGCTGGCCGTGGGGGTGGGCTGCGGCGTGCTGGTGTTCACCACCCTGGCCGGCCCCGGCCTGAGCCTGGGTGGCCGCATGCTGGGGTTGCTGCTGGGCCTGGGGGGGGCCGCCTGGGGGGCGGTGCTGCAGGGCCGGGCCCGCACGGCGAGGCGCGAAGCCCTGCACGAGCAGTTCCGCCGCGATGCCGTCAACGTGCTGGCCCTGGCCTCGCAGACCTGCTATGAGCTCGACAGTGGCGGCCAGGTGCTGCGCCGCTACACCGACCCCGCCGATGGCGAAGCGGTGGCGCAGGCCGAAGCCGGCCAGTTGTTCTGGGAACTGCCCGGCCTGACCATGGCGGCCACCGACCTGGCGCGCCTGCAGAAGGGCCTGCGCCACAACGAGGTGCGGGTGGACCTGCCCGTGCAGCGCGCCATGGCCGACGGCAGCATCCGCCACTACCTGCTGAACACCGCTCCCCGCGCGCGCGCCGAACAGGCCGGCCTCGGCCACTGGGCCCTGCTGCGCGACGTGACCGAGGAGCGACGGGCCCGCCAAGCGCAACAGCTCACCGAATCGCGCTTCCGCGACCTGTTCCGCCGCATCCCCACACCCATCGTGGTGCTTCGCGACGGCCTGGTGCTGGATGCCAACCCGGTGGCTGTGGCGCAGTTCGGCTTTGCCGATCTGGCCAGCATGGTAGGCACCGACATCCTGCAGATCTATGAAGCCGGTGAATCGCGCGAGCGGGCCCGCCAACGCCTGCGCGAGCTGGACGGCTTGCTGCCCGGGCAGGCCTTGACGCCGGCCGAGTACAGCCTGCTTCTGGCCACGGGCAAGCGCATGCAGGTGCAGTCGCTGAGCGTCACCGTGGACGCTGCCGACGCCAAGACCGAGACCCTGGTCATCTACATCAACAACACCGAACGCCGCCAGGCCGAAGAAGCCCTGCAGCGCTCCGAGGCCCTGCTCAGCCACCTGGTGGCCAACAGCCCGGACGTCATCACGCTCACCGAGCTGACCACCGGGCGCTACGCCATGGTGAACCCCAGCTTCTCGCGGGTGACGGGCTACGCCATGCAGGAGGTGATCGGCAAGACCAGCCTCGATCTGGGCATCTGGGCCCACCCCGCCGAGCGCACCGCCATCACGGCCGCGCTGGGCCGCTTCGAGACGGTGCAGAGCGTCCCCGCCTCGTTCATCGCCCGCGACGGCCGCATGGTGCGCATGCTGGTGTCGGCGGCACGCTTCACGATGGATGGCCGCGAGTACGTGATCATCAATGCCCGCGACGTCACCGCCGTGGAAGAGGCCCGCCTGGAGCGCGAGGCCATTCTGCAAAAGGCGCCGGTGGGCATCGCCCTCACCCGCGACCAGCACTTCCTGCTGGCCAACCCGCGGCTGGAACAGATGCTGGGTTGGCCGTTGGGGCAACTGGCCGGCCAGCACATCTCGGTGGTGTGGCCCAGCCTGGAGGCCTACGAAGAGGTGTTCGGCCTGTTCAGGCCGCTGCTGGTGAGCGGGCAGGCTGTGGAGTTCGAGCGCCCGCTCAGGCGCCGGGATGGCAGCGAGTTCCTGTGCCGCCTGCAGGCCACCCCGGTGGATACCCAGAACCCCGTCAAGAGCGGCTCGATCTGGATGGCCGAGGACATCACCGAGCGCCGCCACGCCGAGCAGGCCCTGGCCAAGGCGCGCGACGACGCCGAGGCCGCCAGCCTGGCCAAGAGCGCCTTCCTGGCCAACACCAGCCACGAGATCCGCACACCGCTCAACGCCTTGCTGGGCCTGGCCAGCCTGGCGCGCCAGCCCGCGCTGGACGAGACCCGGCGGCGCCAGTACATCGAGCAGATCAGCGACAGCGCCGAGACGCTCTCGGCCATCCTCACCGACATCCTCGACCTGTCCAAGATCGAGGCCGGCAAGATGCACCTGGACAACGTGGCCTTCAGCCTGCACGACCTGCTGAACGCGCTGCGCCAAGCCTATGGCACGCTGGCCGACACCAAGGGCCTGGCCCTGACGCTCGAATTGGACGAAGATTTCCCCGACCTGGTGCAGGGGGACCCCGTTCGGGTGCGTCAGATCCTCAGCAACTACCTCAACAACGCACTCAAGTTCACCAACGACGGCCAGGTGCGGCTGGCGGCGCGCGTGGTGCGCCCCGGCCTGCTGCGGTTCGAAGTCACCGACACCGGCCTCGGCATCGATGAAGACACCCAGGCCCGTTTGTTCCACCCCTTCACCCAGGCCGACACCTCGGTCACCCGCTCGTTCGGCGGCACCGGCCTGGGCCTGTCGATCTGCCGTCAACTGGCCGACCTGATGCAGGGCCGGGTGGGCGTGGTGAGCCTGTCCGGCCATGGCAGCTGTTTCTTTGCCGAACTGCCGCTGGCGCCCGCCGAGCCCGACGAGGTGCACTCCATCATCACCAGCGGCGGCATGGACGCCATCACCGGCGCCCATGTGCTGATGGTGGAAGACAACCCGGTGAACATGATGATCGGCGTGGCCATGCTGGAGCAGTGGGGCCTGGAAGTGGCCCAGGCGCCCGACGGGGCCTCGGCCATCGACGCCGTGGTGGCGGCCCATGCCCGTGGCCACCCCTTCGACGTGGTGCTGATGGACGTGCAGATGCCCGGCATGAGCGGTCACGAGGTCACCCGCCAGTTGCGGCGGCGCTACAGTGCGCAGCAACTGCCCATCATTGCGCTCACGGCGGCGGCCCTGGTGTCCGAGCGCAACGAGGCGCTGGCCGCTGGCATGAATGACTTCCTCACCAAGCCCATCGATGCCCAGCGCCTGCGGCTGACGCTGGCCAGGGCCCTCAAGGCGGGTGACGCCGAGGCCTGAGTGCTGCACCCGGTTGCGGCGTACCGCAACCACCCGCCGAGCGGGTGCTCAGGCCGCTTGGGAGCGGCCCGGCGCTGGCCTGAGCCACGCCAAATTCGCGTCAGGGTGGGCGGGTATGATTTCTGCATACGCACCGGCGTATGGCGTGCCCAGGCTGCCGCCCCGAGTTTTCAACGACAACACCCATCCGGAGTCACCATGACGAATCGCGTCCGCTTCACCCGCTTTCCTGTGGCCCAGTTGCTGGCCGCAGCGGCCCTGACGGCCATGGCCGCTGGCGCCCAAGCCCAGTCCAGCGTGCAGGTCTACGGCCTGATCGACATGTCGGCCGGCCAGTTCCAGGCCGCCGGCAAGGCCAAGGACAAGGCCGTGCAAAGCGGCAACATGAGCACCAGCTACTTTGGCTTCAAGGGCACCGAAGACCTGGGCGGCGGCCTCAAGGCCAACTTCGCCACCGAGGGCTTCCTGCGGGCCGACAGCGGCTCGTCGGGCCGCTTCAACGGCGACGCCTTCTGGGCCCGCAATGCCTACGTTGGCCTGTCAGGTGATTTCGGTGGCCTGACCCTGGGTCGCAACACCACCTCGCTGTTCGTCTCGACGCTGATCTTCAACGCCTTCGGCGATTCGTTCGGCTTCTCGCCCACCATCCGCCACTACTTCACCAGCGGCACCGTCACCGGCGACACCGGCTGGAACCAGTCCATCTCCTACAGCACCCCCAACATGGGTGGCCTGTCGGCCCAACTGCAGGTGACCGGCAACGACGGCGCGTCCACCGGCCGCAAGACCGGCGGCAACGTGCTGTACTTTGCCGGCGCCTTCGCCGGCACCGTGGCCTACCAGAAGGTCAAGGCGGGCACCACCAACGGCTCCACCACCAGCCACGTCGGTGCCTCGTACGACCTGGGCGGCGCCAAGCTCTATGGCCAGTACGGCAAGGTGAAGAACGACACCACCAACGTCGGCTACAAGCTGGCCGAAGTGGGCGTTGCTGTGCCGGTGGGCGCGGGCAAGGTGCTGGCCGAGTACGGCCAGCTCAAGCCCGACACCGGTGCCAAGCGCACCACCATCACGGCTGGCTACGACTACGGCCTGTCCAAGCGCACCGATGTGTACGGCGTGGTGATGAGCGACAAGCTCACCGGCACCAACACCGGCAGCACCTACGCCGTGGGCGTGCGCCACAAGTTCTGAACCCGGATCAGAGACAGGCCATGCGGCCTGTCTCCCGGGGTCAGTGCTGAGCCGCATGCTTGCGGCGAAGACATGCTGTCGCGAGCCCTCAACGGGCGAGTGATGGCACTGCACCGCTCAACCTGAAGAGCCCGGCCTGGCCGGGCTTTTTCACGTCCGCCTGCGGCTGCGTGGCAGCCTCACTGCCCCTTGAACAGCCCCTGAAACGGGCGCGAGACGGGCAGCGTGTCGGTTCTCCCGCGCAGGGTGAGGTGCATCACCCCCTCGTCCACGCGCACGGCCGAAGCGATGTGCAGCCGGTTCACGATCACCGAGCGGTGCACCTGCCAGAACTGGCGCTCGTCCAGTTGGGCCAGCAACTCCTTCAGTGGCGTGCGGATGAGTGCCTCGCTGGCCAGGCCGTCGGCGTTGTAGACCACCCGCGTGTAGCGCGCGTCGGCCTCGAAATACACCACGTCCGCCACGCGGATCAGGCGCACCTCCTTGCCCACGGCGGCCTGGATCACCTCCAGCCGCGGTGTGGGCCGCAACTGCCCGGCCAGCTGTGCGAGCAGATCCTGCAGGTGGGTGGGCGCCAGTGCTGGTGTGGCCACGCGTTCACGCACCCGCGCCAGCGCCTGCGCAAGCCGTGCGGGCTCCACCGGCTTCATCACGTAGTCCACCGCACCGGCGTCGAAGGCCGCCAGCGCGTGGTCGCCGTAGGCGGTGACGAACACCACCGGCGTGCGGCCAGCAATGCGCTGGGCGACGGCGATGCCGCTCAGCCCCGGCATGCGGATGTCGAGGAAGCACAGGTCGGGCTCGTGTTCCAGCCAGGCGTCCCAGGCGTCCACGCCGTTGGCGGCCTGGGCCACGATGCGCAGCTCGGGCCAGGCCTGCTGCAGCGCGGCCACCAGGGCGGCGCGCGGGGCTTCCTCGTCGTCGGCCACCAGGGCCGTGAGTGGGCGGGTGTTCATGGCGGGGTTCGTCATGGGGTGGTTTCGGGGGCGATGCGCAGCTCGGCCAGCGTGCCGGGCCGGGTGTCGGACAGGGCCAGTTGCGCACGCTCGCCCAAGTGGTGGCGCAGGCGTTCGCGCACATTGGCCAGGCCCACACCCTCCTGCCAGCCCGGGGCCAGGCCGGGGCCGGTGTCGGCCACGCGCAGCCGCCAGCCCTGGGTGTCCACACCGGCTTCGATGCGCACCTGCACCGGGCGCAGTGCCGTTTCCACACCGTGCTCCACGGCGTTCTCCACCAGGGTCAGCAACAGGCCCGGAGGCAGGGGTTGGGCCAGTGCGGCGTCGCTGGCCTGCAGATCGAAGGCCAGGCGCTCGCCCAGGCGGCTGCGCATGATGGCCAGGTAGTGGCTGGCCAGCGGCAGTTCTTCGGCCAGGGTCACCTCGTCGCGCGCCATCAGCTCGGTGGCCCCGCGCAGGAAGGCGGTGAGGCTGCGCAGCAGCGGCGCGGCGCGGGCGTCGCCGCTGTCCACCCAGTGCTGCAGCGAGGCCAGGGTGTTGAACAGAAAATGCGGCTGTATCTGCGCCTGCAGCAGCTTCAGCCTGGCCTCGGCCGCCTGGCGGGCCAGCGCGTCGCGCTGCTGCTCCAGGCGCGCCTGGTCCAGCTCACGCTGCATCAGCACGCGCCGCTGCTGAGCCACGGCCCACATCGACACCGACAGCACCACGATGGCCAGCAGGCCCACGCCCAGCAGCGGCACGGCCTGGCTGGCGGCGCGCTGCAGGGCGTCGCTCACGCTGGCCATGTCGAAGCGGCCATGCAGGGCCGTGCGCCCGGTGAGAAAGCCCAGCAGCGCCCCGGTGTAGGCGCCCAGCACCACCCACACCACGTTGCGCAGCACGCGGCCCAGCGTGTAGCGCTCCGGCCGCAGCCAGGCGGCCAGCAGGCCGAACAGCATGCCGAACCACACGATGAAGCTGCAGACCAGTGCCGCCACCCACGGAAAGCCCGCCCCCAAGAGCCCCAGGGTGCTGCCCAAAGTGGCGCAGAGCAGGCCGATGAGCACGCCCACGCCCGCCTGGCCGTAGAGGTGCTGGTCGATGCGCATGGCCTCGGTGCGCAGGCCTGGCTCCATGCGGTCGTAATAGGGCTGGGCCTTGGCAAAGTACCAGCGCTGGAAGGCGTTGTGCTCGGTGGGCGGGTTCATGCGGCCAGTGTAGGCAGCGCGCCGCTCGGCCGGGGCAGCGCTGCGGTGGGCCGCTGGGTGCCGCGCATGAACGGCCCGGTGGCCGGCATGAACGGCGGGGCCTCAGCCCAGCGGCACGCCGTCCACGAACACCTTGAGCTCGCCGGGGGCGAAGGCCGTCCAGGCCTCGTCGGCGGTGAGCGGCTCGGTGGCGACGATGGCCACGCGGTCTTGCGGCGTGGTGTGGCGCGCAAAGTTCACCTGCAGGTCTTCGTCGCGCAGCGCCGCAGTTTGGAACGGGTGCTGGCGCAGCAGCCAGTGCAGCTTGGTGGAGCCATGGGCCCACAGCGCCTGGCCGTTTGACAGCAGCATGTTGAAGCTGCCGTGGCGGTGCAACTGCGGCAGCAGCTCGCGCAGCGTGCAGCCCAGCTCGGCCACCGCCGGCACACCGGCGTGGGCCTTGGCCAGCTCCTGCATCAGCCAGCAGAAGGCGTGCTCGCTGTCGGTGTCACCCACGGGCCGGAAGTGGCCATGCAGGCGCGGGCGGAAATCCTTCAGGTCACCGTTGTGGGCGAAGACCCAGGTGCGGCCCCACAGCTCGCGCGCAAACGGGTGGGTGTTTTCCAGCGCCACCACGCCCTGGGTGGCCTTGCGGATGTGGGCGATGACGTTGTGGCTGTGGATGGGCCAGGTCTTCACCAGCTCGGCCACCGGGCTTTCGCGCGCGCTCTTGGCGTCGACAAACAGCCGCGCGCCGCGGCCCTCGAAGAAGCCGATGCCGAAGCCGTCCTTGTGCTCGTCCGCACGCGTGGCCAGGCCGGTGAAGCTGAACATCACGTCGGTGGGGGTGTTGGCGTTCATGCCAAGCAACTGGCACATGGGCGCATCCTTGCGTGCTGGGGCGGTGGATTGTAGGCAGCGGACGCTGGCGCAGCCCGCATTCGCTTGAGGGCGATCAAGACAAGGCCGGGGTCATCGCGCGACCATGGGCCACGTCAGGAGACCATCATGACCGCCGCTGCACTGAGCCCCACGCAAATCCAACTGCTGGAAGCCGAACTCAAGCACCGTCAGCAGCAATTGGACGGACAAGTGGCCGACCACCAGCAAGGCCGCAGCCGGGTGGAACATGCCCGCGAGGTGCTGGAGCAGGACGGTGACGACGGCCCGCAGCGCGATGCCGACCGAGAGGTGTCGCTGGCGCGATCGGACCGCGAACTGGCCGAGCTGGGCCAGGTGAGCCAGGCGCTGCAGCGCATCCACCATGCCGACTACGGCCTGTGCCGCGATTGCGGCGAGCACATCCCGTTCCAGCGCCTGATGCTGGAACCCTGGGCCCAGCGTTGCGTGGCCTGTGCCTCGCAAGCCGAGGGCCAGTACCAGCCGCGCCTCAAACTTTAGAGACACAGGGGCGCAGGCCTGGGTGTTCTCAGGCCTTCGCGGTGTCCAGCGCCAGCACGGCGTCGGCCAGTTGGCTGGCCTCGTCCTCGCACAGCCGCAGGCGGCGCAGCACCCACGGTGTGAGGTTGGCGCCCTGCTCGGGCCAGTCCAGCACCAGGGGCCCGCCGGCCCCGTCATGGGGTGCCGCCTGTTGGCCCAGCACGGCGCGTGCTGCGGCTTGCGTGCAGGCCTTGGCGGTGGCCTGCAGCGCGGGCTGGCATTGCGCGGCGTCCAGCACATCGGCACGCCGCGCCAGGGTTTGCTGCAGCGTGCCCAGCAGCGCCATCCAGCGGTAGCCGCTGGACAGCAAGGCTTCCAACTGGGCCTCGGGCACGCGCACCTGCTGTGGCTCCACGGCATTGCGCTGCGCGGCGGCGGCCAGCAGGCCCAGCACCTGGTAGGCCTGCTGGCGGCTCAGGCGCTGCGCCAATTGCTGTTCGGCCGTGGGCGCCCACACCAGCACGTTGCCGGCATGGCGGTTCAGCACCGTGGCCAGTTGCTTGGCCAGGCGCATCAGGCCGCGCCGCTCCCACGAGGGCAGCACGAAGCAGAAGGCCCAGGCCAGCAAGGCGCCCAGCACGGTGTCGGCCAGGCGCTCGCCCACGGCCGGGCCGGTGCCGGGCATCAGCAGCAGCGGCTGCAGCAGGGCCATCAGTGTGGCGGCGGTGGCGGCCACGCGGTAGCGCACGTTCACATAGGCGTGGGCCGTGCCCACCGCCGCCAGAAACACCCACGGCAGCAGGCCGTGCAGGGCAGGGCGCGCCAGCGCCAGCACCAGCAGGCAGCCGATGACGGTGCCGATGACCCGCTCGTTGCGGCGCGAGAGTGTCTGCTCCAGGTTGCCGCGCAGCACCACGGCCACGCTCAGCACCAGCCAGTGCGGGTGCGAGGCCCAGGGCAGCGCCAGGCCCAGGCCCCAGGCGCTGCCCATGGCCAACGCGCCGCGCAGGGCATGGCGCATCACGGGCGACTGCAGGCTCAGGTGCGGTTTGAGCGCCGCCAGCGGCCAGCCCTCGGGTGAAACGAAAAGCTGCAACTGCTCGCGCGTCCAGGGGAAGGGGGCGTCGGGGCCTTCAAGCAAACGCAGGGCCGCTCCCAAGTTTGCTTGACCCCCTCGGGGGGCCGAGCCCGGACATGAACTGTCCAGTGGACAGTTCATGCCTGGCGAGGAGCCAAGCCACTGACTTGGCGCGGCCTGCAGGGCCTGGCGCGAAGCGGCAGGTTCGGGGGCGCCAAGAAGGCGCTCGCGCATGGCCACCACGTCGTCCAGCACATGGGCCAGGCGGCCCTGCATGGTTTCCACCAACGTGCGGCGCGGGTCGTCGGCGGCGCCCGGCACGGCGGCCAACCGGGTTTCAAGATCGGCACGCCATGCGTCGGCCCACCGTGCGGTCAGCGCGGGCAGCGGCTGGCCCAGCGCCACATGGTCGGCCAGATCGTCCAGCGCCTGGGCCAGCGGCTCGTAGCTGTGCGCCAGCGCGCCGCGCCAGGCGCGCGCGGTGGCATCGTCGCCCAGCAGGCCCAGGTCGAGCCGGCTGGCCATCAGCAGGTCGCGCAGGTCGATGAGCTTGAGCACCACGGCGATGAGCCGGCGGCTGTGTTCCTGGCGCCCCCGAACCTGTCGCTTCGCGCCAGGTCCCCCGAGGGGGGCAAGCAAACTTGGGAGCGGCCCTGCGTTTGCTTGAGAGAACCGCGCGGCGAAGACCTGGTCCCGCGCGGCCTGCAGGGCTTCGGCCAGTAGCGCGTCGTCGCGGATGGACGCGCGTATGCCGGCCTCTGCCTCGCTCACCGTGCCGGCCACGCGCACCGCGCGCGAGCGCAGCCGCACGGCCACGGCGCGCATGGCGGCGGCCACGGCCAGCTCGCGGTAGCGCCGCCGCAGCGCCCACGAGGTGGCCAGCGCCCAGCCGCCGTACAGCAGCGCGCCAAGCAGCACCCAGCCCGCGTGTTGCCAGGCCTGGGTGGGCGTGGCGGGCGCGTCGCTGGCCATCGCGAACACCATGGCCAGCGTGCCCGAGAACGACAACGGCCCGGCGCGCGGCCCCCAGGCCATGGCCATCAGCGTGACAAAGGCGACGGTGGCGATCAGCACCGCCATGGCCAGCGGCGAGTGCCGCAGCAGGCCCACACCCAACGTCACGGCCGCCACCAGCAGGCCCGCAGGCCACACGCGGCGCGCGGTGCGGTGCGGCGGGTTGGGCACATCGGGCAGGCTGGCGCACACCGCGCCACCCACGGCCACCATGCCGGCAGCGCTGCCGAACAGGGCGCCCACCAGCGCCTGCACGCAGCCCACGCCCACGGCCACCACCAGGCCGTTCAGCCGCTCGGAGCCGAGGCGCGAAGGGGCGTGGCGCAACGCGAGCAGGGGCTGCTGCATGCGCGATGGCCTCAGCCGCGTGCGCCCAGCTGTTCCCAGCTTTCCAGCAGCGCCATCAGCTCGTCGTCGATGGCGGCGTGGCGGCTGGTCACCTCCTGGATGCGGCCGGCGCCCTGGGTGTAGAGCTCGGTGCCGGCCAGCAGGGCCGCCAACGTGGCCTGCTCGGCCTCCAGCGCGCTGATGCGGCCGGGCAACTCGTCCAGCAAGCGCTGCTCCTTGTAGCTGAGCTTGGTCTTGGGCTTGGCCGGCGCGGGGGCGGCCACCGGAGCCGGTGCGGGGGCTGCCGCTGCGGCCTTGTTGGCCGCCGCCGCGATCTGCTTGGCGCGTGCGCGCTGCACCAGCCAATCGCCAATGCCGCCTTCGTACTCGCGCCACAGGCCGGGGCTGTCGTCGCCCTCCCAGGCGATGACGCTGGTGACCACGTTGTCCACGAAGCGGCGGTCGTGGCTGACCAGGAAGACCGTGCCGGGGTAGTCCTGCAGCAGTTCTTCCAGCAGCTCCAGCGTCTCGATGTCGAGGTCGTTGGTGGGCTCGTCCATCACCAGCACGTTGGCGGGGCGGGCGAACAGCCGCGCCAGCAGCAGCCGGTTGCGCTCGCCGCCCGAGAGGCTCTTGACCGGCGAGTTCGCGCGCGCCGGGGCGAAGAGAAAGTCGCCCAGGTAGCTCATCACGTGCTTGCGCTGGTTGCCGATCTCGATCCACTCGCTGCCCGGGCTGATGGTGTCGGCCAGCGTCGCCTCGGGGTTGAGCACCTCGCGCATCTGGTCGAAGTAGGCGATGGTTTGGTTGGTACCGGTGCGGATGGTGCCGCTGTCGGGCTGCAGCTGGCCCAGGATCATCTTCAGCAGCGTGGTCTTGCCCGCGCCGTTGGGGCCCACCAGGCCGATCTTGTCGCCTCTCAAGATGGTGGTGCTGAAGTTCGCCACCAGCGGGCCGGTGCCGGGGTAGGCCTTGCTCACGCCGTCGAGCTCGGCCACCAGCTTGCCGGAGTTGCTGCCGCGGTCGATCTCCAGCCGCACTTTGCCCACCTGGTCGCGGCGCGCGGCGCGGTCGGCCCGCAGTTGCTGCAGCCGCTGCACGCGCGCCACGCTGCGGGTGCGGCGCGCCTCCACGCCCTTGCGTATCCACACCTCTTCTTGCGCCAACAGCTTGTCGAAGCGGGCGTTGGCCAGGGCCTCGTTCTCCAGCTCGCGCTGCTTCAGGCCTTCAAACGCGGTGAAGTTGCCGGGGTAGCCGCGCAGTTGGCCCCGGTCGAGCTCCAGGATGCGGGTGGCCACCACGTCCAGGAAGGCGCGGTCGTGGGTGATCAGCAGCAGCGCGCCCTTGAAGCCCACCAGCAGCTCGCCCAGCCATTGGATGGCGTCCAGGTCCAGGTGGTTGGTGGGCTCGTCCAGCAGCAGCACGTCGGGGTTGGCCACCAAGGCCTGGGCCAGCGCCACGCGCTTCTTGGTGCCGCCCGAGAGCGAGTCCACCACCGCCTCGGCGTTCAGGTGCAGGCGCTGCAGGGTCTCGTCCACGCGGCGCTCCCACATCCAGCCGTCCAGCGCTTCGAGACGGGTTTGCACATGGTCCAGGTCGTCGGCCGGGTCGTGGCGCTCGAAGCGCTCACGCAGGGCCTTCACCTCGGCCAGGCCTTCGCTCACGGCCTCGAAGACGGTGGCGCCGGGCTTGAAGGCCGGCTCCTGCGGCACGTAATAGCGCTGGATGCCTCCCTGCACCTGCAACTCGCCATCGTCGGGCTTGTCGATGCCGGCCAGGATCTTCAGCAGCGAGGATTTGCCCGTGCCGTTGCGCCCAATGAGCGCCACGCGCTCGCCGGGTTCGAGGGAGAAGTCTGCGCCGTCGAGCAGGGCCACGTGGCCGAAGGCCAGGTGGGCGTTGGTGAGGGTGATCAATGCCATAGGTGGCGAATTGTCCCCTGTCGCTGCGTCAGCTGTGGCTACCGGTGGTTTGACAGCGGTTTCATGGCAGCATTGCCACCAAACAAGATCGGATGGAGACAGCCTTGAACATCCCGCTGAAAGTCGGCTACAGGACGGTGCCACGCGCGCCCATGGTGGTGGCGCTGCTGTTGCTGGTCGTGATGCTGGCGGCCAGTGCGTGGTGGATCAGCGAGGCCCTGATGCTTCGGCAGACCGTGCGCGAAGGCCGCACCGTGGCCGACATGGCCGAGAGCGTGGGCCGCTGGGCGTCGCAGTACGGCGGCGTGCATGTGCGCACCAAGGGGGCCGATTCGCGCTTGCCCGGCAGCTTCTTGACGCGCTCGGTGTATGCCGGCAGCGAGCAAGACGGCGCCGTGCTGCAGGGAACGGCCACGAACGCCGGTGACGGCGCCGAGCGGCAGGCCATGCAGCGTGTGGAGGCCTACCACTGGAAGAACCCTGCGCTGGTTCAGCGCGAGGTGGCCGACGCCATGACCGCAGGCGGCCTGCGGGCGCGCTACCGCATGACCGCCCGCACCGTGCTCAACCCCAACAACGCTCCCAACGCCTTCGAGACCGAGGCGCTGGACGCCTTGCAGGCCGAACCGGGCCGCACCGAATACTGGCGTGTGCGCGGCACGCAGCTGCTGTATGCCCGTGCGGTGCTGGCGCAAAAAAGCTGCCTCACCTGCCACGCCACAGCCGAGACGGCGCCCGAGTTCCTGCGCAACAACCCCCAGTTCAATGGCGGCGGCGGCTTTGGCTATGTGGAGGGCCGGCCCGCCGGCCTGATCAGCGTGGCCCTGCCGATGCAGCCCGCGTGGCGCGCCATGTCGGCTGACCTGCCAAAGCGGGTTTGGCTGGCGCTGGGCGTGGCTGCGTTCGCGGCCCTGCTGCTGCTGTGGGGCTTGCTGCGCCGCCAGTTGGTGCTGCAGCCGGTGTCGGCGCCGCCCACCCCATCGCAGTTCCCGGCCGACAGCCGCCTGCCGCGCAACAGCCGCCAGCCGGATTCGCGCCTGCAGGACTCGCGCATGCCGGATTCGAAGCTGCCCGATTCGCGGCTGCCCCGCGAGAGCCGGCCACCCGATTCCCGGCTGCGCTGAGCGGTTTCCACCCTCAGCGGTACAGCCGCGGGTCGCTGGCGTCGGTGGGGTTGCGCAGCACGCGCTTGAGCGCCTCGCTCATCGGCAACTGCAGGTTCACGCCCTTGGGCGGGATGGGCGAGAGGAACCACTTGCGGTACAGCGCCTCGATCTCGCCGCTTCGGTACAGGCCGGTGATGACACCGTCCACCAGTTGCTTGAAGGCCGGGTCGCCCGGCTTCATGGCGATGGCGTAGGGTTCGGCAGTGAGGGCCTCGTCGGCAATCATGTACTCGGCTGCATTCGGCGCGGTGGCCAGCAGGCTCTTGAGCAGCACGTCGTCCATGGCGTAGGCCGCGGCGCGGCCGGTGCCCACCATGCGGAAGGACTCCACGTCGTCCTGTCCGGCCAGGATCTTCATCTCCAGCCGGCGCGCCAGGTTGGCATCGGCCAGGTACTGCATGCTGGTGGTGGCCAGGGTGGAGACCACGGTCTTGCCGCGCAGGTCGTCCAGCGTGTTCACCGGCGCCGAGGTCTTGCTGAGCAGCCGGCTGGCGGCCACGAAGGTGGTGACCGAGAAGGCCACGCTCTTGCCGCGCTCGGGGGTGTTCGTGGTGACGCCGCACTCCAGATCGACCGTGCCGTTGCTCACCAGCGGCATGCGCGTGGCCGAGCCCACCACCATGGTGCGCACCTCCAGCGTGGGCAGGGCCAGGCGCTGGCGCACGGCGTCCACCACACGGTGGCAGATGTCCATCGAATAGCCGATGGGGTGGCGCTGGCCGTCCAGGTACGAGAACGGCGCCGACGCCGCGCGGTAGCCCAGCGTGATGACACCGGCGTCGCGGATCTTGCGCAGCGTGGGCGAATCGGGGCTGGGCACGACCGCGTCCGCCAGCAACGGCCACACGGCCGCCACCACCCCGGCGAACAGGCAGGCCTGTTGCCAAAGGATGCGGCGCAGCGGTGAGCGGGTGGCGGTGTGGTGAACGTGCATGCGGCGACCGTCGGCCCCAAGGCCGCACGGTTGCCGCATTGTGACAAGGCCGGCACGGGGCCGGCGGGGCCTCAGAAGGTGGCGTCGCCCATGATGCCGGCGCGCTCCATCTTGCTGCAGCCGACGCTGAAAGCCTGGATTCCCGCCTACGCGGGAATGACGGAACTGGGGGCGGGAATGACGAGACAATGCTGCGGGAGTGACGGCGGTGGCGGCGCGGGAATGACGGCGTTGCGTCGATATCGGCCGCTGGGCCTGGCCGCCTTGCAGGCCGAGGTCTCAGGGCCGCTTCATGTGCACAGAGGGGTGCGGCAAATGTCCGCCGCCATGGTGTGCGCGAGCTTCTGACGAGGGTGGGCTGTCCCACATCAGTTTGGCGAACTCGTCGGCGGGCCACGCCTCGCCCAGCAGGTAGCCCTGCACCATGTCGCATTCGATCTCGCGCAGGAATTGCAGCTGCGCCGGGGTCTCCACGCCCTCGGCCGTCACCGCCAAGCCCAGGCTGTGCGCGAGCATCACCGTGGCGCGGCAGATGGCGGCGTCATTGGCGTCGTGCTCCAGGTCCATCACGAAGGAGCGGTCGAGCTTCATCGATGCCAGTGGCAGGCGCTTGAGGTAGGCCAGTGACGAGTAGCCGGTGCCGAAGTCGTCGATGGCCAGGCGCACGCCGGCCTCGCGCAACTGGGTGAGCGGCGGGATGCTGCGCTCGGGGTCGCGCATGGCCGTGCCTTCGGTGATCTCCAGCTCCAGCGCATCGCCCGGCAGGTCTTCGGCGGCCAGCGCGGCCAGCACGGTCTCGGCGAAATCGTCGGCGTACAGCTGCACCGCCGACACGTTCACCGCCACGCGAAAGCGCCGGTCGCGTGTCTGCCGCCAGGCGGCGCACTGCGCCAGGGCCTGCTTGAGCGTCCAATGGCCGATCTCAGAGATCAGGCCGTTGTCTTCGGCGATGGGGATGAAGGTGGTGGGCGAGACGATGCCCAGCGTGGGGTGACGCCAGCGCAGCAAGGCCTCGGCGGCCTCGCAGGCGCCACTGCGGGTGCGCATTTGGGGCTGGAAGTACACCACCATCTGGCCCGCGCCCACGGCGTTGTGCAGTGCCAGGTCCACCGCCAGGTGGGCCGAGGCGGCCTGGTTCATCTGCGGCGCGAAGAACTCGTGGCGGTTGCGGCCGCAGGATTTGGCGTGGTACATGGCCATGTCGGCGCTGCGCATCAGGGCGGTGCTGTCCTGGCCGTCGGCCGGGAAGCGGCTCAGGCCGATGCTGGCCGTGGTGTGCAGCTCCACACCGTGCACCCGGTAGGGCGCGCACAGGGCCAGGCGCACCTTCTCGGCCACCGAGGCCGCACGCTCCACCACACCGCCAGGCTCGGTGCTCTTGAGCCCGGTGAGCGCCAGCACGAATTCGTCACCACCGATGCGGGCCACGATGTCGCTGGCCCGGGTGAGGTTGCGCAGCCGCCGCGCCACCTCGATCAGCAACTGGTCGCCAATCTGGTGGCCCAGCGTGTCGTTGATGTGCTTGAAGCGGTCGAGGTCGATGAACATCACAGCCACTTCGGTGCGCTCGCGTTGGGCAATGGCCAGGGCCAGGGCCAGGCGCTCTTGCAGGCTGGCGCGGTTCGGCAGGTGCGTCAACGCGTCGTGGTGGGCCATGTGCAGGATGCGCTTTTCAGCGCGGCGCAGCTCAGAGGTTTCGATGACTGTGATGACGACGTAGCTGCCCCGGCCTTTGTCGTCGCGCACCAGCACGATGGACAGCCACACCGGCCGCACGCGGCCCGAGCAGGTCTTGATCCACAGGTCGCCCTTCCACTGGCCGTTGCGCAGCAGCTTCCGGCGCAGCATGCGCAAGTCGGCAGCGGGCGTGCGTTCGGCCACCATGGCCCGCACGTCGTGGCCCACCAGTGCCGTGCCGCTGTACTCGGTGAGGCGCTCGAAGGCCAGGTTGGACTCGGTGACCCGGCCCTTGGTGTTGACCACCACCAGGGCTTCGGCCGCGCGCTGGAACACTTCGGCCAACATGCTGGTGCGGCGCTCGGCCCGCAGCTTTCCCCGGTGCTCGCGCCGCGACACCGACTGGCCCCACAGGTACAGCAACAGCAGGGCCGCGCCCAGCCCACCGTAGGCGGCCACGTCGCGGCGCCAGCCTTGCAGGTAGTGGTCGCGCGAGAGCGCCACGATGACCACGCCGGGCACGCTGCTCACGCGCGCAAAGCCCACCGTGCGCGTGGTGCCGTCGATGACGTCGGTGGAAAAGTAGCCACGGCTGACCCCTTGTGCCAGTTGCTGACGCAGCTCGACCGAGACATCGGCGGACCCGATCTGGGCTGCCGAATCCTGGGGCGGCGGCGGCCAGCGGGTGATCAGGCGCAGGTTGGCGTCGCGGATGGCCACCGCACCACCCACGCCAGGGTCAATGGCCATCAGCTGGCGCTGGATGACCTCGATCGGCACCGCCGCCGTCACGGCGCCGGCGAAGCGGCCATCCGGGTAGTGGACGCGCCGGCTGAGCGAAACGATGGCCAACTTCTGCGTCTTGGAGAGCATGGGTTCGCTCACGTAGAGCCCGGCCGAGGCATGGTCGCGCTGGTACTTGAACCACTCGCGGTCGGCGAAGTTGTAGGCGGCGAAGTCCTCTTGGCGCGGGCTCAGCAAACCACGCCCGCTCTCGTCCACCAGGCGTATGCCGTCCAGCTCCGGGTGCTCAACCGTCACGGCCTGCAGGTGCCGCCGCGTGTCCTGCAGGTCCAGGTCGCCCTTGGCCAACTGGCCTTCGACATAGGCCACCAACGAGGCGATGGCCAGGTCAAAGCGCGCCATCTGTGCGCCATAGGCGTCACCCACGGCAATGGCCAGGTTCTGGGCCTCGTGCTGGGCACCTTGCTCGGCAGCGCGTCGGCTTTGCAGCGTGGCCAGCGCCGCCGCCACCACGAACAGCACGATGGGCAGCGCGGCGGTCAGCGTGGCAGCGGCATTCCTGCGCCATGCCGGGCGCTGTGGCTGAGCCGGTACCTCACCGCTGAGGCCTTGCCCGCGGGGCCAACGCATGTTCGGGTTCCTGCTTCCGACCGCGTGTGTGGGGGTGCCTGCGGGGCCGCCCTGGGTCGGGGCGGTGCCGCATCAGTCGCCGCCAGGGCCGGGGTCCACGGCCTGGGCGCGTCACGACATCGTAGGGACTGTGAAGTATTTGGCAAGAAAAAGCTGCCAAGCTTGTCTGACATCAAGCCAGCACGATTTGGCCGCAGCTATATGCGGCGTCAGCCCCGTTTGGCCAGCAGCGCCCGGGCCACCCGCGAGCCATTGGGCTGGCCCAGGCGCTCGCGGATGAACTGGCCGGCATCGATCAGCGCGTCCAGATCAATGCCGGTGGCGATGCCCAGCCCGTGCAGCAGGTAGACCACGTCCTCGGTGGCCACGTTGCCGGTGGCGCCCTTGGCATAGGGGCAGCCGCCCAGGCCCGAGACGCTGGTGTCAAACGTGTGGATGCCCATCTGCAGGCTGGCCAGCACATTGGCCAGGGCCATGCCGTAGGTGTCGTGGAAATGGCCGCTCACCTCGCCCAACGGGAAGTGCTGGAGCGCGGCGGCCAGCGCGCGCTGCACCTTGATCGGCGTGCCCACGCCGATGGTGTCGGCCACGCCCACGTGCTGCACGCCGATGCCGGCCATCAGCCGCGCCACCAGTTCCACGCGCTCCGGTGCCACCTCGCCCTCGTAGGGGCAGCCCACCGCACAGGAGATGGCGCCGCGCACCTTGATGCCGGCTGCGCGCGCGGCCGCCACCACAGGGGCAAAGCGCTCGATCGATTCGGCGATGGAGCAGTTGATGTTCTTCTGGCTGAAGGCCTCGCTCGCAGCGCCGAAGACCACAATCTCGTCGGGCTGGGTGAGCACCGCCGCCTCGTAGCCCTTGAGGTTGGGCGTGAGCACCGAGTAGCGCACACCGGGCTGGCGTGTGATGCCGGCCATCACCTCGGTGTTGTCGGCCATCTGCGGCACCCACTTGGGGCTGACGAAGCTGGTGACCTCGATCTCGGTCAGGCCGGCCGCCTGCAGGCGGTGCACCAGGGCGATCTTGTCGGCCGCCGCCACGGCCTGCTGCTCGTTCTGCAGGCCGTCGCGCGGGCCCACTTCAACCAGGGAGACGTGGCTGGGGAATTGGCTGGTGTTCATCGCTTCAGGCCTCGGCCAGCTTCAGCAGTTCGGCGCCTTCGCCCACCTGGTCGCCCACGGCGAACAGCAGCTCGGCCACCACACCGTCGCGCGGCGCCGAAAGGGTGTGCTCCATCTTCATCGCTTCCATCACGGCCAGCGGCTGGCCGGCCTTCACGGTGTCGCCGGCCTGGGCCATGAAGGCGATCACCTTGCCGGGCATGGGCGCGGTGAGCCGGCCGGCTGCACCGGCGCCGGCACCTGCGTGGGCGATGGGGTCGTGCTCCTGCAGCTCCAGGGTGCCTGCGTCGGCAAACACGGCCGCACGTTCGCCGTGCAGGTAGACCGACAGCGTGTGGCGCGCGCCGCCCAGGTTCACGTCGAACTGGTCGCCGCCCAGCGGACGGGTGGTCAGCACGCCTTGTGCCTCGCCGTCCACGGTCAACCGCGTGGCGCCGTCGTGCAGGCGTTCCAGCGTGGCCACGTGCTGGGCCTTGCCCACTTCCAGGTCAAAGCGGCGGCGGGCGGTGCCGTGGATGCGCCAGCCGTTGCGCTTGCTCCAGGGGTCTTGCCCCTCCAGGGCCACCTCGGCGGCCATGGCCTGGGCCACCACCCCGGCGGCGGCCAGCGGCAGCGGCAGACCGGGCTGCTCCAGCACGTTGGCGCGCTCGCGCTCGATCAGCGCGGTGTCCAGGTCCGCGCCGCTGAAGGACGCGCTGGCCGCCACGCGGCGCAAGAAGGCCACGTTGGTGTTCAAGCCCACGATGTGGGTGCCCTGCAGGGCGGCGTCCAGCCGCGCCAGGGCCTGGGCGCGGTCCTCGCCCCAGACGATGAGCTTGGCGATCATCGAGTCGTAGTGCGGGCTGATGGCGTCGCCCTCCACCACGCCGGTGTCCACGCGCACGGGGGCGGGGTCGTGGAAACGCTCGCCGTCGGCATTGCGGATGAAGGCCACGTGCGCCGGCCAGCGCAGCACGTGCAGGCTGCCGGTGGCGGGCAAAAAGCCAGCGTCGGGGTTCTCGGCGCAGATGCGGGCCTCGATGGCGTGGCCGTGGATCTTCAACTCGTCTTGCTTGGCCGGCAGTGGCTGGCCGCTGGCCACCAGCAGCTGCCAGGCCACCAGGTCGTGTCCGGTGATGGCCTCGGTCACCGGGTGCTCCACCTGCAGGCGGGTGTTCATCTCCATGAAGTAGAAGCGGATGTCGCCATCGGCGGTGGGCTCGGCGATGAACTCCACCGTGCCAGCACCCACATAGCCCACGGCCTTGGCCGCCGCCACGGCGGCGGCGCCCATCTCGGCGCGGCGCGCGGCGCTCATGCCGGGGGCGGGGGCTTCTTCCAGCACCTTCTGGTGGCGGCGCTGCACCGAGCAGTCGCGCTCGAACAGGTAGACGCAGTTGCCTTGCGTGTCGCCAAAGACCTGGATCTCGATGTGGCGCGGGCGGGTGACGTAGCGCTCCACCAGCACGTGGTCGTCGCCAAAGCTGGCCTTGGCCTCGCGCTGGCAGCTGGCCAGCGACGCGGCGAAGTCTTCGGCGCGATCGACCTTGCGCATGCCACGGCCACCGCCGCCGGCGCTGGCCTTGATCAGCACGGGGTAGCCGATGCGGTCGGCCTCACGGGCCAGCAGGGCGGGGTCGTTGTCGCGGCCGTGGTAGCCGGGCACCAGGGGCACGCCGGCCTGTTCCATCAAGGTCTTGGCGGCCGATTTGCTGCCCATGGCGGCAATGGCGTCGGCTGGCGGGCCGATGAAGACCAGGCCCTCGGCCGCGCAGGCGCGGGCGAAGTCTTCGTTCTCGCTCAGGAAGCCGTAGCCGGGGTGCACGGCCTGGGCGCCGGTGGCCTTGGCGGCGGCCAGGATGCGCTGCCACTGCAGGTAGCTGTCCTTGGCGGCGTTGCCGCCGATGTGCACGGCCTCGTCGCAGGCGCGCACGTGCTGGGCGTTGGCGTCGGCGTCGGAGTAGACAGCCACGGTGCGCACGCCCAGGCTGCGGGCGGTGCGGGCAACGCGGCAGGCGATTTCGCCGCGGTTGGCAATGAGAATTTTCTTGAACATAGGGTCCTCGGCTCAATCGCCGCGCGCTGCGCGCGCCAGGCCATTTGGTGTGCACATCACATGCGCGAGCGCACATGAGTGCACCCCCGCGCCTTCGGCGCGAACGCCGCGGTTGGCGATCAGGATCTTGTTGAACATAAGGGGCTCCGAATCAATCTTCCAAGCGACAAAAGCATGCCGAATCGTCCACCACCGTCATTCCCGCCTGCGCGGGAATGACGAGGTGGCGGAGTACGCCGATTTCCTCTGTGAACAGTGGGCACCAATGGGGACATGAGAGGTACTCAGGCTTACGCTGCCGCAGGCCCGAACTTGTTTTGCAACTTGCGCAGCATGCCGCGCACGAACTTGAACAGCAGCACCGTGATCACCAGCATGGCCACCAGCACGACGGTGAGCACGATGAAGAAGGTGGCAGGGTGGTTGAACGACAGCCACAACATGCCCGGAACGGCGGCGTCGCCCAGCAGCGAGAGGGCGATGTTCGAGAACGGCTCGGGCGAGGTGTTCACCGCCGCGCGGGTGGTGGCCTTGGCCACGTGCGAGGTGGCGGCCAGCGTGCCGCCCATCAGCGCGGCAATGGTCTGCCACGAGGCGGCGTCGGCCCCCATCACGCCGGCGGCCAGCGCCGCACCGGCCGGAATGCGGATGAAGGTGTGCACGGTGTCCCACAGCGAGTCGACGAGCGGGATCTTGTCGGCCAGGAACTCGACCAGCAGCATCACGCCGGCCGCGCCCATCACGGCCGGGTGCTGCAGCACCTGCAGGCCGGCGGGCAGCGGCACCCAGCCCATGAAACCGGCCAGGCCGGTGAGGAAGACCACGGCGTACAGGCGCAGCCCGCTGGCCCAGCCCAGCGCGGCGGCCAGGGCGAACAGCTGGGTGGTGTCCAGGTGGGCGGTGGCAGCGGTTGCGGCATGGCCCACGGCCTGGCCCACAGCGGGGGCGAGCTGCGGCAGGTTCACGTCCATGCGGGGGGCCTTTTCTGCAGGAAGGACGACACGCCGTCCTTGCCTTCGGCGCTGCTGCGCACGTCGGCGATGCGGCGGGCCGAGTCTTCACGCAGCGCGGCGGTGATGGGCTGACCCGCAAAGTCCTTCACCAGCCGCTTGCTGGCGCGCACGGCCTGCGGGCCGTTGGCGGCGATGGTGGCCACCAGGGCGTCCACGCGCTCGTCGAGCTGCTCGGCCGTGCAGACCTCGTGCACCAGGCCCAGGCGGTGGGCCTCGGCGGCGCTGAAGCGCTCGGCGGTGACGAAGTAGCGGCGCGAGGCCTGGGTGCCCAGCGCGCGCAGCACATAGGGGCTGATGGTGGCGGGCAGCAGGCCCAGCTTGGCCTCGCTGAGGCAGAAGTGCACGCCCTCGGCGGCCACCAGCACGTCGCAGACCGAGGCCAGGCCCACGCCGCCGGCATAGCAGTCGCCCTGCACGCGGCCGACGATGGGCACGGGGCACTGCTCGATGGCCCAGAGCATGTCGGCCAGGGCTTGCGCGTCCTGCCGGTTCTGCTCCCAGTCGTAGTCGGCCATGGCGCGCATCCAGTTCAGGTCGGCGCCGGCGCAGAAGGCCTTGCCGTGGGCGCCCAGCACCACCACGCGCAGGTCGGCGTCGGCCGCCAAGGCGTTGAAGGTGGCGGCCAGCTCCGCAATGACCTGGCTGTTGAAGGCGTTGCGCACGTCGGGGCGGTTCAGGTAGACACGGGCCACGGGGCCGGCGCGCTGGAGGTCGAGAAATTCAGCCATGGTGTTCATTGCTTCCATCAATCCTTGTTCCACACCACCTGGTCGTCCACGGCGTAGAGCTTGCAGGCCACGCCGCGCCCATGCTCGGCGCAGCGGGTGAGGGCGGCTTCCATGGCGTCGGCCATGTTGGCGCGCCAGGTCCAGGCGCCGCCGGGGCCGATGGCGAAGGCCTTGGGCGCGTCGGCCGCCAGGTATTTGGCGTAGCCCTCTCGGCCCGAGCCACCCACATAGGGCAGGGCGGCGGCGTCGGCCAGCGGCGCGTAGCCGGTGGCGGGCGGCGCGGGGCTCTTGTGCTCGACCAATGCGAGGTCGGATACCTTGTCGAAGGGCAGGCCCAGGCCGCGCACGAAGCGCTCCACCTCGGGCAGCCAGAGGGCCACGCCGGCGCGGCTGCCGAACAGGTCGTGCGCGTCACGGCCGAAGTGGCCGAAGGCCACCACGCGGGCGCGCTGGCCGGCCTCGTTGTAGCGCTGCGCCATGGCCTGCCAGACGGGCGGCGCCCAGTAGCTGTCGTTGTCGCCGTAGAAGAACAGCGCCGGCAGCGTGCTGGCCTGGCCGTAGCGGCCGAAGGCGTCGGCCAGCTCGCGCTCCCAGCCTTGGCAGTTGTCGAGCTTGAGGCCGCCGGCGAAGTTGACCAGGCCGCGCACGCCGGGCAACTGCAGCGTGCCCGCCGCCAGCGTGGTGAGGCCGCCATGCGACTGGCCGAACAGCAGCACGCGCTGCGGGTCCAACTCGGGGCGGGCGGCGAAGAACTGCAGCGTGGCCTTCACGTCCTCGGCCTGGGCCAGGCCGTTGCTGGTGACGTTGCAGCCCCCAGCCACATAGACGCCGGTGCTCTTGGAAAAGCCCTGGCGCATGGGCACCACCACGGCGTAGCCGCGTTGCACCAACTCGCGCGTGGCGGCCAGGTAGCGTGCGCGGCCCTGGAAGCGCGGGTCGCCCGGGGCCTTGCCGTGGTTGATGATGACCCAGGGGAACGGTCCCTTGCCGGCCGGGCGGAAGTAGGTGGTCTCCAGCTGCTGCGTGAAGAAGCCCGGCTTGGGCACCACCACGATCTCTTCGCGCAGGTTGGCGGCCAGGTCCTGGGCCAGGGCGCCGGCACCGGCCAGCAGGCCCAGCGCCGCGATGGCCATGCGCTGCAAGCGTGGCCGCGTCATGCGGCACCCTCCAGCGGGTCGCGGCGGTAGGCGCCCAGGGCGGCGGCATTGCGCCAGTCGGGCGGCGCCTCGACGGTGGCCCAGTATTCGGTGATGTCGCGGATGCGGCCGTTTTCGACCCGGCAGCGTGAATGGGCAATGAAGCGCATGGGAGGGTGGCGCACTTCGACGATGGCATGGACCCTGCCGCCGGGCAGCGCGTCGAAGGCGTGGGGGTGGATGGACCAGCCCTCAGGGTAGACCTGCTGCACGCGGACGATGGCGTCGGCGTCGTCAAAGTGCTCGCCCGACGTGACCCAATGCATGTGGGCGTCGTCGTGCAACAGCGCGCGCGCGCCCGCCCAGTCGCGCGCCTCGAGGAGGCGCCACCAGGCTTGCACAACCGCCACGCCGTCCATCGCCATGCTCACATCCGGAACACGCCGAACTTGGCGTCGGGGATGGGCGCGTTCAGGCTGGCCGACAGGCCCAGGGCCAGCACGCGGCGCGTGTCGGCGGGGTCGATCACGCCGTCGTCCCACAAGCGGGCGCTGGCGTAGTAGGGGTGGCCCTGCACCTCGTACTGCTTGAGCACCGGCGCCTTGAAGGCGGCTTCTTCTTCCGCGCTCCACTGGCCGCCCTTGGCCTCGATGCCGTCGCGCTTGACGGTGGCCAGCACGCTGGCGGCCTGCTCGCCGCCCATCACCGAGATGCGGGCGTTCGGCCACATCCACAGGAAGCGTGGCGAGTAGGCGCGGCCGCACATGCCGTAGTTGCCGGCGCCGAAGCTGCCGCCGATGATGACGGTGAACTTGGGCACGTTGGCGCAGGCCACGGCGGTGACCATCTTGGCGCCCGCACGGGCAATGCCCTCGTTCTCGTACTTGCGGCCCACCATGAAGCCGGTGATGTTCTGCAGGAACACCAGCGGGATCTTGCGCTGGCAGCACAGCTCGATGAAGTGCGCGCCCTTGTTGGCGCTCTCGGCAAACAGGATGCCGTTGTTGGCCACGATGCCCACGGGCATGCCCTCGATGTGGGCGAAGCCGCAGACCAGGGTGGTGCCGTAGCGGGCCTTGAACTCGTCGAACTCGCTGGCGTCGACCACGCGGGCGATGATCTCGCGCACGTCAAAGGGCTTGCGCGTGTCGGTGGGGATCACGGCCAGCAGCTCGGCCGGGTCGTACTTGGGCGGCTGCGGGTCTCGCAAGGCCATCTGCACCACCTTGCGGCGATTCAGCTTGCCCACGGCCTGGCGGGCCAGGGCCAGGGCGTGCATGTCGTTGTCGGCCAAATGGTCGGCCACGCCCGACAGGCGGGTGTGCACGTCGCCTCCCCCTAAGTCTTCGGCGCTCACCACCTCGCCGGTGGCGGCCTTCACCAGCGGCGGGCCGCCCAGGAAGATGGTGCCCTGGTTCTTGACGATGATGGTCTCGTCGCTCATGGCCGGCACGTAGGCGCCGCCGGCCGTGCACGAGCCCATCACCACGGCCACCTGGGCGATGCCCTGGGCGCTCATGTTGGCCTGGTTGTAGAAGATGCGGCCGAAGTGGTCGCGGTCGGGGAAGACCTCGTCCTGGTTGGGCAGGTTGGCACCGCCCGAGTCCACCAGGTAGATGCAGGGCAGGTGGTTCTGCGCCGCGATCTCCTGCGCCCGCAGGTGCTTCTTCACCGTCATGGGGTAGTAGGTGCCCCCCTTGACCGTGGCGTCGTTGCACACGATCAGGCACTCGATGCCGGCCACGCGGCCGATGCCGGCGACGAGGCCGGCACAGGGCGCCGAATCGGCGCCGTCCTTCTCGGGGTACATGCCCAGCGCGGCCAGCGGGGCGATTTCCAGGAAGGGGGTGTCGGGGTCCAGCAGCATCTCCACGCGGTCGCGCGGCAGCAGCTTGCCGCGCGCCAGGTGCTTGGCCCGGGCGGCCTCGCCGCCGCCTTCCGAGATCTTGGCCAGCTTGGCGTTCAGGTCGTCCACCAGGGCGCGCATGGCCGCGGCGTTGGCCTTGGCTTCCTCGGTGCGCGGGTTGAGCTTGGTTTGCAGTTGGGTCATGCTGTCTTCGCTTCCGTGAGGCCGAGCTCGCTCTTCATCGCGTCTCGGATCTTGAATTTCTGGATCTTGCCGGTCACCGTCATCGGGAACTCGGTGACGAAGCGGAAGTAGCGCGGCACCTTGTAGTGGGCGATCTGGCCCTTGCAGAATTCGCGCAGTTCCTCGTCGGTGATGCGCTGGCCGGGCTTGGCGACGACCCAGGCGCACAGCTCTTCACCGTACTTCAGGTCGGGCACGCCCACCACCTGCACGTCTTGCACCTTGGGGTGGCGGAAGAGGAATTCTTCAATCTCGCGCGGGTAGATGTTCTCGCCGCCGCGGATCACCATGTCCTTGATGCGGCCGACGATGTTCACGTAGCCCTCGGCGTCCATGGTGGCCAGGTCGCCGGTGTGCATCCAGCCCTCGGCGTCGATGGCCTCGGCCGTCTTGGCCGGGTCTTCCCAGTAGCCCAGCATCACCGAATAGCCCTGGGTGCAGAGCTCGCCGCGCTGGCCGGGGGGCACGACGGCGCCGCTGTCGGGGTCGACGATCTTCACCGCCAGGTGCGGCTGTACCGTGCCCACCGAGGCCACGCGCTTGTCGAGTGGCGTGGTGGTGGAGCTCTGGCAGCTGACCGGGCTGGTCTCGGTCATGCCGTAGGCGATGGTGACCTCGCCCATGTGCATCTCGCCCACCACGCGTTGCATCACCGCGATGGGGCAGGGCGAGCCGGCCATGATGCCGGTGCGCAGCGTGCTGAGGTCGAACTCCTTGAAGCGCGGGTGGTCCAGCTCGGCGATGAACATGGTGGGCACGCCATGCAGGCCGGTGCAGCGCTCGGCCTGCACGGTCTGAAGCACGGTCAGCGGGTCGAAGGCGTCGCTCGGGTAGACGATGGTGCTGCCATGCGTGAGGCAGGCCAGGTTGCCCAGCACCATGCCGAAGCAGTGGTACAGCGGCACGGGGATGCACAGGCGGTCGGCGGGCGTGAGCTTCATGCACTCGCCGATGAAGAAGCCGTTGTTCAGGATGTTGCGGTGGGTGAGCGTGGCGCCCTTGGGAAAGCCCGTGGTGCCGCTGGTGAACTGGATGTTGATAGGCTGGGTGGGCTCCAGCGTGAGGCCGATGCCGCTCACACGCGCGTCGGCCGGCTTGCCGCTGGCCAGCACCTCGCTGAAGCGCAGCATGCCAGGCTCTTCCGCGCCCACGCCGGCCACGTCGACCCACACCACGCTGCGCAAATGCGGCAGGCGCTCGGACTTCAGCTCACGCGGCTTGGCCGTGTTCAGCTCGGGGGCCAGCTCGCGCAGCATGCCCAGGTAGTCGCTGGTCTTGAAGCGCGACATGGTCACCAGGGCCTTGCAGCCCACCTTGTTCAGCGCGTACTCCAGCTCCGAGGTGCGGTAAGCCGGGTTGATGTTGACCAGCACCAGGCCCACGTGGGCGGTGGCCAGCTGCATCAGCACCCATTCCACGTTGTTGTGGCTCCAGATGCCGATGCGGTCGCCGGGCGAGAGGCCCAGGTCCAGCAGGGCACTGGCCAGCTGGTGGGACTTGTCGCGCAGTTGCGCGTAGGTCAGGCGCTGGCCCTGGTGCACGCTCACCAGCGCTTCACGTTCGGGCTGGCGCGCGGCCATGGCTTCAAAGAAGGCGCCGATGGTCTGCTCGATCAGCGGCACCTCGGTGGGGCCGCGGTCCAGGCTCTGGGTCAGGGTCATGGGCTTGTCTCCTCGCACCTTGCAGGTGTCTGTTGTTCAGCAGGTCTCAGCGAAGAGTTCCCGGCCGATCAGCATGCGGCGGATCTCCGACGTGCCGGCGCCGATCTCGTACAGCTTGGCATCGCGCCACAGGCGGCCGGTGGGGTACTCGTTGGTGTAGCCCACGCCGCCCAGGGCCTGGATGGCCTCGCCGGCCATCCAGGTGGCTTTCTCGGCGGTGTAGAGGATGACGCCGGCGGCATCCTTGCGCAGCGTGCGGGCATGGTCGCCACGGTCAGCCGCCTGGCCCACGGCGTAGGCGTAGGCGCGGCAGGCCTGGAAGGTGGAGTACATGTCGGCCAGCTTGCCCTGCATGAGCTGGAACTCGCCGATGCTCTGGCCGAACTGCTTGCGCTCGTGCACGAAGGGCACCACCACGTCCATGCAGGCGGCCATGATGCCGGTGGGGCCGCCCGAGAGCACGATGCGCTCGTAGTCCAGCCCGCTCATCAGCACCTTGGTGCCGTTGCCTTCGCCGCCCAGCACGTTTTCTTCGGGTACCTCGCAGTTGTCGAAGAACAGCGGGAAGGTGTTGGAGCCGCGCATGCCCAATTTGTCGAGGTGCTGGCCGTGGCTGAAGCCCTTGAAGCCCTTCTCGATGATGAAGGCCGTCATGCCGCGTGCGCCCATGTTCGGGTCGGTCTTGGCGTAGACCACCAGGGTGTCGGCATTGCCGCCGTTGGTGATCCACATCTTGCTGCCGTTCAGCACATAGCGGTCGCCCTTCTTCTCGGCCTTGAGCTTCATGCTCACCACGTCGGAGCCGGCGCCCGGCTCGCTCATGGCCAGCGCGCCCACCTGGGTGCCGGCGATCAGGCCGGGCAGGTACTTCTTCTTCTGCGCTTCGCTGCCGTTGCGGTTGATCTGGTTCACGCACAGGTTGCTGTGCGCGCCGTAGCTCAGGCCCACTGAGGCGCTGGCGCGGCTGACCTCTTCCATGGCCACCATGTGGGCCAGGTAGCCCATGGGGGTGCCGCCGTATTCCTCGGAGACGGTCAGGCCCATCACGCCCAGGTCGCCCAGCTTCTTCCACATGTCGGCCGGGAACTCGTTCTCGCGGTCGATGTCGGCGGCGCGCGGCGCGATCTCGTGCTGGGCGAAATCGTGCACGGCCTCGCGCAGCGCGGCAATGTCGTCGCCCAGGGGGAAGTTGAAGGTGGATTCGAACATGGGCTGTCTCCTGCATGCTGGCGTGATTGAGCCAGACTCAATACAAACCCTGACAAGCGCCGTCGTCCGACCCGCCCATCAGCCTGGTGGCGAAATCTAGCAGGCTGTTTCTTGCCATGCAAGCAAAAATTGAGTAATACTCAATAAATGCCAGAACGATCCGCCAGACCCGCCGTGAAGCCAACCGCGATGCCAGCCAAGAAACCGGGTACCAAGGTCGCCACCAAGCCTGCCGCCGCCGCCCCGGTGGCCCGCCGCGCCGCCGCCAGCGCCAAGAGCGAGCAGCGCATCCGCGACATCCTGCGCGTGGGCCGCGAGGTGCTGGCCGAAAAGGGCTACGAGCGCGCCACCACCACCGAGATCGCGCAGCGCCTGGGCATCTCCGAGGCCACGGTGTTCACCTACTTCCGCGGCAAGCGCGAGCTGTGCGTGCGGGTCATCGGCGACTGGTACGACGAGATCATTGCCGCCATGGAGGCCGGCCTGCCGCGCGAGCAGACCGTGCGCGCCCAGCTGGCCTTCTTCATCGAGACGCACCTGCGGCTGTTTCTCATCCACGGCACCGGCCTGTGCGCGCTGGTGCTCAGCGAAGGCCGCAGCCGCGGGCAGGAACTGGGCGAGAGCTTTCTGCCGCTGCAGCGCCGCTACACCGCGCCGCTGATGGACCTGCTGGCGCGCGGCCAGGCGGCCGGCGAGATCCGCGCCGACATCCCGCTGCGCCTGCTGCGCCCCATGGTGCTGGGGCCCATGGAACACATCCTCTGGGAGGTGGTGGGCCAGCCCGACAAGCCGCTGGACCTGCCGGCCACCGCGCGTGCCGTGGGCGAGATGGTGTGGCACGCCGTGGCCGCGCCCGATGCCGAACTGGCCGGGCTGCGCACCCTGCGCGACCAGCTGCGCGTGGGCCTGGCTCAGGCCGGCGGCTGAGCTGGCTCAGGCCGTCAAGGCACCAGCGCCAGGAACAGGAAGGCCGCGAAGATCACCAGGTGCACCGCCCCCAGCATGGGGTGGCTGCGGCCCGAGGTGAGCGTGACGGCCGAGACCCCGAAGCTCAGCACCAGCAACACCAGGTCTTTGGCGCCCAGGCCCAGCGTGAGCGGGATGCCCAGCCACGCCGAGGCGGCGGCCACCGCCGGGATGGTCAACCCGATGCTGGCCAGGGCCGAGCCGAAGGCCAGGTTCATGCTGGTCTGCAGCCGGTTGGCCAGCGCGGCGCGCAAGGCGGCCACGGTTTCGGGCAGCAGCACCAGCATGGCGATGACGATGCCGATGACCGCGCGCGGCGCACCGGCGGCCCGCACGCCGGCCTCGATGGCGGGCGAGAGCTGCTTGGCCAGGCCCACCACGGCCACCAGGGCCACGAGCAGCAGGCCGAAGCTCAGCCACGCTGCGCCCACGCTGGGCGGTGCGGCGTGCACCTCGGGGTTGTCGCGCGCGTCGGGCGGCAGGAAGTAGTCGCGGTGGCTCACCGTCTGCACCACCACCCACACGCCCCACAGCACCAGCGACGCCACGGCCGCAAAGGCCAGCTGCGACACGGTGTAGCTGGGCCCGGGCGAGCTGGTGGTGAAGCTGGGCAGCACCAGCGTGAGCGTGCACAGCGCGATCAGTGCTGCCAGCCCAGCGTGGGCGCTTTCGATGCGGAAGTGCTGTTCGTGGTGGCGCCAGCCGCCGGCCAGCAGGCACAGACCGACCACGCCGTTGCAGATGATCATCACCGCCGAGAAGATGGTGTCGCGCGGCAGCGCGGCCTCGGCGCCGCCGCCGGCCAGCATCATGGTGACGATCAGCGCCGCCTCGATCACCGTCACCGCCAGGGCCAGCACCAGGGTGCCCAGCGGCTCGCCCAGGCGGTGGGCCACCACCTCGGCGTGGTGCACGGCGGCCAGCACCGCCGCCACCAGCATGGCACCGCGCAGGGCCAGCAGCCAGCCCGGGTCGGCGGGGCCGCCCAGCGCCAGCATGGCGGCGGCCAAGGGGGGCATGGCCAAGGCCCAACGTCCGGTCATCGGTGGTCTCCTCTGGTGAGGGCCCATGTTAGGGTGCGGACCGAATCTTTCATCCCGCTCATGAACAAGACCCCGCACCACGCCAGCATGGCCGGTTTTGACGCCGCCGCCTACCTGGCGCGCCTGGACTGCAACGCGCCTGCGGACGCCTCGCTGGCCAGCCTCACGGCCTTGCTGGCTGCGCACATGCACGCCATCCCTTTCGAAAACCTGGACGTGCTGCTGGGCCGCACGCCCAGGCTGGACCTGGCCAGCCTGCAGGCCAAGTTGGTGGGTGCGCGGCGCGGCGGCTATTGCTTCGAGCATGCCGCGCTGTTTGGCGCGGCGCTGCGCCACTTCGGCTTTGCGGTGCAAGACCGGCTGGCCCGCGTGGTGGTGGAGCGGCCACTGGCGCAGGCCGGGCGCACGCACCACTTCTTGCAGGTGTCGTTGCCCGAAGCTGAGTTCGTGGTGGACCCCGGCTTCGGCGGCCTGGCGCCGCAGGTGCCGGTGCCGCTGCGCGAAGGCGCCGAGGTGACGGTGGCCGGCATCGTGCACCACTGGCGGCACGAGGGGCCGTGGTGGACGCTGTGCGCCGAGATCCCCGACGCGCCCGAGAGCCGGCCGCTGTGGAGCACGGCGCTGGAGACCTGCTACCCGCCGGACTTCGAGATGGGCAACCATTTCACGGCCACCTGGCCGGCCTCGCCGTTCCGCCAGCGGCTGAGCCTGCGCGCGCTCACGCCGTTCGGCCGCGTGTCGGTGCTGGGCCGCGAGGTGACGCGGCGCGAAGGCGTCACCGTGCAGCGCTGGCCGCTCGCCGACCGGGCCGAGTTGCAGGCGCTGCTGCGCGAGCACTTCGGCATCGAGTTGCCCGAGGTCCTCGCGCTCCGGGTGCCCGACATCCCTGAGTGGGACTGAGGCGGCGGGCTCAAAGGTCGCGCAGCGCCGTGGCGATGTGCTGCTCGAACTGCGGCCGGTTGCTGGCTTCGTTGGCCATCAGCAGTACGAGCTTGACGAGGAAGAGCTCGCTCTTGTCGGGTCCGGCGGCGTCGATGCCTTCAGCCAGTGCGTCGTAGGCGAGTTCAAGGTCGGCGGTGGTCAATGTGGTCATGCTGTTCGCTCCGGGGTTCACAGGGCCAACGCGCGGGTGAGGGCGCGGTTCAGGCGTTCGGCGTCCACGTTGATCCAGCGTGCGCACACATGCTGGTCGGGGCGCACCAGGTAGGCGCCGCCGCTCTGGCGCACGCCGTAGCGCGTGGCCACGCGGGCGGCGGGGTCGTGCAGGCACAGGTCGGCACCGGCCGCTTCGGTGGCTGCGCTGCGCAGCGCCACCACCTGCACCGGCACGCCCTGGGCGCGCCAGGCCTGCGCGGCGGCCACCAGCGCAGCAGGCACGGCGCCCGCGTCGGCAAAGTGCATCAGCCAGAAAGCCGGGCCAAAGTGGTCGAGCAGGTGGTTGTTCGGCCCCAGCTTCACATTGGGCAGCGGCGCGCCGTTGGCCGGGCCGGTGGCGTAGAGCGCGTTGTCGTCGTCGGCGCTGTTCAGGGCCGAATGGGCGTAGTCGTGCGGGCGCGAGGTGCGCCAGTGGAACAGCGGGCCCACAAAGGCTTGGCTGAGCGAGAGGCTGAGCACCGCGTCGCGCAGCAGGCGGAAGCCGCGCGTGGGCGGGGTCATGAAGCGGGTGCTCTTGCTGGCCTCGTCGATGATCTCGCGCGCCGCCGACACACGCTCTTGGCTGTAGCTGGCCAGCAGCGCGCGGCCGGCCAGGCCCTTGACGACGAAGGCCAGCTTCCAGCCCAGGTCGTGGCCGTCCTGCCAGCCGGTGTTGGCGCCGCGCACGCCGAAGATGGGCAGCATGTGGGCCGAGTCGCCCGCGAAGGCGATGCGGCCGTGGATGTAGTCGGGCAGGGTCATGGCGCGGGCCGAATACACCGAGCACCAGTCCATCTCCCACGTGGCGCCGGCGTGGCCGATCATGGCCAGCTGGGCATCGATGCGGGCCTTGAGCGACTCGGGCGCCAGCGCCTGCTCGGGCGTCTCGCCAGGCGGCAGCTGGTAGTCCACGCGCCAGATGCCGTGCGGCTCGCGGTGCATCAGCACGGTGTTGCCGGGGTTCCACTCGGGGTCGAAGAAGGCCAGGCGCTCGGTGGGCAGGGGCAGGTCCACCCGGATGTCGGCGATCACGAAGCGGCCCTCGTACGAGGCGCCCTCCATGCGCAGCTCCAGCATCTGGCGCAGCCCAGAGCGCGCGCCGTCGCAGGCCACCAGCCAGCTTGTCCGTTGCACGTAGGGGCCGGTGGGGGTGTTGACTTCGAGCTCTACCGACTCGGCATCGTTGCGCAGCACGGCCGTCACCTTCTGGCCCCAGCGCAGCTCCACCAGGGGCTGCTTCGCAATCTGCGCCAGCAGCGCTTCTTCCATGTACTGCTGCTGCAGGTTGATCATGGGGTGGAAGCGGTCGTTCTCATCAAACGGCGCCTCCATGCGGAACACGCGCTGGCCCCGGTAGTACGAGTTGCCATTGCGCCAGGGCAGGCCCTGGGCGGTGATGGCCGCGTCGGCGCCCACCTGCTGCAGGATCTCCATGGAGCGGCGCGTGAAGACGATGGCGCGGCTGCCTTCCGAGACCTGCTGCTGCGCTTCCAGCAGCACGCACCTCACGCCATACCGCGCCAGGTCCAGCGCCAGCGCCATGCCGATGGGGCCGGCACCGGCGATGACCACGGGCGCGGCGGGCACCTCGCCGGCGGGCGGCTGCCAGGCCGGATGCACCTGGTAGTCGTAGTAGATGCTGCGGCGGGGCTGGGTGTCGGGGCGGTGGGGTTCGGGCGCGGTGGGCGTGGCGGTGGTGGCGTTCATGGGCTCCTCACGGTGGCGGTGTGGGTGGCGGTGCAATGGCGATTTGGTTGCGTGCGCAACTATTCTTGCGCCAGACCCTGAGCGGGATCAACAGGGTCAACGATAGTTGTGAGCGCAACCTTTGATCCATATCGTTGCGCCAGCAACCAATCAGCGGTTGCGCACCCCACCCACGCCCACCCGAATTCGCTGGAGACATCAATGAAGTTCCGCCTGCATACCCTGGCCGCCCTGTTTGCCACGCTGCCGCTCGCCCTGGGCGCCGTGCAGGCGCAGGAAGTGACGATCAAGTTCTCGCACTTCCTGGCCCCCAACTCCAACTTCCACAAGAACGTGGCCGAGCCCTGGTGCGCGGCCATCGCCAAGGATTCTGGCGGCAAGCTCAAGTGCCAGCTCTACCCCGCGCTGCAGCTGGGCGGCACGCCGCCGCAGCTGGCCGACCAGGTGAAGAACGGCGTGGCCGACGTGGTCTGGACCTCGCCTTCGTACAGCACCGGCCGCTTCCCGCGCACCGAGGCGCTGGAGCTGCCCTTCTCGCTGCCCCCGGGTGGCCTCGATGGCTCCAAGGCCATGTGGGAGTACTACCAGAAGCACGGCCAGGACGACTTCAAGGACTTCAAGGTGCTGGCCATCTTCAGCGCCTCGAACGTGGTGATGAGCACCGCCAACAAGCCCATCCTCACGGTGGACGGCTTCAAGGGCGTGAAGCTGCGCAGCCCCTCGCGCTTTGCCGCGCTGTTCCTCACCGCGCTGGGGGGCACGCCGGTGAACATGCCCATCGCGCAGGTGACCGAGGGCATCTCCAAGGGCGTGATCGACGGCGCCATGGCCCCGTGGGAAGTGCTGCCCGCCACCAAGGTGGACGAGGTGACCAAGTACCACATGGAAGGCGCGGCCAACCAGCCTGGCTTCACGCAGACCCCCATGGCCATCCTGATGAACAAGGCCAAGTACGAGAGCCTCTCGCCCGAGCTGAAGGCCGCCATCGACAAGAACAGCGGCCTCAAGCTGGTGGAGCTCACCGGCAACGTCTGGGACTCTGGCAACAGCGACGCGCGCAAGAAGATGACCGCCCAGGGCAACAAGACCCTGGTGATCAAGCCCGAGGACTACAACGCCATGAAGAAGGCCGCCGCCTCGGTGGAAGCCGACTGGATCAAGCAGGCCGAAGGCAAGGGTCTGGACGGCAAGAAGCTGGCGGCCGAGGTGCATGCCATCGGTGCCAAGTACATGCCGAAGTGACCCTGCCCGTCATGGCTGGGGGCGTGTCCGTCATTGCCGCGCCTCTGCTGTCATTCCCGCGCAGGCGGGAATCCACCCGTCACCGCCGCCACATGGATTCCCGCCTGCGCGGGAATGACAGAGCGGGCAGGCTGGCGGGGCCGGCGGCATGACCCGCGTTGAAATTTCCAGGAGACCGCTCATGTTCACCCGATTGAATGGCCTGGCGGCTGCGGCCGCCTTGGCTGCGCTGTGCGCCGCGCCGGCGCAGGCCCAGACCACCACGCTGAAGTTCACGCACTTCCTGCCCTCCACCGGCAATTTCCAGAAGCACATCGCCGAACCCTGGTGCGCGGCGATCGAGAAGGACAGCGGCGGCAAGATCAAGTGCCAGATCTACCCCTCGCTGCAGCTGGGCGGCACGCCCGCGCAGATTCCTGACCAGGTGAAGAACGGTGTGGCCGACATCGGCTGGACCTCGCCCAGCTTTGCCACCGGCCGCTTCCCGCGCACCGAGGCGCTGGAGCTGCCGTTCTCGCTGCCGCCCGGCGGCCTGGCCGGCTCCAAGGCCATGTGGGAGTACTACCTCAAGTACGCGCAAGACGACTACAAGGACTTCAAGGTGCTGGCCATCTTCAGCGCCTCGAACGTGGTCATCAGCACCGCCAGCAAGCCGGTGCTCACGGTGGATGGCTTCAAGGGCCTGAAGCTGCGCAGCCCCTCGCGCTTCGCCGCGCTGCTCATCACCGCGCTGGGCGGCACGCCGGTGAACCTGCCGGTGGCGGCCATCACCGAATCCATCAGCAAGGGCGTGATCGACGGTGCCATGGCACCCTGGGAGATCCTGCCCACCACCAAGGTGGACGAGGTCACCAAGTACCACATGGAAGGCCTGGCCAACCAGCCCGGGTTCACGCAGACCCCGATGGCCATCCTGATGAACAAGCAGAAGTACGAGAGCCTGCCGGCCGAGGCCAAGGCCGCCATCGACAAGCACAGCGGCCCCGCGCTCTCGAACCTGGCCGGCAGCGTGTGGGACCAGGGCAATGACGCCGCCCGCACCAAGATGACCGCCCAGGGCAACAAGGTGCTGGTGATCAAACCCGAGGACTACGCGGCGATGAAGAAAGCCGGTGCCGGCGTGGAAGCCGACTGGATCAAGCAGGCTGAAGGCCGCGGCCTGGACGGCAAGAAGCTGGCAGCCGAAGTGCACGCCATCGGCAACAAGTACCTGAGCAAGTGAGCAAGCACCATGGCTGAACTGATGCCCGACGACACCCCGCACGCGCCCATGCGGCCCGGCGGCCTGCTGGGCGCGCTCGACCTGGCCGTGACCTGGTGGAGCCTCGCAGGCGGCTGGACTTTCTGCGCCCTGGTGGCCATGTCCATCGTCTCCATCGTCGGGCGCAAGCTCTTCGATTCGCCCATCCAGGGCGACATGGAATTGCTGCAGATGGGCGCCGCCGTGGGGGCGGCCGCCTTCCTGCCACTGTGCGAGCTGCACGACCACCACATCAAGGTCGACGCCATCACCACCTGGATGAGCGCACGCGGCCGCGCCGCACTTGACACCCTGGCCCACGGGCTGCTGCTGCTGGTGGCCTTGCTGCTGGTGTGGCGCACCGGCCTGTACGTGGAAGAAGCCAAGGACAACATGGAGGTCTCGACGCTGTTGCTGGTGCCCTTGTGGATGCCGGTGCTGTTGCTGGTGCCCAGCTTCGTGCTGCTGGCGCTGGCCGCCCTGCACCGCCTGGTGCTGTCGTTGAAAGTCGCGTTGGGAGTTCAGGCATGAGCGGCATGGCCATCGGTTTGTGGATCTTTGTCGGCCTGCTGGTGCTGCTGGCGCTGCGCATCCACGTGGGGGTGGGCATGTTCATCGGCGGCTCGGTGGCCTTTCTGGCCATGAACGGCGGTGACCCGAACGCCCTGCTGTTCACCATGAACCACCTGGCCTGGGCGCGGTTCTCGAACTACGACCTGGCGGTGATCCCGCTGTTCATGCTGATGGGCCAGTTCGCCACGCATGGCGGCCTGAGCAAATCGCTGTTCAAGTGCGCGGCGGCCTTTCTGGGCCACTGGCGTGGCGGCCTGGCCATGGCGGCCACCGGCGCTTGCGCCGGCTTTGGCGCCATCTGCGGCTCGTCGCTGGCCACGGCGGCCACCATGGCCCAAGTGGCCTTGCCCGAGCTGCGCGCCCACGGCTACTCGGGGCGGCTGTCCACCGGCACGCTGGCGGCGGCCGGCACGCTGGGCATCATGATCCCGCCGTCGGTGCCGCTGGTGATCTACGCGGTGCTCACGCAAGAGTCCATCGGCAAGCTCTTCGTCGCGGCGGTCATCCCCGGCCTGATCGCGATGGTGGGTTACATGGTCGTGATCCGCATCATCGTCACGCTCAACCCGAACGCCGGCCCGGCCGGCGAAAAGGCCACCTGGGCCCAGCGCCTGGCCGCCCTGGTGGGCGTGCTGCCGGTGATGGGCGTGTTCGCGGTGGTCATCGTCGGCATCTACGGTGGCTGGGCCAACCCCACCGAGGCGGCGTCCATCGGCGCGGCGGCCTGCGGCGCGCTGGCCATCCTCTCCGGCGGCATGCGCTGGCCCGGCATCAAGGCCAGCCTGATCGGCACGGCCCACGCCACGGCCATGATCTTCCTGGTGCTGCTGGGCGCCGACCTGCTCAATTCGGGCTTGGCCGTCACGCAGCTGCCCACCGAACTGGCCGAGTGGGTGAAGCACAGCGGCATGCCGCCGCTGGCGGTGCTGGTGGCCATCCTGGTGGTGTATGTGCTGCTGGGCTGCGTGATGGACTCGCTGGCCATGATCCTGCTCACCATCCCCATCTTCTACCCGATGGTGATGGGCTTGGACTACTGGGGCCTGTCGATGCCCGACAAGTCGGTGTGGTTCGGCATCCTGGCGCTGATGGTGGTGGAGATCGGCCTGGTGCACCCGCCCGTGGGCATGAACCTGTTCATCATCCAGAAGCTGGCCAAGGATGTGCCCTACATGGAAACCGCCAAGGGCGTGATGCCCTTCCTGGCTTCCGACTTCCTCCGCATCGGCTTCCTGGTGTTGTTCCCGGCCATTTCGTTGTGGCTGGTGCGGGCCATGTGACGGGGCGAGGGCGATGGCGAACGGCAACCGGTTCAACCGCACCTATGGCAACCTGCCCACGCTGGACAAGTTCCTCACCTACCGGCTGCACATGCTGCACAAGCTGAGCGACCGGGCCAGCCACGAGCTGTATGTGCAGGAATGCGGTCTGGGTCTGGGCGAGGCCCGCTGCCTGGCGGCGGTGGGCTCGTTCGACGCGCTCTCGGTGAACCGCCTGGCCTTTGAGGCCAACCTCGACAAGGCCCAGGCCAGCCGCGCCGCGCAATCACTGGTGGACCAAGGCCTGCTCAGCAAAAGCGCCAGCGAGGCCGATGCGCGCAGTGTGGAGCTCAAGCTCACCGCCGCCGGCCGCAAGCGCTGGACCCAGGTGATGGACGCCATCAACCGCCGCAACCACGAGATCTTTGGCTGCCTGTCGCTGCAAGAGCGCACCCAGCTGGGCGAGTTCTTCGACCGGCTCATTGCGCATGCCAACGCCGGGCCCGCCGGCGCAGAGTAGTTCAGACCCAGGTGTTGCTCATCCACCAGGCATCGGCGACGGCGCAAACGATGGACAGGGCTGCCAACGCCAGGGTCAGCCAGTTGGCGCGCGCGCGCTGGCGGGCGAAGTGGTGTTCGGGGCGGGGCGTGCAAAGGTTGCGGGGCATGTTGTGGTTCCTCCTGGTGGCAAGATGCACTCCCGAGAGTGGCCTGCCAGAACGCCATTCCACCCCACCCGCCTGCCCTGTGAAACCCTCAACCGGGGGACACGCCGGGCCCCAAGCTAGGGATAGTGCCCGATGAGCAGCCCCAAGAAAGCCTCGCCCAGCAAGCCTGCCAAGCCCATCAAGCCCATCAAGCCCGACAACGCCGGTGGCGTGGTGACCCTGGACATGGTGGCCCGGCGGGCGGGTGTCTCGGCCAGCACCGTCTCGCGCATCCTCAATGGCACGGCCAAGGTCACCGACGACAAGAAGGCGGCCGTCGACGCCGCCATCGCTGCGCTGGGTTTTGTGCCCAACCCCATGGCGCGTGGCCTGGCGGGTGGGCGCACGCTGAGCATCGGCGTGGTCACGCAGGCCATCGACAGCCCCTTCTATGGCGGCGCGCTGCGCGGCATCGAAGACGAACTCGACCGTGCCGGCTACAGCCCGCTGTTCGTCAGCGGCCACTGGAACGCCGCCGAAGAGGCCCGCTGCATCGCCATGCTGCAGGCCCGCCGCGTGGACGGCATCATCGTGCTCACCGGCCGGCTCAGCGACAACGCCCTGCGCAGCTGCGCCAAGCGCCTGCCGGTGGTGGCCACCGGCCGCAGCCTCAAGGCCAAGAACCTCTGCGCCATGAACTTCGACCACGTGGAGGGCGCCCGCCTGGCCACGCAGCATTTGCTGGCCCTTGGCCACAAGCGCATCGCCTTCATCACCGGCGACCCCGCCCACCCCGACGCCAACGAGCGCCTGGCCGGCTACCGCGCCGCGCTGCAGGCGGCGGGTGTGGCACCCGACCCCGAGTTGGAGGTGCCGGGCCTGTTCACCGCAGAGAGCGGCCTGCTGGCCGTGAACCGCCTGCTCGACGCGCGCCAGCGCTTCACCGCGGTGTTCGCGTCCAACGACGAGATGGCCTTCGGCGCCTGCCTGGGCCTGCACCGGCGTGGCCTGCGCGTGCCGCAGGACGTGTCGGTGGTGGGCTTTGACGACCTGCCCGCCACGCAATACGCGCTGCCGCCCCTCACCACGGTGCACCACCCGGCCTACGACCTGGGCCAGCTCGCAGCGGCCGCCATGCTGCAGCTGCTGCGCGGCGAAAAGCCCACGGTGGCGGTGCCGGCGCCGCATGTGGTGGTGCGCGAATCGAGCGGGCCGGTGGCGGTGGTGCGCAAGGCCTGAGAGGGGCTCGCAGCGTCGTCGTCATCGTTCATCGCGCCCATTTCGTCATTCACGCTGCCCCGTTTCGTCATTCCCGCAGCCCCGTTTCGTCATTCCCGCGAAGGCGGGAATCCACCGACCACAAAGACCTGGATTCCCGCCTTCGCGGGAATGACGGTGGAGAGGTCGGCGGTGCAGCGCTTCCGTGGCTCAGCCGCGCAGGCGGCGGCAAGAATCGCGTCGCACCAGCCGCGGCTCGTGCATCTGCACCGTGGGTTCGGTGCCCGCCAGCAGTTGCAGCATGGCTTCGGCCGCCAGGCGGCCCAGCTCGTAGTTGGGTTGGTGCACCGTGGTGAGCGGCGGCAGCGAGAACTGCGAGGTGGGCATGTCGTCAAAGCCCACCAGTGAGACATCGTCGGGCACGCGCAGCGAGCGCTTGTGCAGTGCCAGCGCGGCACCCACGGCCATCTGGTCGTTGGCGGCAAAGATGGCGGTGAACTGCTTGCGGCTGGCCAGCAGGTTTTCCACCGCCAGCATGCCGCTCACCTCGTGGTACGCCCCGGGCACCACCAGGGCCGGGTCGAACTTCAGGCCGGCCTCTTGCAGCGCTGCGCGGTAACCGCGCAGGCGCTCGGTGGCGTCTGGGTGCTCGTCTTCGCCCGAGATGAAGGCGATGCGCTTGTGGCCCAGGTCGGTGAGGTGCTGGGTGGCCAGCCGGCCGCCCTCGAAGTTGTTGAAGTTCAGCGTGTACAGGCCGGGTGCCGTGAGCGTGCGACCCGTGGCCACCACCGGCAGCCTGCGCGCGCAGGCCTTGAGCGAGGCGTCGCTGAGGCGACCGGTGAGCACGATGATGCCGTCCACCCGGCGCGAGCGCAGCATGCTGATGCAACGCGCCTCGGTGGCGGCGTTCCAGTGGCCGCTGACGAACATCGGGCTGTAGCCAGCGGGGTCCAGCTCTTCCTCGATGCCGCGCAGCGCGGCGCCGTAGAACGGGCTGTCGATGGACTGGGTGACCACGCCGATGCTCATCGTGCGCCCCCCCGCCAAACCGCGTGCGATGGGGTTGGGCACGAAGCCCAGATCGGCAATGGCCGCGTCCACCGCCTGGCGCTTGGCATCGCGCACGCCGGCGGTGCCGTTGAGAATGCGCGAGACCGTGCTCAGCGAGACGCCGGCCGCCTTGGCCACCATCTCGATGGTCACCAGCCCGTCGTCCGCCATGGGCGGTTGCAGCGTGGGGGCAGGCGCGGTCTTGGTCATCGGATGCCGGAATCAGCAGGGCGAAAGGTCGGGCGAGTGTAAGGGGCACACCCGCCCGCGGCCCGGCTCACCGGGACCAGTAGACCGCGTCGATCTTCAGCTTGCTGGTGTTGCCCGCAGCATTGCCGGTGAAGGCGTAGCGGTCGGCGATCACGAAGCGGCCCAGCACCAGCGACAGGTCGAGCTTGGGGTTCTGCGCGACAAAGTCCTTCAGCGGGATGCTCACCTCGTGCCAGGCGCCGTCGTTGGCGTAACCGTAGCTGCCAGGGGCCAGCGGCACATAGGCCTCCACCGTGGCGCGGTCCTGGGTGTCGGTGATCAGCCCGATCTCGAGCTTGCCCGGATAGGTGGTCTTGAGGCTCAGGTGCAGCGTGCCGCCCGCAAAGCCTGAGAGGTTGGTGGTGACCCCGGCGCGCGACTGGTAGAGCATGCCCCAGCCCCAGGTCTCAGGGCGCGGGTCGATCTCGTAGGCCTCGGGGCCGTCGCCCGGTGCAAAGTCGGCCACTGCTTGCCAGAAGGTCCTCACAAACGGGTCGAACTGCAGGCCGCTCTCGCGCAGCTCCGAAGGGCTCACGGCATCGGCATACACCACGTAGCGGCTCTGCGTGACGGCGGCATTCACCACGGGCGGCACAAAGGCCACGGCGTCGGCGTCGGTGAGCGACGCGGTGGCCGGCTCGCTGGCGTCGCTGGCGGGCACCCACTGCGAGGTGGGGTACAGGTCTTTCACCGCATAGCGGGCCTGGCGCTTCACGTTGAACAGGCCCCACTTGTCGTCACCCTGCTTCCAGGGCTCGTCAAAGGCCTCGAAGTAGATGACGGCCTTGGGGCCGGCTCCGGCGCGGCCCTCGGCGGCCCAGGTGGCCAGGCGGTCGAGGTACATCTTCTGGTTCACCGGGTGGGCGCGGAATTTCAGCTTGCCGAGGTCCACCGCGTTCCAGCCGGTTTCGCCGATGGTGATGGGCAGGTCGCTGCGGCCCATGCGGTCGAGGTGGTCGCGCGCCAACTGGTACTGGCGGCGGGTTTCGACCATCGCGGCGTCCATCATGGCCGCGGCGCGCTGCGCGGCGGGCACATTGCGCTGGCGCCAGTCCCACAGCACCTCGGCGTACACGCTGTCGAGCTCGGCATAGGTGTGCAGCGAGACGAAGTCGATCTGGTCGGTCACCAGCGCGTTGTCGGCGCCGGCCCAGTAGGCGTAGTTGTCGTCGCTGGTGACGGGCTGGCTCACCTGGCCGCGCAGCGTGTGCAGGTAGCCGGCCATCACCGACGGGGCGATGGGGTTGAACGACCAGCTCACCATGGTCTCGTTGCCTGCGCTCACCGCCAGCACGATGTCGCTGTAGGTGTTGGCCAGCGCCACCGCGCGGGCGATCTGGGCCTGGTTGAAGCCCTCGTTGCCGCGTTGCAGGTAGATGCCCAACTGCACCTTGATGTCCAGGTTGTACTTGCGGATGACCTGCAGCGTGCCCTTGCCCACCTTGTCGTCGCTGTCGAACAGGCGGATGAGGCCGAAGCCGCCGGCCACCAGCAGGTCCAGGTCCTGCTTGATGTTGGCCTCGGGGATCTGCTCGGCTGCCAGGCCGGCCTCGTTCACGGCCGTGCGGTAGGGCGAATAGGCCACCGCCTTGCGGCTGCTGAATTCGGGGCTCAGCGGGCGCACCGCGCCGGCGTGCTGGTCGGGCGTGGTGCCACCGCCGCCGCAGGAGGCGAGGGTGAGCGCGAACCACAGGGCAAACAAGCCGGCCAGGCTGCGGGCCACCGGGTGGTGGAATCGTGTGACGTTCATGGTGGGTGCCTCGAACTGCTGGGTGTCAGAACACGTAGACCGCACCGGCGCCAAACCAGTGGCCGGTGGTGGAGACACGTGCGTCGACATTGGTGAACGCCGCATTGCCGGGCATCGACATCGGAGCCAGGCCCTGCCGCCCGTAATGCACCATGCCGGCCAGGCCGTAAAGCTGCAGGCCTTCGGTGAGCGTGTAGCTCAGGCCCACGGTGTTCACCAGGGCGCTGTTGCGCTGGCCGCGCTCGCTGGGGTTGCGCGTGCTGGCCTGGCCCAGGTAGGTGAGGCCGGTGTGGGCCGTCCACGGGCCGGTCTTGTAGCGCAGGCCGGCCATGAGGTCGGTGGAGACGGCGGCGTAGCCGGGGTTGCTCACCAGCAGTGTCGAGCCGTCGGCCTGCGGGAAAGCGAGGGCGCCGCCCCAGTCGACGTTGAAGGGGTTGTTCCAGATGTCATTGGGCGGGCCGGCGGTGGTGACCACGGCGTGCGCACCGCTCCAGCGGTTGCGGCGCAGGCCGGCGGTGACTTCGATGCGCGAATCGACGTTGTAGCGCGCCATCACCATCGCGATGCTCTGGCCCGAAGGGCCGAGCTTGGCGTCGTCCACGGCAAAGGGCGTGAGGCCTTTGAAGGGCCCGTGGCCCCAGGCCTGCGGGTTGCCGTTGCGGGCGTCCTGGTAGGTGGCGTCCACCACCAGATCGCCCTTGTGGAACTGCGCGTACAGCTCAAAGAACCGCGGCTTGTGGATCTTGAAGTCGGTGTTGCCCTGGTCGTAGGTGGCTTCGAGCACCAGGTCGCCGTCGAACACGTCGAGGATGCGCGAGGTGACGCGCGCGGCGCGGGTGAGCAGGCCGTAGCCCGCGCCCGACGAGGCCCACACGTCGGCCACACCGATGTTGGTGCCGTAGGGGTAGTCGGCCAGGCTCCAGGCCCGCGTGGTCATGCTGCCCACGCGCAGGCTGCCATAGTCCTCGTGGCTGATGGCCACGTTCTTGTCGTACCAGAAGCCGGGGATGTCTTCCTTGCCGTCACGCCAGCGCTGGCTGATCAGGCCCGCGAGCTTGAAGCCACGCCCCAGGTCGAACTTGGCACCCAGCCAGGGCTCGAACAGCACCACATGCGTGTCGCCAGCGCCGTAGTGCTCGCCCGAGGCGATCTGGTCGGCCCACTTGAACTGCTTGTCGGCGCCCTGCACCACCTGGCAATCGGGGCAGTAGGGCGTGACGCGCACCGCCTCGGCCTTGGCGAAGCCCGTGAGGGTGAAGGGGCCGTAGTCCACGGCATGGCTGGCGCCCGCCGTGGTGAGTGCGGCGGCGGCCATGAGGGCCCGCACCGCGCCGCGCACCGCCGCGGCCGTAGACGTGGGGGCCGGGGCCGGCGCGTGCCGTGCCCGTGTCGCGGAAGCGGTGGTGTCGGTGTGCATGGTGTGGACGCTCAAGCTGGCGTGGCTGGGTTGGGTGGTGCAAGTGGCGGTTCAGCGGGCAGGCCATGGAGGCCAGTGAGACTGAAAGCGCTTTCAGAATGTAGGGCAGATCGGTTTGCCCGGTCAACACGCCGAAGATGGTGTTTTCCCGTGGGTAGATGCGGATCAATGCCATGACGGTTGCGGGTAAACCTGAGGATGATTTCTGAAAGCGCTTTCAATATGATCCGCTTGCCCGAGCTTCCGGGCCGCTGGGAAATCTCCATGAACTTCCTTCCTGCCATTGGCGTTGCATTCCTCGTCGGCCTGGGTGCCGTGGGTGCGCACGCGCAGGGTGTGAAGGCCGGCGCCGCCACCTACTTCCTGGCGCCCAAAGGGGCTGACCCGGCCATGCCGGCCGCACCGCAGCGCACGCCAGAGATGCTGCGTCGCGCCGCGCCCACCAACCAGTGGTATTCGTCGCTGGTGTTCAACCCGGTGCCCGAGGTCATCTACGCCCAGCCACTCACGTTCAAGGCCACGCCGGCCGGCCTGGAGATGGCCCTGCCGAGCAAGCTGGTGCTGCCCACCGAGCGGCGCGACGTGGAGATCCACTACCCGCACACCGACCCCATCGTGGTCTCGCCTGTGGCCTTCGCGCCAGGACCGGCGCTGCTGGCCAAGGCGGGCGACTGGTCCATCACCATGGCCATGGGGCAGGGTGCCGACCAGTTCAGTGCCACCGTCGCCCACGGCAGCCCGTTTGCCAGCGTCGAGATCTCGCGCGGTGATGTGCGTGTGCGCTTGCCTGCCGCCGCTGAGCGCGTCGCCACGCCGGCCGACACGCGGGTGCTGGCGCTGAACGTGAAGGGCAAGACCTACGCGCTGTTCGGCCCCACCGGCGTGCGCTGGGAGCAGGCCTCGCCCACCGAGTGGCTGGGCCGCCTGCCGGCTGGGGCGGGCTATGTCTCGGCCGCGGCGCTGCCCGATGCGGGTGCCGATACGCTGGCGCTGTTTGCGCGCCATGCCTATGCCTTCATCCAGGACACGCGGGTGGCCTGGCGCTACGAGCCGGCCACCAGCCAGGTCACCACCACCTACCAGGCCAGCACCCGCGCCATGGAGGGTGCCGAGACCACGCCCCTGCTGGGCCTGTACCCGCACCAGTGGTTCAACAACGCGTTGGTGCAGGCGCGGCTCGGTCCGTCCTTTGACACGGTGCGCGGCGCCATCCGCCTGCTGCCGGCGGTGCAGTTCCAGACCACGCGCAGCTACGGCGGCTTCGTGCCCTATTGGCCGGCTGTGAAAGACACGCCCCGGCTGTCGGAGCTGAACGAGCATATCGAGAAGGACGTGCGCGAGGCCCGCCGCATGATGCTGCAGGAGGGCAACGACGCCTACTGGCAGGGCAAGGGTCTGCAGCGCACGCTGATGTTGCTCGACGTGGTGGAACAGCAGGGCGACCTGAAGAGCCGCGACAAGCTGCTGGAGATGATGAAGAAGCGGGTGGAAGAGTGGTTCTCGGGGGAGAGCCGCAAGACCTACTTCGTGCACGACCGCGCGCTGGGCGCCGTGGCCAGCCACCCCGAGAACGCGTTCTTCACGGTTCGCCAGATCAACGACCACCACTTCACCTATGGCTACTGGATCCGGGTGATGGCGGAGATCGCGCTGCGCGACCCGGCCTGGGCATCGCAACCGCAGTGGGGCGGCCTGGTGGACCTGCTGGTGGCCGACATCGCCACCACCGAGCGCGGCCGCGCCGACTTTCCCTTCCTGCGCAACTTCGACCCGTACGAGGGCCATTCGTGGGCCTCGGGCATTGGCCTGGGCAACCTGGGCAACAACCAGGAGTCGTCGTCCGAGGCCATCAACGCCTGGGCCGGGCTGATCCTGTGGGCCGAGGTGACCGGCAACACCGCGCTGCGCGACCTGGGTGTGTACCTCTACACCACCGAGGCCGACGCCATCGACCACTACTGGTTCGACGTGCACAAGCTGGTGTTCCCGCCCGAGTACCAGAACGTCGAGGTCAGCCAGCTCTTTGGCGGCGCCTACAAGCACAACACCTGGTGGACCGACGAGCCGCGCCAGATCAAGGGCATCAACCTGCTGCCCATCACCAGCGCCTCGCTGTACCTGGGCCGCGACCCGGCCTACGTCCAGCGCAACCTCGACGCGCTCGGCCCCGAGATGGCGCTGTACGAAGCGCGCGGCAGCAAGCCCAAGAACCCGCCGCCGGCCGACATCTGGCAGGACATCTTTGCCAAGTACCAGGCCCTGGCCGACCCCGAGCAAGCCCTCAAGGCCTGGAACCGCTGGGGCAGCTTCGAGCTGGGTGATTCACGCACCCACGGGCTGCACTGGATGCTCAGCCTGCAGGCCCTGGGCCGGCCTGATTTCAGCGTCACGGCCGACACGCCGCTGTACTCGGTGTTCAAGCGAGCCGACGGCCACAAGACCTACCTCGCCTTCAACGCCGGCAAGGCGCCCCTCACGGTGCGCTACAGCGACGGGCACACGCTCACCGTGGCCCCCGGCACTTTGGGCCAGAGCCGCTGAGCCCCTTCCTCCACCTCACCAGGACCCCCACACCATGAACCGCACCCCACAGCACCTGCGTCTCACCCTCTTGTCGATCGGCGTGGCCATGCTGCTCGGCGCCTGCGGCGGTGGGGATGCGCTGCCGCCCGGCTCGGCCACCGTGGTGCCCGCCCCGGCCGCGCCCGACACGGTGGCGCCCACGCTCAGCATCGCCAGCAGCGCCGCCGGCGCCACGGCCACGGGCGATGTCACCTTCACCTTCAGCTTCAACGAAGCCGTGGGCACCAGCTTCAGCGCCGACGACATCACCGTCACCGGTGGCACCAAGGGGGCCTTCACCATGCTCAGCCCCACCATGGCCACGCTCGTGGTGACGCCGACGCCGAACAGCTCGGGCAGCATCGACATCACGGTGGCGGCGGCCAAGTACACCGACGCGGCGGGCAATCCCAACACCGCGTCGGCCACCGCCCAGCAGGCCTACAACACCACACCGGTGCCCGCGGTGTCGGGGGCCACCGGCACCTGCACGGCGGTGCCCTGCATTGCCTTTGACGCCACCGGGCTGGCCATGGTGCCCTTCGGCGGCCTGGCCGCTGCAGTGGTGGCCGACCCGGCCGATGCCACCAACCAGGTGGCGCGCCTGATCAAGGTGGCCGCCAACGAGGTGTGGGCCGGTGCCACGGTGGACCCCAGCGGCACCGGGGTGTCCACGGTGCCGGCCTTCAACTTCACCAGCAGCAAGACGGTGACGCTGCGCGTGCTCTCACCTGCAGCGGGCGAAACCATCATGCTCAAGGTGGAGAACGCGGCCGACAGCAACGTGTTCATGGAGGCGCAGGCCGTCACCACCCAGGCCAATACCTGGGAAACGCTGAGCTTCAACTACGCTGCACCCAGCAACGGCAGCTACGACGCCGCCAAGACCTACAACCGGGTCAGCGTGTTCCCGCACTTCGGCAGCAAGGTGGCGGCCGACAGCACCTACTACGTCGACGAGTTGAAGTACACCGGCGCGAGTGCCGCCACCAGCACCACGCTGATCAGCTTCGACGAGACGACACCGCCCAAGCTCACCGACTTCGGCACCAACGGTGCTGGCGCGGCCATCGTGGCCGACCCCGCCGGTGGCACGAACAAGGTGCTCAAGGTGTTCAAGTACGCCAACCCGGCACCGGGCTCGGAGCAGTGGGCCGGCACCACGGTGTCCACCGGCGCGGCCGACTCCATCCCAGCCATCCCGTTCTCGGCCACGGCCAAGACCATGACGGTGCGCGTCTACAGCCCGGCGGCGGGCGTGCGCGTGCGGCTGAAGGTGGAGAACTCGGCCAACCCCGGCGTGAGCTGCGAGACCGATGCCGTCACCACCCAGGCCGGCGCCTGGGAGCCCCTGAGCTTCGACTTCGCCAGCCCGGCCAAGAACCCACCCGTCACCGGTGGTGCCACGGCGGCGCTGGACCTGGCCCAGACCTACAACAAGGTCTCGATCTTCATGGACTTCGGTCTGGGCAACGGTGGCTCGGGCCCGCTGCCGGCCGACCGCGTCTACTACGCCGACGACATCGTGTTCATGGGGGCCGCTGGCGGTGGCGCTGCGGCGACCCCGCTGGTCTTCGCCAGCGACTACCGCGCCTCGGGGGGCGGCACCGTCACCGCCGAAGGGGGCAGCGCCGGCAACTACATCGACGGCGCGGCCACCCAGGCCTACACCTGGGGCGGCGTGGCGTCGCTGCTGGACGTGCCGGCACCGGCCACCCCCAGCTACTACTTCGGCTGGGGCCTGAAGAACCCCACGCAGGCCGGTTACCTGGGCGGCTACGTGACGGCGCCCGGCAATGCCACGGCGGCCGTGGCGGCGTACAGCAACCTCAACCTCACGGTCTGGGGCAACGACGAACTGGTCAACACCCATCCGCACTTCACCGTGATCCTCAAGGGCCCGGCGGTGTCCGGCTGTGCCGCTGAACTCAAGGGCGACGTGGCCGTCACCGCCGCCGGCGTGCAGACCTACAACCTGCCCCTCAGCGGCTTCACGCTGCAGACCGCCTGCGCCTATGGCTCGGCTGCCGCCGCCCTGGCCGGTGGCGTTAACGAGGTGCATGTGCAGGTGCTGCCGCCCTACATCCAGTACAGCGTGTTCGATGGCGGCGGTGCTGCAGGCGCCACCTACCCGAACGGCCTGAACCTGGGGCCGATCAAGTTCAATTGAGTGGGCTTGGCTTGGCTTGGGCGCCGTCGCCGGCGATGTGCGTGCGACGACGACGCCCAAGCATCTTTTGTTCAGGGCTTGGTGACGGCGCGCTGTCTACCTTGGGTGCACCCGGATTGACAGCCTCAGGTGCCTCCCCTATGCTTTTGTGAAAGCGCTTTCACGCTTCTTGCAAACCTTGGCCGGCTCTCCGGCCGTTTCCGGAGAGTTGATGACCCACACGCCCCCGTGGCGCCCCACGCGACGCACCGTGCTGGCCTCGGGCCTGCTGGCCGCGTCCGCCGTGCGTGCCGCCCCCGCCCGTGTGCTCACCGTGGCGGCGTTCCCGCTGATCGACAAGATCGTCGAAGCCGCCATGCCGCAGTGGCGCCAGCTGCACCCCGACGTGGAACTGAAGGTGCTGAGCCGGCCCTATGCCGACCACCACACGGCCATGACCACAGCCCTGTCCACGGCGGTCTACCTGCCCGACGTGATGGCGCTGGAGCAAAGCTACGTGGGCCGCTTTGCCCAGGGCACCGGCCTGGACAACCTGGCCGCCGCGCCCTACGACATCGCCCGCCACCGCGCGCGCTACGCCCCCTTCGCCTACGACATGGCCACCACCCGCAGCGGCGCCGTGGTGGCCGCGCCGGCCGACATCGGCCCGGGCACGTTGCTGTACCGCACCGACGTGCTGGCCAAGGCCGGTGTCTCGCCCGACGACCTCACCCGCTCTTGGGAGAGCTATGTCGAAGCTGGCATCAAGATCAAGCGCAACACCGGCGCCTTCCTGATCGGCAATGTGCAGTCGGCCAAGAACATCCTCATGCGCGCCGGCGCCAAGCCCGGCGAGGGCCTGTACTTCGACGCTGAATCGCGCGTGCTGGTCACCTCGCCCCGCTTCGTGCGGGCCTTCGAGGTGGCGCGCCAGCTGCGCCGCAACGGGCTCGATGCACGCGTGGCCGAGTGGACCAACGACTGGGCCGAAGGCTTCAAGCGCGGCACCCTGGCCACCGAAATGAGCGGTGCCTGGCTGGTGGGCCAACTCAACAACTGGGTGGCGCCCGCCACCAAGGGCCTGTGGCGCGCCTCGCAATTGCCAGAGGGTGCCTATGCCGTCTATGGCGGTGCCTTCTATGGCATCCCGCGCCACTCGGCGCCCGAGAACAAGGCACTGGCCTGGGACTTCATCCAACTCATGACGCTGAACCGCGAGCGCCAGTTTGCGGCCTTCAAGTCGCAGGATTCGTTTCCGGCCCTGGTCGAGTGCTACGACGACCCGTTCTTTGAAGAGCCCTTGCCCTTTCTGGGTGGCCAGAAGGCGCGCCTGATCTGGCGCGAGGCCGCGTTGCGCATCAAGGCCATGCCGGTTCACAAGCAGCACACCTTTGCCGACGAGGTCATGACGGCCGAACTCGACCACGTGCTCGACCGCGGCAAGGACATCGCCACGGCGCTGGGCGATGCCGAGCGGCTCATTGCCCGCCGGGCCTTCCGTTGAGAGGCGCCACACCATGAAATGGCCCGAAGCCCTGCGCCTGTCCCCCCGCTGGGCGCCCTATGTCTTCATCAGCCCGTTCTTCGTGCTGTTCGGCGTGTTCGGCGTCTTTCCGCTGCTGTTCTCGCTCTACCTGGCCTTCCAGTCGTGGGAGCCCACCAGCGGCGTGGCGGCCATGCAGTTCGTGGGCCTGGACAACTTCGTCTTTGCCTTTGGCGACGAGTGGTTCTGGAAGTCGCTGAAGAACACGCTCTGGCTGGCCGTGGCCACCGGCGTGCCGCAACACCTGGTGGCCATCCCGCTGGCGGTCTTCATCCACACCTCGTTCAAGAAGCTGCGCGATGGCATGGTGGGGGCTTACTTCCTGCCCTACATCACGTCCACGGTGGCCATTGCCATCATGTTCAGCTCGCTGTTCTCGCGCGACTACGGCCTGGTCAATTCGGCGCTGGGCCTGCTGGGCGTGCCGCCGGTGGATTGGCTCAACCGCCCCGAGTGGCTCAAGCCGGCGGTGGGCCTGATCATCTTCTGGCGCTACCTGGGCTTCAACGTGGTGCTCTACCTGGCCGCGCTGCAGACCATCCCCAAGGACCTGTACGAGGCCGCCACCATGGACGGCGCGGGCAAGTTGCAGCAGTTCTTCCACATCACGCTGCCCTCGCTCAAGCCCATGATCTATTTCGGCGTGATGCTCAGCGTGATCGGTGGGCTGCAGATCTTCGAGGAGCCTTTCATCCTCACCAACGGCAAGGGCGGCGCCGACCAGGCAGCCATGACCTCGGCTGTCTACCTCTACCGCATGGCGTTTGACTTCAACGATTTCGGCGGCTCCAGCGCCATGAGCTGGATCTTGTTTGCCGTGGTGGCCTTGCTCACCTGGCTCACCAACCGGGCCTTTGCCCCCAAGAAGAGGGCGGCGTGATGAACCGTGAGAAAGCCACCTTGTGGAGCGCCTACGGGCTGGTGGGCCTGGGCGCGCTGCTGATGCTGGCGCCGTTCTACTTCATGTTCGTGTTCGCCACGCACACCCGCACCGAGATCTTCAGCCAGCCGCTGCCGGTGTTCTTCAGCGACGCGTTCTGGGGCAATGTGCAGATCCTCATGGGCCGCCTGCCGTTCTGGAAGAACGTGGGCTGGAGCCTGTACGTGGCGCTGGCCTCGACCGTGCTCACGCTGTTTTTCTGTTCGCTGGGCGGCTATGCCTTTGCGATGTTCGAGTTCAAGCACAAGAACGCGCTGTTCGGTTTCGTGATGGCCACCATGCTGCTGCCCAGCTTCATGAGCATGATCCCCAGTTTCATGATCATGAACGTGCTGGGCTGGATCGACCAGCACCGAGCGCTCTACATCCCGGGCGCGGCCAGCGCGTTCGGCATCTTCCTGATGCGCCAGTTCGCGTCCACCGCCGTGCCCAAGGATTTGATCGAGGCCGCCCGCATGGACGGCTGCGGCGAGTTTGACGTGTACTGGCGCATCGTGCTGCCGCTGCTCAAGCCCGCGCTGGGCACGCTGGGGCTGATCACCTTCATCAGTTCGTGGAACAACTTCATCGGCCCGCTGATCGTGATGCGCAGTGCCGACAACTTCACCCTGCCGCTGGCCCTGCGCAGCATCCAGAACCCCGAGAACACCGAATGGGGCGCGCTGATGGCCGGCTCGGCCATTGCCACGCTGCCGCTGCTGGTGCTGTTCATCATCTTCTCGCGCCAACTCATCGCAGGCCTCACGGCCGGCGCGGTGAAGTGAGCGCCGCACCCCGCCAACCCACACGCCGTCCATGAGCCTTCCCAACGCCGCTCCCTCCACCGCCGAACTGGCCGCCCAGTTCCCCGCCGACTTCACCTGGGGCGTGGCCACCAGCTCGTTCCAGATCGAAGGCGCCGCCACCGAAGACGGCAAGGGCGAGTCCATCTGGGACCGCTTCTGCCGCGTGCCCGGCGCCATCGCCGACGCCAGCAACGGCGACGTGGCCTGCGACCACGTGCACCGCCTGGAGAGCGACCTCGACCTCATCGCCTCGCTGGGCGTGAACACCTACCGCTTCTCCACGGCCTGGCCGCGCGTGCAGCCGCTGGGCCACGGGGCCTGGAACGAGAAGGGCCTGGCCTTTTACGACCGCCTGGTCGATGGTTTGCTGGCGCGCGGCATCCAGCCCTGGCTCACGCTCAACCACTGGGATCTGCCGCAGGCCCTGCAAGACCAAGGTGGTTGGCTGAACCGCGACACCGCCGCGCGCTTCGTGGACTACGCCGTGGGCATGCAGCGCCGCCTGGGCGACCGCGTGGCCAGCATCTGCACCCACAACGAGCCCTGGGTCATCGCCGTGCTGGGCCACGAGCTGGGGGTGTTCGCGCCAGGGCAAAAGAGCCGCGCCGCCGCCATCCAGGTGTCCCACCATTTGCTGCTGGCCCACGGCATGGCGCTGCAGGCCCTGCGCGCCGAAGGGGCCACCGCCAAGCTGGGCATCGTGCTCAACCTGTCGCCCACCTATCCGGCCTCCAACAAGCCCGAGGACATCGCCCAGGCCCGCATCGACGACGGCCGCAGCCTGCGCTGGTTCGTCGACCCCTTGCTGCGCGGCGAATACCCCGTCGACATCCTCGAACACCTGGGCGCCGACGCCCCGCAGGTGCAGCCCGGCGACCTGGCCCAGATCGCGCAGCCATTGGACTGGCTGGGCATCAACAACTACTCGCGCCACATGGCCCAGGCCTCGGGCCCCTTCGACGTGAAGACCGGCGGCCTGCCGCTCACCGAGATGGGCTGGGAAATCTACCCCCAGGGCCTCACCGACCTGCTGGTGCGCCTGCACACCGACTACAGCCTGCCGCCCACCTACATCACCGAGAACGGCGGCGCCTTCCCGGACCCTGTGACCGACGGCCAGGTGCACGACCCCGACCGCACCCACTACCTGCAAACCCACATGGCCGCCGTGGCCCAGGCCATGCGCCAGGGCGTGCCCATGGCCGGCTACATGGTGTGGAGCCTGATGGACAACTTCGAGTGGTCGTCGGGCTACGCCAAACGCTTCGGCATCGTGCACGTCGACTACGCCACGCAACAGCGCACGCTCAAAGACAGCGCCCACTGGTACCGCGGCCTGCTGGCCGCCTGGCGTGCAAACCAAGGGGCTTGAGATGGGCCAAGTCACGCTGCGCGGCATCCGCAAGAGCTACGAGAACACCCACGTCATCCAGGGCATCGACCTGAGCGTCAACGACGGCGAGTTCATGGTCTTCGTCGGCCCCTCGGGCTGCGGCAAATCCACCATGCTGCGCATGATCGCGGGGCTGGAGAGCATCACCGACGGTGAGCTGCTGATCGACGGCGTGCGCGCCAACGACCTGCGCCCGGCCGACCGCGGTGCGGCCATGGTGTTCCAGAGCTACGCGCTCTACCCGCACATGACCGTGGCCGAGAACATGGGCTTTGCGCTGAAGATGGCCGGCGTGGCCAAGGCCCAGCGCGACGAGCAGGTGGGCCGCGCCGCCGAGGTGTTGCGCATCAGCGACCTGCTGCACCGCCTGCCCAAGGAGCTCTCGGGTGGCCAGCGCCAGCGCGTGGCTATAGGCCGCGCCATCGTGCGCAAGCCCAAGGTCTTTTTGTTCGACGAGCCGCTCAGCAACCTGGATGCGGCCCTGCGCGTGAACATGCGCATCGAGCTCTCGCGCCTGCACAAGGAGCTGGGCACGACCATGATCTACGTCACCCACGACCAGGTGGAGGCCATGACCATGGGCGACCGCATCGCCGTGTTCAACAAGGGCCACATCGAGCAGCTGGGTGCGCCCATGGCGCTCTACAACCGCCCGGCCAACGAGTTCGTGGCCGGCTTCATCGGCGCGCCACGCATCAACCTCATTGCCAGGCCCGAAGCGGCCTCACCCGCACCGCACCGCCTGCTGTGGGAAGCGTTGACGGCCAGGGCGCCCGCCGGCGTGCAGCGCGCCGGCCTGCGCGCAGAGCACCTGCAACTTGGCCCAGCCGGCCAGGCCATTCCCGCGCAAGTGGTGCTGGCCGAGCACCTGGGCGACGTGAGCATCCTGCACCTGAAGGTCGATGGGCTGGAAGAGCTGCTGAACGCCAAGGTGGGCACGGCCGCCAACCACATCAGTGCCGGCGACCGCGTGGGCCTGCAGCCTGACACCGATTGGGCCCTGGCCTTCGATGCCAATGGCCGTTTGCTGAGTTGAGATCCCCATGAAGCACATCCACCCTCTGCCCCTTGTCACCGGCCTGCTGGCCAGCGCGGCCTTGCTGTCGGCCTGTGGCACCTCCAGCGACCTCGCCGGCCCCGCAGCGTCAGCGCCCACGCCGCCGGCCTCCACCCCCAGCGCCGGCACGCCGCTGGCGCGGCCGGCCAACTACGTGTTGGTGTGGTCCGACGAGTTCAGCACCAACGGCCTGCCCGACCCCGCCAAGTGGGACGAAGACACCTCGGTGAACAAGACCGGCTGGTACAACCACGAGCTGCAGTACTACTCGCGCCAGCGGCCCGAGAACGCCCAGGTGCAGGACGGCACGCTGCGCATCATCGCCAGGAAAGAAAGCCTCAGCAGCATGCCCGACTGGGGCGGTCAGGCCTACACCTCGTCGCGCATGCTCACGCGAGGCAAGGCCGACTGGACCTACGGCTATTTCGAGATCCGTGCCAAGCTGCCCTGCGGCAAAGGCACCTGGCCGGCGATCTGGATGCTGGGCAGCAAGGGCCAATGGCCGGCCGATGGCGAGTTGGACATCATGGAGCAGGTGGGCAGCAACCCCAGCCGCGTGTTCAGCACCGTGCACCGCACCGCCGGCTTTGGCGGCAATGGCAGCGGCAGCGACTTCCAGGTGCCCGACGCCTGCACCGCCTTCCACAACTACCAGATGCTGTGGACGCCCGACGCCATCCAGTTCGGCATGGACGGCACGCTCAACCACACCTACACCAACCCCAAGACCGGCTACGACGCCTGGCCCTTCGACAACCCACAGTACATGATCCTCAACATCGCCATCGGCGGTGACCTGGGCGGGCCGGTGGACGACAGCATCTTCCCGGTGACGATGGAAGTGGACTACGTGCGGGTGTGGCAGGCACGCTGACACGGCTTATTATTCAGGGCCGCTTGCGGCGCATAGCTGTCATTCCCTCGCCGCCACCACCGCCGTCATGCCAGCGCACGGCCACTCCGTCATTCCCGCGCAGGCGGGAATCCATGTCTTTCAGCGTCGGCTGCAGGAGCGCAGCGGCGGCGCCTTCGGCCAACGGGCTCCTCGCGGACAAGCACCGTGCCCCCGGTCGCACCTGCGCTCTCTTGTCCCGCCTTGGCCCTCGCCGCTGTCAACCCACACGCGAATGTGCCCTCTGTCCGAAGGCACCACCACTGCACTGCAACCTACGCCGGTGGTGGTCCACTTGGTGGGGCGCCGCGGTGCCTGGCGGGGCAGGTGGTTTGGGGTTCGGGCGCAGGGGCCATTCGCGGGACGCTGACCAGGCGGGTGCGTCGGGAAGGCAAGGTTGCCCAGACCTGCCAAGGGCACGGGCCGTGTTCCGCGAGCCTGACCCGGAGAACTAACCCCGGGCCACCTGCACCACCGCACACAGAGCTGGGGCGCGAGAACCACCGACGGCAATGCGCCGCCAGCAGCCAGCAGCCAGCAGCCAGCACAGAGTGCCCGCGTCAAAGCCAGCAATGCCTCTTGAGATTCCTGCGCACGCCGCGAATCAAACCGGCAAGCCGTCCGGCCTGAACAGCGGCCGGCGCATCACGAAGCGCACCCACAGCGCGCCGATCAGGGCCACCAGGCCCAGCACCCAGCCCAGGGCCATGAAGACCGGGGCTTCCATCTCGGGGGCCGGCGCGGCGTGGGCGATGACGTAGCCCAGGCCCAGCACGGCCACGATCTGCGGCAGCGGGTACAGCGGCACGCGGTAGGGGCGCGGGGCCTGGGGCGCGTGCAGGCGCAGCGCCACCACGGCGGCGTGGGCCACCATGTAGGCCACCAGCCAGGCGCTGGCAGCGGCCACCAGCAACGGCACGATGCGGTTCACATCACCGCCCGACCACACCAGGCCCACCAACGGCAGGCCGGCCACGAACAGCGTGGCCACCCAGGGCACGCCGTGGCGGTTCACGCGCTTGAAGATGGGGAACACCTGGCCGGCCTCGGCCATGGCCTGCAGCATGCGGGGCACGGCGCCCAGCACGGTGTTGAGCAGGCTGGCGGTGGACACGACGGCGATGGTGGCGAACACCAGCCGCACGCTGGGGCCGAACACGGCCAGCGCGTAGTCCAGGTGCGGCAGCGGGCTTTCGGCCAGCTTGGCGCGGCCCAGGTGGGCGCTGGCGCCCAGGCAGAACAGCAGGTTCACCAGCGTCACCACCGTGAGGCCCAGGAACATCGCGCGCGGCACATTGCGCTCCGGGCGCTCGGCGTCGGCGGTGAGCGGGGTGACGAACTCGGTGCCGATCAGCGAGTACATCACCAGCGCCACCACGCCCAGCACCGTGGCGTCGGTGGACATGCCGGACCAGCCGCCGGCCACCGCACCGGCAGCCCCACTGGTTGCGGCGGCCGTGGCCGCCGGCACATGGCCCAAGGCCCACAGGCCGGTGATGCCCAGCGCCGCCAGCATGGTGAAGGTGAGCGCGGTCTGCAGCTTGGCGAACACGTCGGTGCCCAGCAGGTTCAGCACCACCAGCACGCCCAGCAGGCCGCCGGCCCACACCAGGGTGGGCAAGGTGCCGGGCAGCAGTTGGTCCATCACGCCACCCACCACCAGCAGCTCGGCGGCGGGGCCGAACAGGGCCGGCACCACGTAGCCGGCAAACACCGCGAACAGCGCGGGGAAGTGGCCCAGCGCGGCCTCGCAATAGCCGCTGAGGCCACCGGCGCGTGGCATCAGCAGCGCCAGCTCGGCGAAGCTGGCCGAGTTGCACAGCATCAGCCCGTAGCCGATGGCCATGGCGCCGATGAAGCCCCAGCCCGAGATGCCCACGGCCTGCAGCAGCGAGACGATGGTGCTTTGCCCCACGATCACGCCGATGGCCACCGAGAACAGCGCCGCCAGGCCCAGGCCGGGCAGGGTGGGGGTGGGGGTGCCAACGGTGGTGCTCATGCGGTCTCCGGTTCTTGTTGTCGGGGCATTGTGGGCGCGGCTCAGGCGGGCAGGCCCAGCAGCCGCAGGGCCTGCGCGTAGGAAGCGCCAGGGTGCATCACGTCGAAGTGCACGGCCGGCAAGCCCACCCGTTCGGCGCCGGCCACGTTGCGCAGCTGGTCGTCCACGAACACGCCCGCCTGCGCGGCCACACCCAGCTGCGCCAGGCAGGCGTTGTAGGCGCGCGGGTCGGGCTTGAGGATGCCGGTGTGGGTGGCGTCCACGATCACGTCGAAGGCGGCCAGCAGTGGCAGGCGCTGGCGGAAACCGGCGCCGTAGAACAGGTCCAGCTCGTTGGAGAGGATGGCCAGCTTGCAGCCGGCGGCCTTGGCGCGGTGGATGGCGTCCACCGCCTCGGGGCGGATGATGGCGTCGGGGTCGGCGCCGCGGGCGCGCTGCACGAAGGTCTCCATCGCCGTCCAGTCTTCGCCCACCAGCCGGCCCACCTCGCGGGTGCGGGCCATCCAGTAGTCGCGCTCGCTGATCTTGTCGGCCTGCATGTCGCGCCACAGCGGGTCGGTGGCGGGGTCGAAGGGGCCTTGCCAGGTGAGCGTGCCGGCGGGCAGGCCCAGCGCGCGCTCGGACAGGGCATGGGTTTCAAACAGCGTGCGGCTGATGACGCCGCCGAAGTCGAGGATGAGCGCGCGGGTCATGCCGCAGCCTTCGTCCTGCAGACCAAGCCGCGCGCCAGCCACTCGTCGAACACCGCCAGCGCAGCCTCGCAGAAGGCGTCGTCGTTGATGTGCACCGGCAGGCTGCGCAGGTTCACGCGGTCGGCTTGCGCCTTCACGGCAGCGGTGAACGCGGCCAAGCCCTCGGGGTCGTGCAACGGCTCGCCGGGCAGGTCCCAGGCCTGCACGCCGCCCTCGGGCAGCAGCAAACAGGTGGGGCCGGTGGCCTCGGCCAGGCGGGCCACGATCTCGCCGGCAATCTGCCGCCGCAGCGCGGGCGTGGCCACGGTGGACGCGATGAGCCGGTTGTGGGCATGCGCAGGCGCCTGCTCGTAGCCGCGTGGCGGGCCGGCCCAGGTGGGGAAGTCGATCATGTCGGCGGCGCCCGGCGCCACCAGCTGCGGCACCCCGGCGCGGCCGGCGCCGCGCAGGCGGTCGGGGCCGGCGCTCACGCACGAGCCGCCCACCTGGTTGGCCAGCTCCTGCAGGCTGAAGTCCATCACCGCGGCAAAGCGGCCCTCGGCGGCCAGGGCCTCGAAGGCGCGGCCGCCCATGCCGGTGGTGTGGAACACGGCCACCTCGAAGCCACGCGCCTCCAGCGCCGGCTTGAGCGCCACCATGTAGCGCAAGCAGCTCTTGCCCAGCGAGGTCATGCCCACCAGCGGCCGCGTGGGCACCGGCGGCTCGGCGCTGAGGCAGGCGCCCACCACGGCGCCGGCCGCCTGGCTGAGCGCTGAGCGGCACAGGCTGTTGAGGCCATAGAGGCCGCCGGCCCACAGCACCATCATCAAATCGGGCGTGATGCGTTCGGGCGGGATCAGGTGCGAGTAGGCCACCGTCGACAGCACCACCTTGGGCACGCCCAGCGGCAGCGCGGCGGCCACGTCCAGCGCCAGGTCGGTGCCCATGGTGCCGCCCAGCGCCAACATGCCCTGGATGCGCCCTTCGGCGTGCAGCCGCGCGGCCAGCAGGCCGGCGCCCTCGGCCATCCAGGTCATGGCCAGGTTCTCGTCGCCGGCGGCCATCACCTGGGCCAGCGTGCGGCCGGCCGCTTCGGCCACGGCGTGGTTGGGCAACTCGGGTGCCATGCGGCCGGGCGCCAGCACGCCCACGTCCATCAGCAGCACCTGGGCGCCGGCAGCGTGCAGGCGCTCGCGCAGGTACAGCAGTTCGTCGGCCTTGGTGTCGGCGGTGCCGATGAGCAGGATGGTGGGTGCCATGGGCTGCGGGTGCTCAGAGGGTCTTGGCCACGGCGGCGAACGAGGCTTCCAGCACCTCGCACAGCGTGTTGATCTCGTCGGCGCTGATGGTGAGCGGCGGCGAGAGGATGAGGTTGGGCCCCGAGATGCGCACCATCAGGCCGCGCTGGTAGGCCTCGCGGGCCACGCGACTTGGCACGTCGCTGGTGCGCGGCATGGGCGTGCGCTTGGCCTTGTCGGCCACCATCTCGATGCCCAGCATCAGCCCCACGCCGCGCACGTCGCCCACGAAGGGGCAGGTGTGCACCAGCTCGCGCAGCCGGGCCTGCAGCACGGCGCCCACGCGGCCGGCGTGGGCCGGCACGTCCAGGCGCTGCAGCTCGTCCAGCGTGGCCAGTGCGGCGGCGGCCGCCACCGGGTGGGCGCTGTAGGTGTAGCCGTGGCTCACCGCGCCCAGGCCGGTGGTGTCGTTCAGGAAGGACTCGTGCACCTTGGTGCTCATGGCCGTGGCACCCAGCGGCACATAGCCGCTGGAGATGCCCTTGGCCAGACACCACATGTCGGCGTTCACACCCCACAGCCGCGTGCCAAAGAGCTCGCCGGTGCGGCCGAAACCGGTCACCACCTCGTCGGCGATCAGCAGCACGCCGTGGCGGTCGCAGACCTCGCGGATCAGCGGCCAGTAGTTCTCGGGCGGCACGATGACGCCGCCGGCGCCCTGCACCGGCTCGGCGATGAAGGCGGCCACGGTGTCGGGGCCCTGGAAGACGATCTCGCGCTCCAGCAGCTCGGCGCACAGCCGGCCCAGCTCGGTGGGGTCCTGCGTGTAGGGGTTGTGGTACAGCCAGGGCGTGTCGATGTGGAAGCAGCCCGGCAGCAGCGGCTCGTACGCGCGCCGGAAGTTGCTGTTGCCGTTCACGCTCATGCCGCCAAAGTGCACGCCGTGGTAGCCCTGGCGCAGGCTGATGAACTTGCTGCGGTCGGCCTGGCCGCGCAGCTTGTGGTACTGGCGGGCAATCTTCAGCGCGCCTTCCACCGCGTCCGAGCCGCCGTTGCTGAACATCATCGCGGCCACGCCCTCGGGCTGCATCAGTTCCACCAGCCGGGTCGAGAGCTCGATGGCCTTCACGTGCGTGGTGCCGCGGAACGCGTTGTAGAACGGCAGCGTGTCCATCTGCGCGATCACCGCGTTGCGCACCGCCTGGTTGCTGTGGCCCAGGTTGGCACTCCACAGGCCGCCCACGCCGTCGAGCAGTTTGTGGCCGTCCACGTCCCACACCCAGCAGCCTTCACCGCGGGCAATGATGTCGGGCGGCGCCGCCAGCATGGCCTTGGGGTGGGCCATGGGGTGCCAGATGTACTTGCCGTTGTTGGCCTTGAGTGCGGCGATGTCGGTGGTGTTGCTCATGATCAGTTTGGGGATCCCACGATGACGGTTTTCAGTTCGGTGTAGGCCAGCAGGCCCTCGGCGCCCATCTCCTGGCCGTGGCCGCTTTCCTTCCAGCCGCCGAAGGGCATCTCGGGCTGCGAGATGCCAAAGTGGTTGATGCCCACCATGCCGGCTTCCAGTTCCTCGGCCAGTTGGTGCAGCGTGGCCAGGTCGCGGGTGAAGGCATACGCGCCCAGGCCATAGCGCGAATCGTTGGCGCGGGCGATGGCGGCGTCCAGGTCATCAAAGGGCTCGATGGTGGCAATGGGGCCGAAGGGCTCGTTGCGCGCCAGCAGGCAGTCGTCCGGCACGTCGGTGAGCGCGGTGGGCTCGAAGAAGTAGCCAGGCCGTGCCACGCGGTGGCCGCCACACAGCAGGCGGGCGCCGTGGTCCAGCGCGTCGGCCACCAGGTGCGCCATCTCGTCCACGCGGCGGGCGTGGCTCAAGGGGCCCATCTGCGTGGCCTCGTCCAGGCCTGAGCCCAGGCGCAGCGCCGAAGCGGCACGCGCAAAGCCCTCGTTCCACGCGGCCAAGTGGCTGCGGTGCACATGGAAGCGGATGGGCGAGGCGCAGATCTGCCCCGCGTTGCGGTACTTGGCGGCCACCGCGCTCTTGAGCGCGAAGGGCAGGTCGGCGTCTTCGCAGACGATCACCGGCGCATGCCCGCCCAGCTCGGGTGTGTAGCGCTTGACGTGCCGTGCGCACTGCTCGCCCAGCAGCTTGCCCACGGCCACCGAGCCGGTGAACGAGACCTTGCGGATGGCGTCATGGTCGATCAGGAAGGACGACACCTGGGCCGGCTCGCCGCACACCATGTTCAGCACATCGGGCGGCAGGCCCGCATCCAGAAACGCCTGCACCAGGGCCATGCAGGTGCCGGGGGTTTCTTCGGCGGGCTTCACCACCACGCTGCAGCCGGCGGCCAGCGCGCTGGCGATCTTGCGGGCCGGCAAATTCATCGGGAAGTTCCAGGGCGTGAAGGCCGCCACCGGCCCCACCGGCTGGCGCAGCACCCACTGGCTGAGGATGCCGGGCACGCGCGGCGGCACGCTGCGGCCGTACAGGCGTTTGGCCTCCTCGGCCTGGAAATCGATGATGTCGGCCGACAACAGCACCTCGCGCAGCGCCTCGGCCAGCGGCTTGCCCTGCTCCTGCGTCAGCGTGCGGGCGATCTGCGGGGCGCGCTGGCGCAGCAGGTCGGTGGCGCGGCGGATGAGGGTGAAGCGCTCCAGCGCGCTCACGCGCCGCCACTGCGCAAAGCCGCGCTGGGCCGATGCTGCCGCTTCGGCCAGCTCGGTGGGGCCGGCCAGTGGCAGCATCGCCAGCGTGGTCTCGTCGGCCGGGTTGATGACGGCACGCGCGCCGCCCGAGGCTTGCTCAAGCCAACGGCCGGCCACATGCAGGGCCAAAGTTGGGTAGTTCATGGGGTAGTTCCTTGGGGCCGCAGTGTTGGCCGGGGCGGCCCCGGGGTGCTATCCATTTCGTGCAAATCGGGGGGAGGGTGGGCCCCGGTTCGCAGAAGGCACGCGGCTTGCTAAATTTCCCTGGAACCACCCACCCCCTGCACACCATGGCCATCGCCGCGTCCACCCCCCTGGCCCCCGAGGCCTGGCAAAGGCTCATCGACACCGATGACCTGGACGAGCTCGCGGGCGCCCAGCAGGATTGGTCGTTGGCCTACCAGCAGCTCTCGCCGGGCGCCTTGCAGGCGCAGGTGCGGCACCTGCAGCTGCCGGGCATGCGCCTGGTGCGCGAGCGCGTGAGCCAGGCCGTGCACCAACGTGGGCAGCTGGGCCAGGGCCACTACGGCTTCGCGATGGTGCCGGGGCTCAGCGGCGAGGCCATCTTCAACGGCCAGCGGCTGGACAGGCACGCCATCATGGTGGGCCGCAGCGACGACCTGGACTTGTGCACACCGGCCGACGCCACGCTGATCGGCATCGTGGTGAGCGAGCAGTTGCTGAACCCGCTGTGGGAGCGCATGTACCAGAAGCCGCTGGCCAAGTGGCTGGACAGCCAGGTCGTGGTGCAGGCCGCCCCGGCCGCGGCCCAGGCCGCCGAGGTGCTGCACCGCGCCACGCTGGACCACCTGGCCGAGCGCACCGGCCCGCCGCTGGACCACACGGCGCTGTGCCAGCTGCGTGACGCGGTGCTGATCGAGTGGATCGAGGCCCTGCCCGGCGCGGTGGACACCACCGAGCTGAAGACCGTGGCCGCGCGCAAGCGTGTGGTGGACCGGGCCTGCGAGCTGATGATGGGCGACACCAGCGAACCCATGTCGATGCTGGCGCTGTGCAGCACCGTGGGCGTGAGCGGCCGCAAGCTGCACTACTGCTTCCGCGACGTGCTGGGCACCAGCCCGGTGAAGTATTTGCGGCTGATGCGCCTGAACGGCGTGCGCCGCGAGCTGCGCCACGGCCAACCCGGCACCACGGTGCAGGACGTGGCCAGCCGCTGGGGCTTCTGGCACCTGAGCCGCTTCTCGCTCGACTACAAGCACCAGTTCGGCGAGCTGCCCTCGGCCACGCTGCGCGGGCGCTGAGGCCTTGGGCCGCCCGGCCGGGGGTCAACCGGCGTTCTTGATGGTCGGGTCGACTGTCGCCACTTCGCCGCTTTGGTTGTGCACCACGGTCACGGTGTAGTTGAAGTTGCCGTCGATCGCGTTCAGGTCGAACAGCGCCGCTTGGTTGGCCTGCAGCGTCCACGAGGCGTAGGGGAAGTCGCTGCCACCCGCGCGCACCACCACGGCGCCCGCATCCGGGAAGTGGTAGTCACCGCTGTTCAGCGCGAAGGTGATCAGGGTGTTGGGCAGGGTCACGTCCACCACTTCGGGGCTGCACACTGGCTTGCCTTTGACGATGCTGACGGTCACGGGGAGCACGTTGTTGGTCATGAAGGGTTCTCTGGGGGGGTCACGGGTTGGTGTGCCTCACCGAATCGCCGGCCAGGTGTTGGCGCAGCTCGATGTACAGCGGGTGCCGATAGCGGGAAGCCTCCACAGTATCGGCCAGTGCCAGCGCCTCCTGGGGGTGGCCCAGCCGCTGCTGCAGCAGGGCTTGCAGCGTGAGCACGGCCGGGCTGCCGGTGGCGCCCAGGGGCTGCAGCCGCTGCAAGGCCCCTTGCCAGATGGCGCGGGCCTCGGCTGGGCGCAGGCCTTGTACCAGCAGCGTGCCGCAGACCAGGCCGGCCTCGGCCAAGGTGGTGGACTGGTGCAGGTCCAGGGTCGCGCCTGCGGTCAGGTCTTGGCCCACCTGGCCGAGGTAGGTTTGCAGCGCCTCGGTCACGGCGGGCTGTTCGGTGGCGCTGGCCAGATGCGCACGCACGATCAGGCCGCGCCCCTGCAGGTTGATGCGCCAGCGAACGTTGGCGGCATTGGTGGCCAGCCAGCGCTGGCTGCGGGCCACCGCGCGGTCCAGCAGCTTCCTGGCCTCGGCGGCACGTCCCTGCCGCCAGGCCAAGTCGGCCGCCTCCAGGCCTGTGCTGCTCTGGTGATAGAGCCACTGCTGGTTGGCAGAGTCCACGGCCACCAGTTCGTCCAGCATGCGCTCAGCCATGGCCACTTCCGAGGCTGATTCGTCGGTTCGGCCCAGGCTGAGCCAGGCGCGGGCGGTCAGCTGATGCGCCACGGCCAGCAGCTCGCGCACATTGTTGTCGTGCGCGGCGTCGGGCGCCTTGGCCAGCACGGCGATCTTGTCGCCCTGCACCGAGATGGATTGCGCGAACTGGCCCTGGGCATCCAGCACAGCCGCGATCCAGCCCAGTGTGTTGGCCAGGTCGGCATGCAGGGCAGGCTGCACGGCGACGTTCGCCTCCCACAGCTGCCGCGCTTCGTTCAGCCGGCGCAAGGCGGCGGGCAATTGGTGTTGGTCGATGTGCAGCACGCCCAGGCTGTTGGTGGCGTAGGCCATTTCCACCTGCCAGTCCCGCTTGCCGGGCTCCATCTTTACCAACTGTTGAGCCAGCGAGAGGTAGCGGCCAAATCCCGCCTCCGCTTCGCCCAACTGCCGGCGCTGGTAGGCGATGTAGCCCAGCCAGTATTCGCTCTGGGCCTGGTCGAACACGCGTTGCGGGTCGTTGGGGCTGCGGGCCAGCAGCGCGGCGGTGCTGGCGGCCGCCTCCTTGAAGCGCTGGGCGGCCTCGCCCTGCTGACCGCGCTGCTCGGCGATCTCGCCCATCAGGTGCAGGGCGCGGGCGCGGCGGCCCAGGGCGTTGGCGTCGAGCGCGGCCAGGTCCTGGCTGGCGTAGTGGGCCAGGGCCTTGTCGCCCACGGCGTCCAGCACGTCCAGCCGGCCCACGGCCTGCAGCTTCTGGCGCAGGTCGCCCAGCATGAACTCGATCAGCCCTTCGGCCTGCTCGCGCTGCTGCTGGGCCACACGGGCCTGGTGCGTGGCCACGGCGGCGGCGCTGCCCAGGCCCAGGGCCACGGCCGCGCCCAGCGCCACGCCCAGGCGGTGGCGGCGCAGGAACTTGGCGCTGCGGTAGGCCAGGGTGTCGGGCTGGGCGCTGAGCGGCTCGTGCTGCAGGTGGCGGCGCAGGTCGTCGGCCAGCGCGGCGGCGTTGGCATAGCGCTCGGCCGGGGCCTTCTTGAGCGCTTGGGCCACCAGGGTGTCGAGGTCGCCGCGCAACGCGCGGGCGCGGCGGGCGGCGTCGGGGCCGCCCTGGCGCAGCACGTTGTCGGACAGGCGCTGGGGCTCGGTCTCCACCAGGGCGCGCATGGTGTCCAGCTCGGCGCTGGTGTTGCCGGCGGTGGGGTGGCTGCCGCCCAGCAGCTGGTACAGCAGCACGCCCAGGGCGTACACGTCGGTGGCGGTGCTCACCTCGCCGCCCTGCACCTGCTCGGGCGCGGCGTAGTGCAGGGTGTAGGCGCGGCCGCCCACCTGGGTGAGCTCGCTGTCGGCGCTGGGCTGGGTTGCGTCCAGCAGCTTGGCGATGCCGAAGTCCAGCAGCTTGACCCGGCCGTCGGGCGTGACCAGGATGTTGCTGGGCTTGAGGTCGCGGTGCAGCACCAGCTGGTTGTGGGCATGGCTCACGGCGGCCAGCACGTCCATGAACAGCCGCAGCCGCTCGGCCAGGCCCAGCTGCAGCTCGCGGCAATGGGCGTCCAGCGGCTGGCCCTGGATGTACTCCAGCACCAGGTAGGGCTGGCTGTCTTCGGGGGTGACGCCGGCGTCGAGCAGGCGGGCGATGTGCGGGTGGTCGAGCCGGGCGAGGATGCTGCCCTCGCGCGCAAAGCGGGCCGCGTCGCCCCGGCCCAGCAGGCCGGTGTGCAGGAACTTGATGGCCACCTGGCCCTGGTAGCGGCCGTCGGTGCGGTGGGCCAGCCACACGCTGCCCATGCCGCCCTGGCCCAGCTCGCGCTCCAACTCGTAGGCGCCCACGCGGTGGCCAGCGTGCTCGCTTTGCGAGGGCCAGGCCATGCCTTCCAGAAAATCCGCCGGTACCGCGTCGTCGTCCAGCGGGGCCAGCAGTTCCTGCAGCTCGTCGGCCAGGGCCGGGTCTTGCGCGCGCAGCGCGGCCAGGCGGGCACTGCGGGCCGGGCCGGTGAGGTCCAGCAGCTCGTCCACCAGGGGCGAGAGCCGCTGCCACTGCGGGGCGCTGGGCATGCTCATGTCAGCGGGTCTTCAGGCTGTGCCACAGGAACAGCCTGGCCTTCTGCCAGTCGCGCTGCACGGTGCGTTCGGTCAGGTCCAGCGCCTCGGCGATGTCGGCCTCGGTGAGGCCGGCGAAGTAGCGCATCTCCACCACGCTGGCCAGGCGCGGCTCCAGCACCGCCAGCTCGGCCAAGGCCTCGTGCACGCGCAGCACCTCGTCGGCGGGCGGGCCGTGGGGCAGGCGTTCACTGTCGGGCAGGCTGGTGTCCAGCGTCACGTGCAGGGCCTGGCCAGCGCGGCGCTGGGCTTGGGCGGCGCGCACCATGTCCACCACCACGGTGTGCATGGCCTTGGCGGCATAGGCCAGGAAGTGCTTGCGGTCGGGGAACTGCGGCCCACCCTCGCCCTTGAGCCGCAGGTAAGACTCGTGCACCAGCGCGGAGGTGTCGAGGTGGGTGAGCTCGCCCGAGCGGCGCAGCCGGCTGCGGGCCAGGCGCTGCAGGTCGGCGTAGAGCAGGGCGTAGGCGCGGTCGGCGGCGGCACGGTCGCCCGCCTGGGCGGCGTGCAGCAACTGGGTGATCTCGCGCATGCGGGTGGGGTGGGGCGGTGACAGCAGCGGCGAAGCTTACCGTCTGACGCGCCCGAAACCACCCGGAGATGCGCGGGTCTGTCGGGTTTCGGCGCGCCGCTGCGTTTTAAAGGATGAGGCCATCTCGCCTCGGCCAGCAGCCAGAGCCCCTTCGACATGCGCACCGACCCTTTGCCCGCCACCGACCCCGCCGCCAACGACGCCGGCCACCCGCTGGGCCGCACACCGCCGCAGCCCCTCACCCGAGAGGCCGGCCACCTCTCGTGGCCGCCGCTGGCGTCCACCGACCTGATGGGCTTTGTGCGCCTGGTGGACTACCAGCTGCGCCTGGTGCGCCGCCAGCACCAGGCCCTGGCCGTGCTGGCGTTGCGCGTGGGCCACCTCGCCCTCGAGGTGACGCAGGATGGCGTGGGCCCGGCCGAGGTCAACGACGAGACCGAGGCCGCCCTGTTGCTGGAGCTGGGCCGCCGCCTGCGCCTGCGCCTGCGCGCGCAGGACAGCGTGGCCTGGCTGGGCGGGCGCGACTTTGGCGTGGTGCTGCTGTGCGTGAACGAGGCCCAGGCCCGCATGGTGGCCGCCCGCCTGAGCCGCGTGGTGGGCGGCCGTTACTGCCTGGGCCGCACCCTGCTGAGCGCCCAGGTGGCCGTGGGTGTGGCCGCCCAGGGGCAGGCCCAGCGCGCCACGGGCTTCGACCTGGTGGAGCGGGCGGTGGAGGCGATGACGGGGTGAGGGCAGCTCAGTAGCCGCTGAGGCCGCCGGCGCGCGGCATCAGCAGCGCCAACTGCGAATCCGACGCGCACGAATCTGCCTCCTTGGCACTCCTGGGTCTTGATAGCATGGCGCGATCAAAGGGGGGACGGCAGCATGACGCCCAACATATGGCGAGTGATGCAGTGGATTTTGTCGGTCTTGATGGCCGTGGCGCTGGGGGGCTGTGGCGGTGGCGGTGGCGGAAACTCTCCCGGCACAGGCGCGCAGGCGGGTGCTGACTATTTCCCGCTCCATGTGGGTGACGCATGGTTTTTCGACTCGGTGACCTGGCCCAACAAGATGCGTGTCACCGGCACACGCGTGGTAAATGGTCGAACGGTCTTTGTGGTGAAGCGCTCGGACATGTATGGCGAGCATGAGGCCCTGTATGACAAGTCGGGCGGCAACCTGACCCTTGTCCCAGGCCCAGGCGCGAGTGGCCTGGACGTCGCGTTGGCCAAGGTGCCGGTGCTTCCCCTGACGCAGTTGCCGGGGCAGGAGCAATTGCTGTTGGACGAGCAGGTGCCCAATGCCGGTGACTTCGATGGCGATGGCCTGCTCGACAGCGTGCACGTTCGTGTCAGCGCCACCTTGATGGGTTTCGAGGCGCTGACCACCCCTGCAGGCACGTGGAGCGATGTGGCCCATCTTCATCTGGTTGTCGGTGAAGAAATAGCCTTGAGCTCCACGGGCCGCACCACGGCGGCCACGGCCACGTCGGACGACTGGTATGCGCCGAATGTCGGGCTGGTCAAGACCGAATACACCATCGCCTCGGTTGGCCGCAGCCAGCCTTACCTGTTCGTGCTGAAGGCATTCCATGCTGGCGACCTGCGCAGTGACAGCGTGGCGCCCAGCGTCATTTCTCGCAGCCCGGCGACGGGGGAGTCCACCTACGACCCCAACCTCAGCATCGTCTTCAGCGAGCCCATGGACGACGCCATCACCGGGGCGGACGCGCTGACATTGATTGGCCCCAATGGGTGGGACACCGGCTTCGTGGCGCATTGGGCGGATGACCGAACCCTGTCCCTGCCATTGACGGGCACCTACCTGGCCAGTGGCGCCTACACGGTTCAATTGAGCGACCGGGTGGTGGACTTGGCTGGCAATCCGGTGGGCACCGATAGGTCGTGGGTGTTCTCCGTGGACCGGCAGGGGCCGGTGGTGGCTTCCATCAGCCCTGCCAACGGCGCAACGGACGTGCCGCTGAACAGCCCCATCACGATCATCTTCGACGAACCGCTGGCCCCTGCCTCCGTCAACGCAAGCACCGTGCGGTTCGGCGATGCGGGAACGGCGCTGCCTGCCGCGCTCAGCATGGATGGTCGAAAGCTGACCATCACACCGGCCCAACCCATGCAGCGCGGAGTGAACTACCTGATTCACATCTCTGGCGTGATGGATCAGTTCGGCAACGCGAGCTACTTCGAGTCCGGCTTCAAGGCCGACACCGGTCGCTTCAGCCTGCCTCAGCCGTTGCCCCAGGGCTTGGAACTGGTCGGCTCGGCCGTGCTGGTGGCGGACCTGAACGGTGACCTGCGAGAGGATGTGGTCGTTGCCGGCAAAGCGCCGTACCCGGGTGGTCCTGGCTTGTTCGTCTATCGGCAGCAAGCCGATGGCAGTCTGGCGTCACCAAGCCAGGTCGTGCTGCAAACTGGTTGTGAAATCCTGGACGTGGCAGCAGGAGACCTGGACGGTGATGGCCGCACCAACCTCGTGGTTTCGCACCGGTGCGGCGTCGAGTTGGTGCGCCAGACCCCAGATGGGCAGTTGGTGAGTTGGGCCGCACTGGACGGCGCTCCCATGGGCATCGCTCAGACCCATGTGATGCGCATACTCGGCTCCCCCGTGATCGTGGGTCGGGTACTGGTTCCCGTGACCGGCACAACCACCTTGCCAACGATTTGGGCCCAAGATGCAACAGGGCACTTTGGCGCACCTAGCACCGTGTCGACGGTGCTGCAGTACGCGTCTCGCCTGGAAGTGGCCGACATGAACGGCGACGGCCTGGACGATTTGCTGGTGCTCGGCTCGCGGGCCAACTCGTCGATCTCTGAGGCAGAGGTCTTGCTGCAACAGCCCGACGGAAGGTTTGCAACATCTCAGGTGATCACAGGACCGGCCTGCTACGGCGGCTACACACGCATCGCCGCAGGAGATGTGAACGGGGACGGTCGCAAGGATCTGGTCCTGATGCAGTCCTGCATTGGACAAGAGCGCCTGACAACCTGGCTGCAGGATGCCAATGGTGGTTTCGGCGCAGGTGCTTCACTGGACTCGTTTGGATACTCGTCCAACATGGCTGTGCGAGACGTCGATGGCGACGGGCGTGCCGACGTCGTCGTGGTTCATGACACGGCCACCATCGGCGTGTACCTGCAGCAACCCAGCGGTGGCTTGGCGCCAGAGGTTTTCTACTATGGCGTCTCAGGAGCAGGTGGATTTGCCATGGGCGACCTGAATGGGGACGGCAGGGCCGACATCCTGATCAGCGGGTCCGTGTTGTATCAAAGGCCGGTTCCGGTGGGTGCCAGTGCTGCAAAGCGCCGCCGGACGCCAAACTGAGGCGGTGTGGCGGCGGATGAACTGCTTGGTCTTGCGTACTGCGCGGGTTAGTAGCCGCCGCCTTGGCCTTGGTCGCAGGTGGCTGGCGCCTGCTTGAACTTGCGCGCCAGCTCGCTGGCCGCCTTCACCAGCAGCGTGGTGTCCACGCCCACGGCCACGAACAGCGCGCCCGCATCCAGGTAGCGCTGCGCCAGCGCCGGGTCGGTGGCCAGGATGCCGGCCGCCTTGCCGGCCGCGCGCACGGTGGCGATGCCGTCGAGGATCACCTTCTGCACCTCGGGGTGGCCGGGCTGGCCGCGGTAGCCCATGCTGGCCGAGAGATCGGCCGGGCCGAAGAACACGCCGTCCACGCCCTCGGTCTCGGCGATGGCCTTCAGGTTCTTCACCGCCAGCACCGTCTCGGCCTGCACCAGCAAACACATCTGGCCGTTGGCCTGGTTCAGGTAGTCGTCCACCTGGTTCCAGCGCGAGGCGCGGGCCAGCGCCGCGCCCATGCCACGGATGCCTTCGGGCGCGTAGCGGGTGGCCTGCACCATCAGGGCGGCCTGCTCGGGCGTGTCCACCATGGGGATGAGCAGGGTCTGCGCGCCCACGTCCAGGTACTGCTTCACCAGCGCCACGTCGGCCTGCACGGCGCGCACCACGGCCTGCACCGGGTAGGGTGCCATGGCGCGCAGCTGGCCCAGCACGCTGCGCGGGTCATTGGGCGCGTGCTCGCCGTCCAGCAGCAGCCAGTCGAAGCCGCAGCCGGCCAGGGCTTCGGCCACGTTGTCGTCGGCAAAGCCCACCCAGCAGCCGATCTGCGGGCGGCCGGCGCGCAGGGCGTCGCGGAAATGGTTCTGGGGGATCTTCATGGTCATTCGGGGGTCACTCCGGATACAGCCCACGCATGCGGCCCATCAGTCGGGTGAGGCCCAGCAGCGCGTCGATGTGGGGGGTGGCCAGGCCCAGGTGCTGGCCGATCTCGTGCACCGCACCCACCAGGGCGTCGAGCTCGATGGCGCGGTGGCTCTCCACGTCCTGCAGCATCGAGGTCTTGAACGAGCCCAGGCTGCGGGTGATGGCGTGGCGGTCTTCGGGCACCTGGGCGATGCCGCAGCCGATGCGCGCGCCGATGGCCTGGGCTTCGAGCATCACGGCCGAGCAAAAGGCGCGCACCAGCGGGTCGTCGAGGATGCGGTCGCAGGGCGCGCCGGTCAGGGCCGAGACCGGGTTCATGGTCATGTTGCCCCAGAGCTTGAACCAGATCTCGTGCTGGATGCGCTCGGCCTGCTTCACGGCAAAGCCTGCCGCTTCCAGCAGCGCGGCCACGGCCTGCACGCGCGGGCTGAGGCCACCGGCCGGCTCGCCGATGATGAGCTGGTTGTTCTTGATGCGGGCGATGCGGCCGGGCTGTGGCGAAGCCGCGCTGACATGCACCACGCAGCCCAGCACATGGCGCGTGGGCAGGGCGGCGGCGGTGCGGCCACCGGGGTCCACCGCCTGCAGCTGCAGACCGGCGCACTCGCCGCCCAGGCCGTCGAAGAACCACCAGGGCACGCCGTTCATGGCCACCAGCACGGTTGTGTGGGCGGCCAGCAGCGGGCGGATCTGCTCGGCCACGGCCGGCATGGCGGGGCCCTTCACCGAGACGATCACCAGGTCTTGCGGGCCCAGGGCGGCGGCATCGCTGCTGGCGTGCAGGGCCACGCGCTGCTCGGCACCGTCGGCGTCTTGCCAAGTGAGCCCGTCGGCTTGCAGTGCGCGCAGCGTCTCGCCCCGCGCCAGGGCGCTCAGGGCGATGCGCCCGGCCGGCAGGCGCGAACCCAACCAGGCGGCAAACACGCCACCGATGGCGCCCACGCCGACAACACAGACCTTGTGAAGAGGAGCACTCATGCGCGGTAGCTGGGGTCGATGCGGTCGATCAGCCTTTGCATGGCGGCAAACGAATCCTCACCGGCCCCGAACTTGGGGTTGAAGTTCAGCGAGTCTCGCACGCAGCCCTGCAGGGCCGCTTCGGTGATGGGCTGCAAGGCGCCCAGCGCTTGCGAGGCCACCTGGATCTCGCAGGCCCGCTGCACCAGCCACATCAGGTTGAAGGCCTGGGCCAGCGTGTTGCCGATGACGACCGGCCCGTGGTTGCGCAGCAGCAGCACGCGCTTGCCGCCCGAACTGGCGAGGATGCGCGCGCCCTCCTCGTGGTGCACGGTGATGCCCTCGAAGTCGTGGTACGCCACCTGGCCGTACAGCTGGGCGGCGTAGAAGTTGGTGTACGAGAGCCCGTCCTTCAAGCAGCACACGGCCATGGTGGGCGTGGTGTGCACGTGCATCACGCAGTGCGCGTCGGGCAGGGTGGCGTGGATGGCGCCGTGGAAGGTGAACCCCGCCGGGTTGATGGGCCAGTCGCTGTGGCCGATGGTGTTGCCCTGCACGTCCACCTTCACCAGGTTGCTGGCGGTGACCTCGCTGTAGTGCAGGCCGAAGGGGTTGATCAAGAAATGCCCGTCCTCGTCTGGCACGCGCAGCGAGATGTGGTTGTAGATCAGCTCGGCCCAGCCCAGGTGGGCAAAGATGCGGTAGCAGGCGGCCAGCTTGACGCGGGCTTGCCATTCGGCGTCGCTGTAGCGGCTGGGGCGGGTGAAGGCTTGGCTCATGGGGGTCTCCGGTTGTCATTCCCGCGAAGGCGGGAATCCAGGACTTTGTGGCGCGAGTGGATTCCCGCCTTCGAGGGAATGACGGGGAAGTGGCGGGAATGACGGGCTACACAAACTTGAACTTCAAACAACCCAACGGGCCGTAGTCGGCCTCGAACAGGTCGCCGGCCTGCGCCACCACCGGCCGCGTGAACGAGCCGGCCAGCACGATGTGGCCGGGCAGCAGGGTCTCGCCCCAGGGTGCCAGCTTGTTGGCCAACCAGGCGATGCCGATGGCCGGGTCGCCCTGCACGCCGGCGGCCAGGCCGGTTTCTTCCACCACGCCGTTCTGGCGCAGGATGGCGCCGCACCAGGGGCGGTCCACCTCGCGCGGGCCCACGCGCTTTCCGCCCAGCACGATGCCGGCGTTGGCCGCGTTGTCGCTGATGGTGTCGAAGACCTTGCGCATCACCTTGGTGTGTCGGTCGAACTGCTCGATGCGGGCGTCGATGATCTCGATGGCCGGGGTCACATATTCGGTCGCGTCCAGCACCTGCGCCACGGTGATGTTCGGGCCTTGCAGGGGCGCCTTGAGGATGAAGGCCAGCTCCACCTCCACGCGCGGGGCGATGAAACGCTGCACCGGGATCTCCAGCACCTCGCCGTTCACGCAATCAAAGCGCATGTGGTCCAGCAGCGTGCCGTAGTCGGGCTCGGTGATCTGGCTGCTGATCTGCATGGCCCGGCTGGTGAGGCCGATCTTGTGGCCGATCACCTTCGCGCCGGCGGCGGTCTGTGCGGCCACCCAGGCGCGGCTGACCTGGTAGCCGTCTTCGATCGTCATGCCCGGGAAGCGCTTGCTGAAGTGCTCCACGGGCACGCGGGTGTCTTGCGAGGTTTGCAGCTCGTTGGCGAGCAGTTGAATTTGATCTTGCGTGAGCATGGGTCAGTTCTTCTTGAACAAAGGGTGCAGCGAAGAGTTCTTGGCATCGAAGACCTCAGGGCCTTCGTCGATCTGCAGCGTGACGCCGATGTGGCGGGTGGCCAGCAGCGGCGCGAAGTGGGATTTGACTGTGGCTTCCAGCGCCTGGCCCACGCCGGCGTGCACGGCGGCGCTGCGGCCCCGGCCCATGCGCAGGTTGAGGTACACGAAGCCGTAGTCGCCTTGGCCGTCCGCCACCGCGCTGTGCGCCGCCGGGTAAGCCAGCACGCGCACGCCGCCGGTGGGGAAGACCTGGGTGCCCGCTTCATCGCGGCAGGCCAGCATGGTGTCGGCCAGCGCGCGGCACAGGGCCGTCATGTCGCTGCCGCCCTCGCTGGCGGGCCGGTCCAGGTCGGGGGTGTAGAGGATGACGAGGTGCGGCATCGTGATTGGCCTCAGAGGCGGGTAGACACGGCCGTGTAGCCGTCGGCCGCCGAGGCCTGCGCGGCCGGGATGGCCTTGCCGCTCACCGGCGTGACTGGGAACACCGCGTTGATCTGCCCGGTGCCGCTGGCGCCGAAGTAGGGGGTGATGACTTCCGCCTTGCCCTCGTACTCGCTCCAGCCCAGCGCGCCCAGCATCATGGCCGTGTCGTGCATGAAGCCTTCGCCGTGACCCTTGCTGGCGTACTCAGGCAGCATCTCGCAGAAGTCCTTCCACTGGCCGGCCTGCCACATCTCGACCACGCGGCGGTCGAGCTGCTCCAGGAAGGGGCTCCAGATCTTGAACGCGAACTCGGGCGCCAGGCCGTTCTGCGCGAAGCGGTGGCTCAAAGACCCGCTGGCCAGGAAGGCCACGGTGCCGTCGTAGTGCTCTTCCACCGCTTTGCGCAGGGCCCAACCGAGCCGCGCGCTGTCGTTCAGGTAGTGCACCGTGCACAGGGCCGATACCGAGATGGCCTTGAAGTGCTGGTCGGCGTTCATGTAGCGCATGGGCACCAGGGTGCCGTACTCCGGGTCGAGCGTGGTGTCGGCGTGGGCCAGGGTCTCCACGCCGTGCTCTACCGCCACCTTGGCCAGCAGCTGGCCCAGCTCGGGGTTGCCCGGGCACTCAAAGGGCATGTTCTTGATGAAGTGCGGCAGCTCGTTGCTGGTGTAGTTGCCCTTGAAGTGGCGCGCGCAGTTGATGTGGTAATTCGCGTTCACCAGCCAGTGCGTGTCGAACACCACGATGGTGTCCACGCCCAGTTCGCGGCAGCGGCGGCTGATCTCCTGGTGGCCTTCGATGGCGTCACGGCGCGTGCCCTTGCGCGGGCCTTCCAGTTCCGAGAGGTACATCGAGGGGACGTGGGTGATCTTTCCGACGAGTGCGAGTTTGCCCATGGGTTGTCTCCGGTTTGTGCCTGTCATTCCCGCGCAGGCGGGAATCCAGGGGTTGGTTCGAGGTGCTTGTGGATTCCCGCCTTCGCGGGAATGACGAAGAAGGGTCACACGCCCCAATGCGGAATGTGGTGCGACCCCAAGGACACGGCGATGTTCTTGGGTTCGAGGAAGACTTCGTAGCTCCAGGTGCCGCCTTCGCGGCCGGTGCCGCTGGCCTTGGTGCCGCCGAAGGGCTGGCGCAGGTCGCGCACGTTCTGGCTGTTGACGAAGCACATGCCGGCCTCGATGGCGGCGGCCACGCGGTGGGCCTTGCCGAGGTTCTCGGTCCAGACGTAGCTGCTCAGGCCGTAGGGGATGTCATTGGCCTTGGCAATCGCGTCGGCTTCGTCCTCGAACGGAATCAAACAGGCCACCGGGCCAAAGATCTCCTCCTGCGCGATCTTCATGCGGTTGTCTACGTCGGCAAACACCGTGGGGCGCACGAAGTTGCCCTTGCGCAGATGCGCCGGCAGCTCGGGCGCGTCCAGCCCGCCGCACAGCAGCGTGGCGCCTTCCTTGGGGCCCAGCTCGATGTAGCTGCGCACCTTGGCCAGATGCGCCTGCGAGATCATCGGGCCGATGATGGTCTTCTCATCCAGCGGGTCACCCACGGTGATGCGCTGGGCGCGCGCGGCGAACTTGGCGGCGAAGTCGGCGTAGATGCTCTTCTGCACCAGGATGCGGCTGCCGGCGGTGCAGCGCTCGCCGTTGTTGCTGAAGATCATGAACACGGCGGCGTCCAGCGCGCGGTCCAGGTCGGCATCCGCAAAGATCACGAAGGGGCTCTTGCCACCCAACTCCATGCTGAACTTCTTCAGCCCCGCACTCTGCACGATGCGGTTGCCGGTGACGGTGGAGCCGGTGAACGAGATGGCGCGCACATCCGGGTGGGCGCACAGCGGCTCGCCAACCTCTTTGCCGTAGCCGTGCACCACGTTCAGCACGCCGGCGGGGATGCCGGCTTCCAGCGCCAGCTCGCCCAGGCGCGCGGCGGTCATGGGGCTGAGTTCGCTCATTTTCAGCACGGCGGTGTTGCCGAAGGCCAGGCAGGGGGCCACCTTCCAGGTGGCCGTCATGAAGGGCACGTTCCAGGGGCTGATCAGCGCGCACACGCCCACCGGGTGGAACAGCGTGTAGTTCAGGTGCGTGGGCGTGGGGTAGGTGTGGCCGTCCACGCGGGTGCACATCTCGGCGAAGTAGTGGAAGTTGTCGGCCGCGCGCGGCACCAGTTGCTTGCCGGTCTGGCTGATGCTTTGGCCGGTGTCTTTGGTTTCGGTCTGGGCGATCTCGGGCACGTGCTGGGCGATCAGCTCGCCCAGCTTGCGCATCAGCGCGGCGCGCTCGGTGGCGGGGCGGCCGGCCCAGGCGGGGAAGGCGTCCTTCGCCGCCTGCACGGCGGCGTTCACCTCGGCCGCGCCGCCGCTGGCCACTTCGGCCAGCACGTCTTGCGTGGCGGGGTTGACGGTTTCGAAGTACTGGGTGCCGCTGACGGGCTTGCCGTTGATGAGGTGTTCGATGCGCATGGTGTTGGTCCGGTTAACTGCCGTCATTCCCGCGCAGGCGGGAATCCACGAGGGGCATGGTGGTGGTTGAAGTCATGGATTCCCGCCTTCGCGGGAATGACCGAGTAGGGGGCGGGAATGACAAGCTCAGTGACCGTAGTCCGCATCTCCCACGAGGGTGTTCAGCAGGCGGCCGATGCCGGCTATCTCGCAGACGACTTCATCGCCCTCGTTCACGTTCACCACGCCTTCGGGCGTGCCGGTGAGGATGACGTCGCCGGCCTGCAGCGTCATGAAGCTGCTGAGGTACTCGATCAGCGCCGGGATGTCGTTGACCATGTTCGCGGTCGTGCCCTGCTGGGTCACCTGGCCGTTCACCAGGGTGTGCAGCGTCAGTGCGTGCGGGTTGGCCACGTCGGCGGCGGGCACGAACCAGGGGCCCAGCGCGGTGGCGCCGTCGCGGTTCTTCACGCGCAGGTTGGGGCGGTACCAGTTCTCGAGGTAGTCGCGGATCGCGTAGTCGTTGCAGACGGTGTAGCCGGCCACATGGGCCATGGCGTCCTTGGCGGCCACGTTCTTCGCCGTCTTGCCGATCACCACGGCCAGCTCGCACTCGTAGTGCATGTAGGCCACGCCGGCCGGGCGGCGGGTGGTGCCACGGTGGCCCACCAGCGCGCCGGGGCCTTTGAGGAAGACCAGTGGCTCGTCCTTGGCGGTGACGGTGAGCTCCTTGCTCAGCTCCTTGAGGTGGTCGGCGTAGTTCAGGCCTAGCGCCAGGATGGTGCCCACCTCGAAGGGGGGCAGCCACTGCACCTCGTCTTCGCGCAGCACGCGGCCATCGGCCAGTTGCAGCCCTTGTGGGTGCGGCCGTGCGCTGTGCACCGCACCGGCGTAGGCCACCCGCGCCACGGCGCCGCGCTGGGGCAATTCGGTGCCATCGACGATGGGGCTGGGGTCGGCCGCAGCGGCGGCGGCCTCGGCCACCAGCGTGAAGCTCAGCGAGCCCAGGCCGGCGATGCCCAGGGTCACGGCGGCACCGGCGGCGGCCTGGGGCGCGGGCGTGTCGGCACCCAGCAGCAGCACGTCGCCAGGCTGCAGGGTCATGAACTCGGTGACGGCGGCGATCAGCTCGGCCACGCCGCGCACGCGGCCGGCGGTGCTGCCCTGGTGGTGGCCCTCGCCGTCCACCTGCACCCAGGTGGCGAGCTGGTCGGGGTCGTCCACCTCGGCGGCCGGCACCACGGGGCCCAGCACGGTGAAGCCGTCGCGGGCCTTGAAGCGCACGGCCGGGCGGTAGTGGCTCTCGCAGGGCAGGCCCAGCTCGGCGGCGATCAGGTAGCCGGCCACCACGCCGGGGGCGTCTTCGGCCGCGACGCGGCAAGCCGTGCGGCCGATGACGACGCCCAGCGACACGCCCAGCTCCACCGGGCCGGGCACGGCCACGGCCGAGCCGGGGCCACACAGGGTGTTGCGGGGCCGAACCTGCAGCACCGTGTGGGCCGGCGGCGCCTTGTACGGGGCGGCGTGCGCAGCCTCGCCCAGCGCGGCCAGTTGAGGGGCGTGGTTCACCAACGCGCCATAGACCACGCCCGAGAGGCGCCAGGGGGCCACGGCGAACGCGGCGGGCAGGGGGAGCAGTTCCATCGGCAAGTCGTCTCACGAAAATCACTCACACATGAGCAATGTATTCGCTAAGATGTGAGCATGTCAACCAAGGGTCTATCCGGAGCCAGGCGCCATCAGGCGGCGCACCCGTCCGCCAAGCAGGCCGGCTTCAAGCACCGCAACCTGCCGCTGCTGCTGCTGCATGCCCGCGAGGGCGTGATCGGCCAGTTCCGCCCCATCCTCAACGCCCACGGCGTGACCGAGCAGCAGTGGCGCATCATCCGCGCGCTGCTGGAGCGCGGCCCGCTGGAGCCGCGCGAGATCGGTGCCGTGTGCCGCTTCAGCAGCCCCGCCACCACCGGCATGCTGGCCCGCATGGACGACCTGGGCCTGGTCAAGCGCGAGCGCCAGGCGCAGGACGCGCGCCGCGTCACCGTCAGCCTCACGCCCAAGGCCCGTGCCCTGGCGGCCGAGCTGGCGCCGCAGATCGAGGCCATCTACCAGCGCATCGAGGACCACATCGGCCCCGAGTTCACCGAGCGCTTCTATGCCACGCTCGACGAGGTGATCGGCCTGCTGGGCGAACTGCCGCTGGTGGACGCCGACGCCTGAGCCGGCAGGCCCGGCACCGACCCGGGCGTTGAGCCAGATCCAACCCGGGCACCGGTCTTGCGTGAGCGAGCGGCCCTGGCGCCCCTACACTGCCAGCGGCCCCGGCCGGCCACCCCACGGCCGGGTGCCCCCAACTTAGACCACAAAGCTAGGAGTCCCCATGAGCCTTCTCCCCCACTGGCGTGAAGTGTCGGCACAGGCCGGCACCGTCGTTGCCCCCGACGAGCGCCTGCCCTGGCCGCAGACGGCGGCCCTCGGCGTGCAGCACGTGATCGCGATGTTCGGCGCCACCGTGCTGGCCCCCATCCTCATGGGCTTCGACCCCAACCTGGCCATCCTGATGTCGGGCGTCGGCACGCTGCTGTTTTTCTTCGTGGTGGGCGGCAAGGTGCCCAGCTACCTGGGGTCCAGCTTTGCCTTCATCGGCGTGGTGATCGCGGCCAGCGGCTACGCGGGGCAGGGCGCCAACGCCAACCTGGGCGTGGCCCTGGGCGGCATCATCGCCTGCGGCGTGGTGGTGGCCTTGATCGGCCTGCTCGTCACCGCCATCGGCACGAAATGGATAGAGACGCTGATGCCCCCGGTGGTCACCGGCGCCGTCGTGGCCGTGATCGGCCTGAACCTGGCCGGCGTGCCCATCAAGAACATGGCGCCCACCGACTTCGACAAGTGGATGCAGGCCATCACCTTCCTGTGCGTGGGCCTGGTGGCCGTGCGCACCAGCGGCATGCTGCAACGCCTGCTCATCCTCATCGGCCTGATCCTGGCCACCGTGGTCTACGGCGTGCTCACCAACGGCCTGGGCTACGGCAAGCCGCTGGACTTCAGCGGCGTCGTCAACGCGGCCTGGCTGGGTGCGCCGAACTTCGCTGCGCCGGTGTTCGACGCCAAGGCCATGCTGCTGATCGCCCCGGTGGCCATCATCCTGATCGCCGAGAACCTGGGCCACATCAAGGCCGTGAGCGCCATGACCGGCCGCGACCTCGACCAGTACATGGGCCGCGCCTTCCTGGGCGACGGCCTGGCCACCATCGTCTCAGGTTCCGCCGGCGGCACCGGCGTGACCACCTACGCCGAGAACATCGGCGTGATGGCCGCGACCAAGATCTATTCGACCGCGATGTTCGTGGTGGCCGCGCTCATCGCCATCCTGCTGGGCTTCAGCCCCAAGTTCGGCGCGCTGATCCAGACCATCCCGCTGGCGGTGATGGGCGGCGTTTCCATCGTGGTCTTCGGCCTCATCGCCGTGGCCGGCGCCAAGATCTGGGTCGACAACAAGGTGGACTTCTCGAACAACACCAACCTGCTGGTGGCCGCCGTCACGCTCATCCTGGGCACCGGCGACTACACGCTGAAGTTTGGCGGCTTCGCGCTGGGCGGCATCGGGACGGCGACCTTCGGGGCGATCTTGCTGCATGCGCTGTTGCGCAGGCGTTGAAGGCAGGGCTGATCGAAGGCCGCCGTTGCGCAAGTCCACCCTCACGCTGTCCGAAGCGGGCCTTGTTAGCTCCGCCCGTCCATAGCCATGGCAGACGACTCGCCCGCCCGCAGCCGCCTGAACCTCGGCCACTGGCCTTGGTCGACCACGTTGCTGCGATCGGCACTCTTGGTTGTTGTGTTGCGCTGGCTGGCCTCGCGCACGCTTCCCCAAAGCCTTTGGCCAGAAGCGGTCGCTGGCGCCTGGGGGGCGTTTGCGCTGCTGATCGCGGCGCGCTGGCTCGCGGGCCTTCCTGATGGCGCTGAGCGTGCTCGCAGGGCTGACTCCGAGGGTCGTCCATGGTGGGTGAGGTTGGCACTCAGGCTGATCCCCATCGAATGGATAGGCCTGCTGCGGTGGGTGGCCATCACGGCTGATGGATGCCTTGCCTGGGCCACACGCCGCATGCCACCCGCCCGACCGCAAGGCCAGCGGCTGGAAGACCGCCGCAAGGGCTTCTACGACGGCATGTTTGCCATGAACGTGGTCTCGTTCGCTCCTGAATTGCTGGTGTCCACCCTGATGCTTTCCACCACGCATGAACTGTGGGCCCATGTTGCGGTGCATGGGGCAGAGGCTGCGGTGATCATCGGCCTGCTGGGCGACCGTTGGCTGGTGCATGCGGGCGGCCACGTGCTGACCACCACGCATCTGGACTTGTGCGCCGGCGCCCGCGCCGCAGTGCGCCTGCCATTGGAGGCCATCGAATCTCTCGAGTTGCTGGGCAAGACCCGGCCCGAGGTCTGGTGTCGCGAACACGGTGTGCACCGAGTGGACACCGGCACGGTGAGCGTCCTTGATCGCCCCAACGTGGTGGTGACCTTGCGTGCCGATGCGGTCGGGACATGGTCACGCTGGCAGGTGGAGCGGGCCCTTCCGCGCCACTTGTTGGTCTACCTGGACGACCCGGCGGCGCTGGCGCCTGCCGTGGCGAAGTTGCGGGAATCCCGGGCTCAAACGAGCCGATCAGTCGATTTGTAGAGCTGCCAGCGCCAGCGCAGCATGCCCAGGGCGTATTGCCCGAGAGGCGCACTTCCAGCAGCGTGGCCGCTGCGCGCAGTTCGTCGCAGGGGCGCACGGGCTTGAGCCATTTCAAGGATTGCAAGCCGGCCCAGCCTTCGCGGGCGGTGCAGGTTCCAGAGAGGCCGCCGGGGTTCAGGGCAGGAGACTCAGCACCACACTGGCGGTCGGGTCTGGCGCGTTCTTGAGCTCGCTGAGCATCACCACCTTGCCATTGTTGCGGTGGAACAGGAAGCGGCCTTCCTGACCGAACCGGTCGGTGCCCACGGTGATGGGCCCGAGCGAGTAGCGCGCCTTCAGCGCCAACGTGGTGGCGTCGTAGCTGGCGAAGTGGCTGAAGCAAGCCGACGCCGGATCGTAAGCCAGGTCGCACGCACGCCACCGCCGCTCCAGCAGCAGCACGGTGTTGCCATCCGGGCTTTCAGACAAGGAGGTGGCGGCAAAGCGGTCCATGAAGATGTTGCTGTTGAAGAGCGCCATCGCGCCGGTGTAGCGCATGTCCTGGGCCGGCGTGGCCGAGGCCGAGAAGGTGGCGCCGCAGGCGGTGTAGATGCGGTCGCCCTGGCGCGACAGCCAGAGCTTGCCGCACATGGCGTAGTCGCCGTGGTAGGGCGAATCAACGATGGGGCCGGGGGGATCCCCCTGCAGGTCCACAGAGAAGATGTCGTCCGGCGACACGCCTTGGTTGGCGAAGTACATGCGGTTGCCCGAGGGGTGCAGCCGTACGTGCGGGCGGCCATAGACCGCTGCGTCGAGCACGTTGGTGTCCACGCCACTGGCCAGGTCCAGGCTGTGCCAGCCGTTTTGGCTGAACGTGGCGTTGCCAAAGACCTGCACGCGCTCATGTGCATCGAACACCAGGGCGCCCACCGGCAGAGAGATGGGCAGGCGGGTCACCGGCATGGCGTTGGGCGAGCCAGGCAGCGCCAGGCCCACCACCGAGATGGCCGCGTCGTGGCCCACGGCCGCGCGCAGGCCATCGGGTGCCAGCGAGAGCGCCGTGGGGGCGGTGAGCAGGGCCACGCTGCGGGTCTGGCCGGTGGCCAGGTCCAGCACGTTCAGGGCAGGCGAGGGCGCGCTGGACACCGACACGATGGCGTCCAGCGCTGCACTGTAGGCGGCGTCCACCAGGTTGTGCGCCAGCGTGCTGCGGGCGGCCACTGCCAGCGGCTCCAGCCCGGTCTCGGTGGGCGCGAAATAGCCTTTGACAACCCGCAGGCTCACGGTGAGCGGGCTGCCCTTGGCGGGCTGGGTGCAGGCCTGGTCGGCGCAGATGCGCACGACGAAACTGTCTTCGTGGTTGCCAACGCTCAGGGCCGTCGGGTACACCAGACCGATCTGGAAATCGATGCCGCTGTCGGCGGTGCGGAAGTTCTCACCGACGTAGCTGATGGCGTTCTGGGTGTACTGGTAGCTGTAGTAGTAGCCCTTGCCGGCCGGGTCGATCACGTTCACGCTCAGGGTCAGCGGCGAGCCGGTGTTGAGGGTGTCCGTCAGGTCGCGCTCGACCAGAATGCTTGGCGTGGCGGTGCTCATCGTCAGCGCGGTCGCCTGGGGTGGTGGCACGACCGGGTCGGCGGTGCCCCCGCCGCCACCGCCACAGGCCGCCAGGCCCAGGGTTAGACACAGGGCCAAGCACGTGGCCGCACACCGTGTGGCTCTTTCTAGAACCGTCATGGAACCTCCCCGGGGCATGCCCACCTGTTGTGGCCGGATCATGCCACCCCGCCTGGCGCGGTCACCTCGCGCCAGGCCGGGGAAAGCCCTGGCCTCGGTCGCCCAGCTTGAACAGGCTGGTGGCTTCCAGGTCCAGCACTTCCTGCTGATCCTGGTTGTAGAGCTGCCAGCGCCAGCGCAGGATGCCCAGCGGCTTGTTGCACGAGCGGCGCACCTCCACCACCTCGGCTGGCGCACTCAAAACCGCAAATGGCCGGTGGTGTGGATCACCTTGAGCGTGCCACCCACCGAACGCCCCACCAGGGTGGCGCGTTGCAGTGCGCACATCGGTGCGCAGGTTCAGGTTGCGGTGCTGGCGACAGGCTTCATTGCCGTCTTGGCGACCCTGCCAACCGCGACGAATTGCGCAGGGCCACGGTGTCAAGGGTCTTCCAAGCGGATAAGCGCAGAAACCCTGCCGCTATTGACTTCATTGCTTTTGTAACGGGTCGATAGGATGGTTTAAGAGGGCTGAGAGCCGGCCCGGTTGCGGGCGCATGCCCGTTGTTCCCCGGTGTGCCCAGGCACACCCCGACCCAGGCGCAAGGCGCCACAGGAGCTGAAGACATGACCCCCACCCTCCGTTGGCGCGCTGTGGCCCTTGCAGGCCTGGCGGCCACCCTGGCCGCCTGCACCACCACCATGCCCCCGCGGGTGGATGGCCCCACCGTGCAGCAGCAGACCCAGGCCGATCGCCTGGCGGTGGCCCAAGGCGTGGAGCCGCTGGGCGCCAAACTCTCGCTGGACGAGGCCATCGCCCGGGCCCTGAAGTACAACCTCGACCGCCGCGCCCGTGCGATGGAAGAGGCCCTGGCGCTGCGCCAGTTCGACGAGGTGGGCTATGACCAGTTGCCCCGCCTGGTGGCCGCCGCCGGCTACACCACGCGCGACCAGGACCGCATCGCCCGCAGCACCGACTCGGTCACCGGCCTGCCGTCGCTGGCCAACCCCTCCATCTCGCAGGCGCGCAGCCACCTGGTCACCTCGCTGGGTCTGAGCTGGAGCCTGCTGGACTACGGCGTGGCCAAGTACAACGTCGAACAGGCCGGTGACCGCGTGCTGGCCGCCGCCGAACGCCGCCGCAAGGCCACCCACATCCTGGTGCAGGACGTGCGCGTCGCCTACTGGCGCGCCGCCAGCGCCCAGCGCCTGCGCGGCGAGGTGAAGGCCGCCCTGGCCCTGGCCGACGAGGCCCTGGCCGATTCACGCAAGGCCGCCGACGAGAAGCTGCGCTCGCCGCTGGACAACCTGCGCTACCAGCGCCAGCTCACCGAGAACATGCGCCTGCTGGAATTCATCGAGCAGGAGCTGGTGACCTCGCGTTTTGAGCTGGCCGCGCTCATCAATGCACCGGTCATGCTGGACGTGGTGCTGGACACCGCCGAGGCGCCCGCCGGCAAAGACCTGCTGGACACCCCGGCCGAGGCCATGGAAGAGCAGGCGCTGACCCAGAACGCCGAGCTGCGCGAGCACCTCTACCAGCGCCGCATCGCCGCCACCGAGGCGCGCAAGGTGTTGGTCAAGGCCTACCCCAACCTCACGCTGAGCGTGGGCACCTACCACGACAGCGACGGCTACCTGGTCAATTCGGGCTGGAGCGAGGCCGGGGTTCAGCTCAGCTTCAACCTGCTCAACCTGCTGACCCTGCCGGTGCAGCAGCGCAGCGCCCAGGCCGCCATCGCCCTGGCCGACCAGCGCCGACTGGCCACCCACGTGGCCCTGGTGGCCCAGGTGCACGTGGCCCGCGAACAACTGGCCGGCGCGCGCCGCCAGTTCGAGCGGGCCGACAGCCTGTGGAAGCTCGACGATGCCATCCGCGAGCAGACCCAGCGCCGCGAGCAGGCCCAGGCCGGCACCAAGCTCGACCGCGTGGCCGCACAAACCTCGGCCATCATCAGCCTGCTGCGCCGCTACCAGGCCCTGGCCCAGTGGCATGGCGCCGTGAGCCGCATGCAGGCCACGCTGGGCGTCGACCCGCTGCCGCAAAGCACCGACGACCTGGACCTGGGCGCCCTGCGCGAGCAAGTGCTCCAGCGTCTGCTCAAGTGAGTTCGCCATGCGAATGAACCTCCCCGCAGCCCCTGCCGGCCTGGGCCTGGCACTGGCGTTGGCCGCTGCGCTTGCGCAGGCCCAGGCACCAGCCCCCACCAAGGTGGCCTTGGCCCCCAGCACGGTGGCACCCCCGGCCACCAAAGCGGTGGCCGAAGCCGCCGCACCGGAACTGCGGGCCCAGTTGGCCCCGCGCCGCTACACCACGTTGGCGGCCGAGATCGGCGCCCGCGTGCAGCGCGTGGCCGTCACCGAAGGCGCCAGCATCAAGGCCGGCCAGTTGCTGGTCAGCTTCGACTGCAGCCTGCAGCAGGCCCAGCTGCAGCGCGCCCAGGCTACCCTGGGGGCCGCTGAGAAGCAGCTCGCCACCCAGCAGCGTCTGGTGGAGCTCAACGCCACCGGCCGGCAGGAGCTGGACATGGCCGAGGCCGAGGTGGGCAAGACCCGCGCCGAGATGAGCCAGATCCGCGTGATGCTGGGCAAGTGCGGCGTGGCCGCGCCCTTCAGTGGCCGCGTGGCCGAGCAGAAGGTGCGCGAGCAGCAGTACGTGCAACCCGGCCAGGCCCTGCTGGAGATCCTGGACGACAGCGTGCTGGAGGTCGAATTCATCATGCCCTCGCGCTGGCTGGCGCAGGTGCAGGTGGGCGGCCCGGTGCAGATCGCCGTGGACGAGACCGGCAAGACCTACCCCGCCAAGGTGCTGCGCCTGGGCGCCCGCGTGGACCCGGTGAGCCAGTCCATCAAGGTGGTGGCGGCCATCGACGGCCGGCCCCGAGAGCTCGTGGCCGGCATGAGCGGGCGCGTGCTGGTGCAGCGCACAGCGCACTGAGCGCCCAAGAACACAACAACGACACGGCCTGGGTGTTCCGGGCCACTCTGAGGTACCCCGATGTCTTCCTCCCCCCGCAAGCACCTGAAGCGCATCGCGCGCCCCCGCATCCAGGCCCTGGAGGCCCGCATGATGTTCGACGGCGCCGCAGCCGCAGACGCGATCGAGGTGCGCGCGACGGCGGTGGCCTTGCCGGTGGACGCGGTGGCGCACGAACGTGCCGTGGCCGTGGACGCCCCGGCGGACCGCGCGCTGGCCGAGCAGCAGGCGGCCGCGCCGGCCCGGGAATTGGTGTTCATCGACAGCAACATCAAGGACTGGCAGTCGCTGGTGGGCCAGGTGAGGGCTGGCGCCGAGGTGGTGGTGCTGCAGGCTGGCTCCGACCCCTGGGCGCAGATGACCGCAGCCATCACCCAGCACCAGGGGCTCACGGCGGTGCACCTGATCTCGCACGGCAACGAGGGCCAGATCATCATCGGCGGCAACACCTACCAGTCCGCCGACGGCAGCCTGCAGGCGCGGTCCGAACTCCTGTCCCAGTGGCATGGGCACATGGCCGAAGGTGCCGACATCCTGGTCTATGGCTGTGATGTGGCGGCTGGCACCGATGGCCGAGCCCTGGTCGACACCCTGGCCCGCCTGACCATGGAAGACGTGGCTGCGTCCACCGATGCCACGGGCAACGGGGGCGGGGGGAACTGGGTGCTGGAGGCCACGGCCGGCACGGTCTCCACCGAGGCGCTGGCGCTGGCCGGAGCGGACTGGCAAGGTGCGCTGGCCACCACGGTGTACGACGCGGCGAACGGCACCTTGAATTTCGACGGCAGTGGCTCCAGCAGCCCCACCGGTGGCTGGTACAGCATCAGTGGCTCAGGCAACGGAACCGCCAGCGGCGATGTCATCCGGTTCAACAACGTCATCACCATCGGTGGACAGAAGATCGATGCCGTGGTCACCACCACGTTGCAGGCGGGTGTCACCATCAGTGAGTACGACAACGCCAGTGGCAAGCCGTCCAGCGTCGGGGAATATTTCCAACCCAACCTCTCGGTGGCCAGCGCCAATGCGGGCAACGGTGCCACCTTCACCATCGATTTCTACAAGGCAGGCACCTACACCGGCGTGGGCACAGGCCAGGCCGTGACCTTGCAGAACGTGGTCGTGAATTCCTACGACTTGGACAGTGTCGGGGGCACCAGCTCGGATCGCCAATACCAGGACTTCAAGGGCTTTGCCCGGTACGAACTCGCCACCACAACCTACCTGGTGCCCACCACCCAGGCCGATGGATCGGTGCGGTTTCTTTACACCTCGGCCTCGCCCACGAACAACGGCACCGTGACCGCCGATGCGTACCGCGTGCGGGTGTATTACGACTCCATCAGCTCGTTCCAGGTCAAGAGTGGCGTTGCCAAGGTTGGTACCAGCGCCTTCACAGGCACGGCCTATTACGCCCTGGACTTCAGCCTGGGCCCCAATTTCACCGGTGCCACCAACATCACCGGCACTCCGGCTGCCGCCATCACCTACAGCACCACCACGCTGAGTGAAGCCGGTGCCAACGACGGCTCGATCGGCAACACCTCCACCATCACGCTCGCCAACGGCACCTTCACCGGCACCAATGGCCAGGTCCTCAGCGGCGTCACGGTCAGCAACGTGCCGGCGGGGCTCACGGCCGTGGTCACGCGCGTGGACTCCACCCACGCCACGCTGTCGCTGACGGGCAATGCCACGGTCCATGCCAACGCAAACGACATCGGCAACCTCACGGTCGCCTTTGGCGACGCTGCGTTCACCTCGGCGAACGCTGGCGCGGTGACGGGTTCAACCCGTGCCGACATCGTGGTGGACTTTGCCGACCCTGCGGCCAACGCGGCGCCGGTGGCCACCGCCAGCGGCGGTTCGGCGGTCTTCACCGAGGGCAAGGACGTCAACTCCACCCCCGTGGTGGTGGACAGCGGCCTCACGCTCACCGATGCCGACAACGCCACGCTGGCCAGCGCCTCCGTGGGCATCACCGGCAACTTCCAAAGCACCGAAGACACGCTGGCCTTCACCAACAGCAACGCCAGCACCTTCGGCAACATCTCGGCCAGCTACAACTCGGGCACCGGCGTGCTGACGCTGAGCTCTGCAGGCGCCACCGCCACCGTGGCGCAGTGGCAGGCGGCGCTGCGGGCCGTGACCTACACCAACAGCTCCGACGCGCCCAACAGCAGCACGCGCACGGTGAGCTTCACCGTCAATGACGGCACGGCCAACAGCACCGCGGTGACCCGCAGCGTGACGGTGACCCCGGTCAACGACACCCCGGCGGTCAGCACCTCGGGCGGCTCGGCGGCCTTCACCGAAGGCAACAACACGGCGTCGACACCGGTGGTCATCGACGGCGGCCTCACCGTCAGCGACGTGGACAACACCACGCTGGCCAGTGCCACCGTGAGCGTGACCGGCAACTTCCACAGCGCCGAAGACGTGCTGGCCTTCACCAACAACGGCAGCACGATGGGCAACATCGCGGCCAGCTACAACAGCGCCACCGGCGTGATGACGCTGACGTCGTCTGGCGCCACCGCCACCAAGGCCCAGTGGCAGGCCGCGCTGCGCGCGGTGACCTACACCAACAGCGCCGACACGCCCACCACCGCCACGCGCACCATCAGCTACGCCGTGAACGACGGCGCCGACACCAGCACGGCGGCCACCCGCAGCGTGACGGTGGCGGCGGTGAACGACACACCGGTGGCCACAGCCAGTGGCGGCTCGGCGGCCTTCACCGAAGGCAAGGATGTGGCTTCCACCCCTGTGTTGGTGGACAGCGGCCTGACGCTCAGCGACGCCGACAGCACCACCCTGGCCACCGCCGCGGTGAGCCTGACCGGCAACTTCCAGAGTGCCGAAGACCTGCTGGCCTTCACCAACAACCCGGCCACGATGGGCAACATCGCGGCCAGCTACAGCGCCGGCACCGGCGTGCTCACGCTCACCTCGTCGGGCGCCACGGCCACGCTGGCGCAGTGGCAGGCGGCGTTGCGCTCGGTGACTTACACCAACAGTTCCGACGCACCCAACAGTGCCCCCCGCACGGTCAGCTTTGTGGTCAACGACGGGGCATCCAACAGCAGCACCGTGACCCGCAACGTGACGGTGACGCCGGTCAATGACACCCCGGTGGTCAGCACCTCGGGCGGCTCGGCTGCCTGGACATCGGGCTCGCCCGTGGCGATCGACAGTGGCCTCAGCGTCTCTGACGTGGACAACGCCACGCTGGCGAGTGCCACGGTGAGCGTCACCAGCAACTTCCAGAGCGGCGAGGACGTGCTGGCCTTCACCAACACCAACAGCAGCCTCTACGGCAACATCGTGGCCAGCTACAACGGCGGCACCGGTGTGCTGTCGCTCAGCTCGTCCGGGGCGGCCGCCACCAAGGCCCAGTGGCAGGCGGCCCTGCGGGCGGTGACCTTCAGCGACAGCGCTGGCTCGCCCAGCACCGCCACCCGCACGGTCAGCTTCAGCGTCAATGACGGCTCCGACACCAGCCTGGTGGCCACGCGCACCGTCACCGTCACTGCGGGGGCGGTCAACAGCGCGCCCGTGCTGACCGACACCAGCCTCGGCCTGACGGTGCTGGAAGACGCCGGCCTGCCCGTGGGCGCCGTGGGGGCGGCGCTGGGCACGTTCACCGGCGGCATCTCCGACGCCGATTCGGATGCCCTCCTGGGCGTGGCCATCACCGCCACCGACGAAACCCATGGCACCTGGTACTGGTCTGACAACGGCGGCAGCACCTGGAACGCCGTCGGCAGCGTCTCATCGGCCAATGCCCTGCTGCTGGCCGACGCGGCGGGCACACGCCTCTACTTCGCCCCGGCTGCCAACGACAACGGCAGCGCCGCTGCGGCGCTCACCTTGCAGGCCTGGGACCAGACCTCGGGCACCGCTGGCACCAAGACCGCGGTCTCGGGCACGGCCTTCAGCGTCGCCAGCGACACCGTCACCGTCACCGTCACGCCGGTCAATGACGCACCGGCTGGCGCCGACGCCACCGTCGCCCTGAACGAGGACGGCTCGCACACCTTCGTGGCGGCCGACTTCGGCTTCACCGACGCGACCGACGGCGGTTCTGACAGCGGGGCCAGCGTGCTGGCTGCCGTCAAGATCTCCACCGTGCCTGCGCTGGGCGCGCTCACGCTCAATGGTGTGGCCGTCTCGGCAGGCGACCTGGTGTCCGCTGCCGACATCGCCGCTGGCAAACTGGTCTACACACCGGCCGCCAACGGCAATGGCGCAGGCTATGCCAGCTTCAACTTCCAGGTGCAGGACGACGGTGGCACCGCCAATGCCGGTGTGAACTTGGATGCCACACCCAACACCATCACCTTCAACGTGGCAGCGGTGAACGACGCGCCCGTGGCGGGCAATGGCAGCAACCCAGACTGGAACGCCGGCAGCGGCGCCTATGCGGTGACGACGCCGGAAGACACCGCACGCAGCGGCCAGATCGAGGCATCGGATGTGGACGGCAACACACTGGGCTACAGCACGCAGACTGGCCCGGCGCACGGCAGCGTCACGTTGAACGCCGCCACCGGCGCGTGGACCTACACGCCGGCTGCGAACTACAACGGCAATGACAGCTTCGTGGTGGCCGTGGACGACGGCCACGGTGGCGTCACCAACGTCACGGTCAACGTGACGGTGACGCCGGTGAACGACGTGCC
>WBZX01000017.1_pt1 | contig 143810 bp, 139 predicted proteins | sample 5204211 | NCBI WGS metagenome assembly WBZX01 (sample SAMN12344362, study PRJNA552823) | activated sludge metagenome | biome: Activated sludge suspended growth; feature: Nitrification reactor; material: Wastewater; isolation source: activated sludge from nitrification reactor of wastewater... | reverse complement strand
TGCCCCGCCAGGCACCGCGGCGCCCCACCAAGTGGACCACCACCGGCGTAGGTTGCAGTGCAGTGGTGGTGCCTTCGGACAGAGGGCACATTCGCGTGTGGGTTGACAGCGGCGAGGGCCAAGGCGGACCAAGAGAGCGCAGGTGCGACCGGGGGCACGGTACTTGTCCGCGAGGAGCCCGTTGGCCGAAGGCGCCGCCGGTGCGCTGCTGCAGCCGACGCTGAAAGATATGGATTCCCGCCTTCGCGGGAATGACAGCTATGCGCCGCAAACGGCAGCTCAGATGCGCGTGGTGAGTTGCACCCAGGCGTCGGGCAGGCGTTCGTTCACCAGGGTTTCGAGCCACTTGTCGCCGCCGGTGAGGATGGCGATGCCCATGGCCAGCATCAGCAGGGCGAAGCCGTGCCGCAGTGCCTCGGCGTGGGCCAGCACCCAGCCACGTGCCTTGCCGAAGCCGGCGCGCGAGGCGTAGGCCGCCAGCACCAGCGGCGTGGCCGCGCCGAGACCGAACAGCGCCAACAGCAGCGTGCCACGCGCGGCGCCGCCTTCGCTGGCCACCAGCGTGAGCGTGGCCCCCAGCAGCGGGCCCGAGCAGGGGCTCCACACCAGACCCAACAGCGTGCCCAGCCCAAAGGCGCCCAGCAGCGAACGGCGGTCCAGGCCCGAGGCGGCCTGGTCGGCCCGGCTGGCCAGGGGTGACATCCAGGCAGTGAAGCGCCGGTTCAGCGCCGGCACCAGCATCACCAGGCCAAAGGTGACGAACAACCAGGCGCCGGCCACGCGCACGCTGGAAGGGTCCAGCCCCAGCGCGTCACCGGCCACACCCACCAGCAGGCCCAGCAGCGCAAAGGCGCCGGCCATGCCGGCCCCCATGGCCAAGGGGGCGGCGCGGTGGCCTTGCAGCGCGCCGCCCAGCACCAGCGGCAGCAGCGGGAACACGCAGGGGCTGAGCGTGGTGAGGGCGCCGGCGGCCAGGCTCAGGCCGGCCTCGGGGAGCGAGGTCATGACGGTGTGCGGGTGGTGTGGGGTCAGAGTGCCGACTGCAGCAGCATCGTCAGCGCCTCGGGCTGCGTCTCGCCACTGCTGCGGGCTGTCTCGGCCTTGCCTTTGTAGACGATGAGGGTGGACTGCTGCAGCACCTTGAGCTGCTTCTTCAGCGCCACCTCTTTGTCGTAGTCGGCCACCAGCACCTTCACCTTGGGTGCGTTCGGGTCGGCCTGCATGGCCTTGAAGACCTTGGTCTGCGCGGCGCAGGTGGGGCACCAGGTGGCGTGGAAGTGCAGCGCCACCGGCTCGCCGGCCTGCTGGGCCTGGGCCAGGGCCTGGGCGCTGTAGGGCACCAGCGTGAGCGCCTGGGCCAGGCCCGAGGCCAACGACAGGCCGGCGAAAAGGGCCGTGACCAGCACGGGGCGGACAATTGCGGTGCAATGCATGGGTGGGGTCTCCAGAGGGTGGGCGCTCAGTGTGAGGCCTGACACCGTCTCAGTCGACGCCGCCTTCAGTTCCTTACACCGCCTTCACCATGAACATCACCTTTGTTTCCGATGTGGTCTGCCCCTGGTGCGCCATCGGCCTGGCCTCGCTGGAGCAGGCCCTGGACCGCCTGGGCGACAGCCTGGGCCCGGTGGAGTTGCGCTTCGAGCCCTTCGAGTTGAACCCGCAGATGCCGGCCGAGGGCGAGGACATCACCGAGCACCTGTCGCGCAAGTACGGCATCAACGACGAGCAGATCCGCGCCAACCAGCGGAGCATCGTGGAGCGCGCGGCCAGTGTCGGGTTCGACATGCGCATGGACCAGCGCAGCCGCATCTGGAACACCTTCGACGCCCACCGCCTGCTGCACTGGGCCGGCGAGCTGGGCGCCGCCCAGCAACGCGCGCTGAAGAAGGCCCTGCTGGCGGCCTATTTCACCGAGGGCCGCAACCCCGGCGCGCGCGAGGTGCTGCTGCAGGCCGCCGCCAGCGCCGGCCTGGACACCACCGCCACAGCCCAGCTGCTGGACAGCGAGCTCTACGCCAAGGAGGTGCGCGGCCACGAGGCCATGTGGCAGCAGGCCGGCATCCGCTCGGTGCCCAGCATCATCATCAACCACAAGCACCTGATCTCGGGCGGGCAGCCGCCCGAGGTGTTTGAGCAGGCGCTGCGCCAACTGGCCGCACAAGAAGGTTGATCAGCCCCTGGCGCGCCGCCGCTCGGCCGGCACCAGCACCTCGCGCTGCAGCCACTGGCCGAACTTGAGCGTCTGCAGGTTGCTGCTGCCCTGCAGCTGTTCCCACAACGCCTCCGCCTCGATGCCCAGCACCGGCGGCTGGGCCATCGGCCGGCAGCGTTCGCCCACCAGGCGCTGCAGCACCTCATCACCGGGCAGACTGGGCAGCACGCGGCGCAGGTCGTCCACCCTCAGCCAGGGGCGTTGCGCGGCGTCGTCCAGCAGGCGCAGCGTGTGGCCGCGGTAGGCGTGGTGGTCGCCGGCCACGTCGCGCCAGGCGGCCAGGTGGGCCTGGCGGTGCCAGGCGCCGAGGCTGTCGAGCAGGGGTCGGGCCAGCGCCATGCCGAACAGCGGCGCCACCAGCACCAGGCCCACGGCGCCTGCGCTGCCGCCGGCGCCCCAGGCCAGCCAGCCGACCCCGCCGCACAGGCCCAGGCGCCACAGCAGACGGGCCAGGGCCGGGCTCATGCGCGGCTCAGGCCGAGGGCTCGGCGTCCTTGCGCATCGAGCCGGCCACTAGGTCGAAGCGGAACATGCGGCACTCGATGGGGCCGTTCCACATGGGCACGCGGCGGCTTTCTTTCAGGCGCATCAGGCTGGGCGTCTTGGCCTCGGGCGTCAGCACCCAGGCGGTCCAGCCGGCGTAGGCCTTCTTCCAGTGCGCGGCCAGGCGGGCGTAGAACTCGCCGGCGTCGGCCGCGCCTTCAAAGCGCTCGCCCATCACCTCGCCACGCACGCCGCCGGTGCCCTGGCCCGAGCCCTTGGGCGCGATGCGCTCGCCGTAGGGCGGGTTCATCACGATGCTGCCGGCCTCGGCGGGCGCGGGCCGTTGCAGCGCGTCGGCGGTCTTGAACTCGATGGCATGGGCCACGCCGGCACGCTCGGCATTGCGGGTGGCGAAGTCGGTCATGCGGAAGCTCACGTCGCCGGCATACACCTTCACGGCTGGCGCGTGCACCGCCGCCTCGGCGGCGCGCTTCATCTGGCCCCAGGCGCCCAGCAGGGGCTTGAAGGGCAGCAGCTTTTCGAACGCGAAGCGGCGCTGCAGGCCAGGGGCGATGCCGCAGGCGATCTGTGCCGCTTCGATGGCGATGGTGCCGGCGCCGCAGCAGGGGTCGAGCAGGGGGCCGTCCTCGGCGCGGCCGTGCCAGCCGGCGGCGGCCAGCATGGCGGCGGCGAGCGTCTCTTTCAGCGGTGCCTCGCCCTTCACCTCGCGCCATCCGCGCTTGAACAGCGCCTCGCCCGAAAGATCGACGCTCAGCTGCGCGTGCTCGGGGCCCAGGTGCAGCACCAGCGACAGGTCGGGGAAGCGCGTGTCCACATTGGGCCGCTCGCCGGTGGCGTCGCGCAGCGCATCACACACGGCATCCTTGATCTTCAGCGAGGCGAAGTTCAGGCTGCGCAGCGGGCTGCGCCAGGCGCTGGCATCCACGCGCAGCGTGTGGGCCGGGGTGATCCACTGCGTCCAGTCGACGCGGCGGGCCAGGTCGTAGAGGTCGCGCTCGTCGCGGTAGGGGCCGCCAGCCACCTGCCACAGCACGCGCTGGGCCAGGCGGCTGCCGAGGTTGAGGCGCAGCGCGTCCTCGGCCGTGCCGTCCACAAAGACGCCGCCACGGCTGGCTTCCACGGTGGTGCCGGCGGGCAGCAAACGGGCGCACTCCTCGGCCAGCAGCGGCTCAACGCCGGCGGCGCAGGGCAGAAACATGGTGCCCGGCTCAAGGGCCGTGGTCGGCACCTCGCTGCGGGCCACGCGGCGCGGAGTGGCGGGGTTGTTCATCACATGGCCTTGCGCAAATTGGCCGGGGCAATCTTCAGCGCCTCGCGGTACTTGGCCACGGTGCGGCGCGCCACCTGGATGCCCTGCTCTTCGAGCATGTCGGCGATCTGGCTGTCGGACAGCGGCTTGGCGTTGTTCTCGGCCGCCACGAACTGCTTGATCAGCGCGCGCACCGCCGTGCTGCTGGCGTTGCCGCCGGCGTCGGTGTTGAGCGAGGAGCCAAAGAAGTACTTCAGCTCGAAGGTGCCGAACGGCGTGTTCATGTACTTGGCCGTGGTGACGCGCGAGATGGTGGACTCGTGCAGGCCCAGTTCGTCGGCGATCTCGCGCAGCACCAGCGGCTTCATCGCAATCTCGCCGTGCGTGAAGAAGGCTTTTTGTCGTTCGACGATGGCCGAGCTGACGCGCAGGATGGTGTCAAACCGCTGCTGGATGTTGCGGATGAACCAGCGCGCCTCTTGCAGCCGCGCCGAGAGGCTGCCACCGCCGCGCTGGCCGCGGATGGCCTGGGCGTACAGGTCGCTCACCTTGAGCTTGGGCATCACGTCGGGGTTGAGCGTGGCCTTCCAGTTGCGGCCGCTCTTCACCACGATCACGTCGGGGATGATGATCAGCGCCTCGGCCCGTGCAAACGGCCGGCCGGGCTTGGGCTCGCAGGCCACGATCAGGCCTTGCGCCTGCTTCACCGTGGCTTCGTCGCAGTTGGTGAGGTTGGCCAGCTTGCGCAGGTCGCGCCGGGCCAGCAGGTCGAGGTGGCTGCGGCAGATGGCCATGGCGCACTCGCGCGCCGGGCTGGGCGCGTGGTTGCGCAGCTGCAGGCACAGGCAGTCGCCCAGGTTGGCGGCGCCCACACCGGCGGGCTCCAGGCTTTGCAGCCACTTCAGGCCGCAGCGCAACTGGTCCAGCAGGTCGTCGCGGGCTTCTTCGTCTTCGATGCCCAGCGAATCGGCCACGCGGGTGGCAATGTCTTCGAGCGTGCCGTCCAGGTAGCCGTCGTCGTCCAGCGACTCGATCAGCACGTGCACCGCCGCGGCGTCCTTGGCGGCCAGGCGCATGCCCGAGAGCTGCTGGCGCAGGTGGTCTTGCAGCGAGGGGGCGTCGCCGCCGCGTTCCTGCGGCTCGTAGTCCTCGTCGCCACTGCCGCCGCTGGTGCCGCTGCTGGGTGTTTCGCGGATGCCGTCGAAGTCGTCGCGCTCGGTGCCGTTCTCCCAGTCCTCGCGCTCGGTGGTGCCGAAGTCGGCGCTGTCCATGCCAGCGGGTTCGTCGCCGCCCTCGCCCACGCTGCTGCCGGGCGCGTCGGCCTCTTCGCGCGTGCTGGCGGTGCTGCGGTCGAGCGCGGTGTACTCAAACGGCGTGGCGTCTTCTTCCGGCTCCAGGAAGGGGTTCTGTTCGAGCATCTGCTCGATTTCCTGGTGCAGCTCCAGCGTGGAGAGCTGCAGCAGGCGGATGGACTGCTGCAGCTGGGGCGTGAGCGCCAGGTGCTGCGAGAGGCGGACTTGCAGGGTGGGTTTCATGAGCGGTACTGCAAGCTCACATCTTGAAGTGTTCGCCGAGGTACACGCGGCGCACGTCCGGGTTCTCGATGATCTGCGCGGGCGTGCCTTCGGCCAGCACGCTGCCCTCGCTGATGATGTAGGCGCGGTCGCAGATGCCCAGCGTCTCGCGCACGTTGTGGTCGGTGATCAGCACGCCGATGCCGCGGCCCTTGAGGAAGCTGATGATGCGCTGGATTTCGATCACCGCGATCGGGTCGACGCCGGCAAAGGGCTCGTCCAGCAGGATGAAGCGCGGCTGCGTGGCCAGGGCGCGGGCGATCTCCACCCGGCGCCGCTCGCCGCCCGAGAGCGCCGGGGCGGGCGAATCGCGCAGGCCGGTGAGGCTCAGGTCGTGCAGCAGGCCGTCGAGCTGGCGCCCGATCTCGGCCGCCGGCAGGCGCTTGCCATCGGGGCCGTACTGCAGCTCGAGTACGGCGCGGATGTTCTCGTCCACCGTGAGCTTGCGAAAGATCGAGGCCTCTTGCGGCAGGTAGCTCAGCCCCAGGCGCGAGCGCTGGTGGATGGGCATGCGCTGCACGGGCTGGCCGTCGATGTGGATCTCGCCCGCGTCGCAGCGCACCAGGCCCACCACCATGTAGAAGGTGGTGGTTTTGCCAGCACCGTTGGGGCCCAGCAGGCCCACCACCTCGCCAGCGTCCACCGCCAGGTGCACGCTCTTCACCACGGTGCGCGGGCCATAGGCCTTGCGCAGGCCAGTGGCGTCCAGGCGGCTCACGGTCGTCGCTGTCAACGCGTGTCTCCGGCCGGTGGCTTCACCAACTGCAGCGGCGGGGCCGAGGCGGCGGTGTCCACGTTGCGGGGCACGAACACCAGGCGCGCGCGGCCGCTGGGGGCACTGGCCGCGCCGGGGGCGTTGCCGCCCCCTTCGAAGGTCACGGTGTCGCTGGGCTGGTCGTAGACGATGGCGGCGGCGCTGGCCTCGTCGGTGACCACGCCGGCGCGCACCAGCCGCATCTTGGCGGCGCCTGAGAAGCGCACGCGGTCGGCGCCGCCGTCGTAGTCGATGCGCTGGGCCTCGGCCTCGATGTATTCATCCGGCCGGTCGCGCTTCTGGCGGAAGCTGGCCGGCTGGGCAGCACTGCCGATGGCGGCGGCCAGCGGCCGGCCCTGGGCGTCCTCCCGGATCTCGACCTTGTCGGCCTTGATCTGCAGCGTGCCCTGGCTGATCACCACGTTGCCGCTGACGGTGGTGGTGTGCTTGGCAAAGTCGGCCTGCGCCGCCTGCTTGCCGTCGCTTTCCACCACCAGGGGCTTGGTGCGGTCGGCCTTCTCGGCCCACGCGCCAACAGGCCAGGCCAGGGCCAGCGCCAGCACGGTCTGTGCCAGGCCGGTGAGCAGGTGGGGGTTGGAGGGCATCGGGGTGCTCAAATTTAAGGCATGAAACTTGCAGAACATTCTACGTTGCCGATGGCCGCCCCGCTGCCCTGCGGCCGCAGGAAAACCCCTCGCGCGCGGCGATACTGGGCCCTCGCCGGGCCCGTACGGGCGGCGGCACACCATGCCAAACGGGGGAGACCGGGAACATGCGCAATTGGAACCAATGGGGCTGGCTGTGCCTGGCCGTGTGGGGGGCGGCCACCGCCGCTGCGGATGTGCCGCCGCCCAAGGTGCCGGCGCAGCGGGTGCCGGCCTCGGTGACCGAACTGGGCGTCACCGCCAAGCTGGCGGTGGACCGCATCAAGTCTTCCCTGCTGCCCGGCGATGAACTGGGCCACACCAGCTTCGGCATGTTCTGCATCAACGCCCAGCCATTGAAGGTGAGCGAGGACTTTGCCAAGAACTTTGGCGCCTACGAGACTTCGGTGGCCACCCAGCTGCTGAAGAAGTACGGCTACCCGCTGGCCACGCTGGGCACCTCCACCGCGTTTGCCACCGACGTGGCGGCGGCGCCCGACTTCCGCCTGGGCGGCATCGTCAAGGAGCTCAAGACAGAGACCTGCAGCACTGGCAACGAATCCGAGGGCTGGATCTACCTGAAGGTGGACTGGGCGCTGTACTCCGAGAAGGAGCAGAAGGTGGTGTTCCAACAAACCACCGAGGGTCTGGCGGTCAGCGACAAGAAGGTCGGCGACCTTCGCCGCCAGGCCATCGTCTCCACGGTGGAGAACTTCATCGCCGCGCCCGAGTTTCTGGCCGCCATCAAGCCCGGTGCCGTCGCGCCCGTGGCGGCGGCCGCCTCGGCCACCGACGACGGCAAGGGCGTCAAGAAGGACGCCAAGAAAGCCGCCGCCCCCACCGGGGAGGTGCAGCCGCCCGTGGTGGCCATCAAGACCCCGATCAAGGCCAGCGAGCAGGACCTGAAGGTGAAGCTGGCCGTGGACACCGTGAAGGTGGCCATGCTGCCCGGCGACGAACTGGGCCACAGCACGTTCGGCGCCTTTTGCAGCGGGGCGCAACCGCTGACCGCCAGCGACGCCTTCATGAAGAACTACGGCGGCTTCGTCAGCACCGTGACCGCGCAGACCCTGAAGAAGAACGGCTACCCGCTGGCCAGCCTGGGCAAGACCAGCGCCTTCGACACCGAGCAGAGCGCGGCGCCCGACTTCCGGGTGGGCGGCATCGTCAAGGAGCTGCGCATGGCGCTCTGCCAGACGGGCAACAACGCCGAGGGCTGGATCTACGCCAAGATCGACTGGGCGCTGTACTCCGAGAAGGCCAAGCGCGTGGTGTATGCCCAGACCACCGAAGGCCTGGTGAAGAGCAACGACAAGATCCCCGACATGCCCACCAAGGCCATCACGGCCAGCGTCGAGAACCTGTTGGCCGCGCCCGAGTTCCTCGCCGCGCTGCAGGCGCCGCAGGCGGCCGCGGCCGAAGCCTCTGCGGCCAGCACGGCGGCGGTGGCGGCCGCCCCCGCGGTGCCCGCCGACACCAGTGGCCGCAGCCTGCAACTGGTCGGTGGCAAGGCCTTGCCCGGTGGCGCCCAGAAGAACCAGGCCAAGCTGCGCGCGGCCGTGGTGACGCTGGAAACCGCCAACGGCAGCGGCAGCGGCTTCTACATCGACCGCGAGGGCTACCTGCTGACCGACTTTCATGTGGTCAAGGGGGCCAAGTTCGTGAAGGTGAAGATGGCCAACGGCGACAAGCTGGTGGCCCAGGTGGTGCAAGTGAGCGAGCGCGACGATGTGGCGCTGCTGAAGTCGGTGGCGGTGGATTTCGAGCCGCTGGCCCTGCGCCCCGACGCGCTGGACGTGGGCGAGGAGGTTTACGCCATCGGCACGCCGCTGGGCGTGCTGACCAGCACCATGACGCGCGGCGTGCTCAGCGCCGACCGCGTGAGCCAGGGGGTGCACGAACTGCAGAGCGATGCGGCCGTCACCTTCGGCAGCAGCGGCGGGCCCTTGCTCGATGCAGACGGCCGCGTGATCGGGCTGACCAAGAGCGGCCTGCGTGGCGAGAAGGGCTTCAATTTCTTCATCCCCGTGCAGGACGCGCTGCGCGCCCTGGACGTGGCGATCAAGAAGTAAGCCTCGACGGCACGCGGTGTCCGGGCGCCCACGCAGGCGTTGAACCGCCCGCAGGGGCGGTTCAACGTCCGGCCTCAGCCCAAGCGGCTTGCGCAACCCGCTCGGCGGGTGGCAGCGGTACCCCGCTGCCGGGTGCTCAACCCTTGCGGGCCTGGGCGATCAGGTACTCGGCCACCTTCAGCGAGGCCTCGTGGCTGCCGGCCTCGGAGCCGGTGGTCCAGCGGCCCTGCACGCCCAGGGTGGGCACGCCCTCGATGCGGTAGGCGTCGGACAGCTGCTTGGCCTGGCGCACCTGGCTTTGCACGCCGAACGACTTCATGGCGTCGAGCAGCTTGGCGCCATCCGCGCCGTTCGCGGCCGCCAATGCCAGCACGTCGGCGTCGCGGGCGATGTTCTTGCGTTCCACGTGCATCGTGCTGAAAACCTTGCTGTGCAGGGTGTCGAGCTGGTTCGTGGCGGCGATCGCGAAGTAGAGGCTCTGCAGGAACTCCCACTGCGGGCGCTGGAAGAACACCGGCACGCGGCGGAACTTCACGTCGGCCGGCAGGCGCTTGCTCCAGGGCTCGATCAGGGGTTCGAGCGCGTTGCAGTGCGGGCAGGCGTAGGAGAAGAACTCCAGCACCTCGACCTTGCCCGGCGTGGACACCGGCACGGCCTGCGGCAGGCGGTGGTAGTGCTGGCCTTCCACCGGCACGCCCTGGGCCTGGGCTTGGGGGGCCACGGCCAGCGTGCCCAGGGCGCCGAGGCTGCCCAGTCCCACAGAAAATTCGCGGCGCTTCATCGTGTACGTCCTTGGCTGAGAGGGTCTGAGTGAGTCGGGCCAGGCCCGCAAAGTTCAATCGCGTCGGTTCAGCGCGGGCGGTCCACCCGCACCAGGGCGGCGTCGGTGCCCATGCCCTTGAGCTTGTCCTGCTGGGCCTCTGCGTCCTCGCGGGCGTCGAAGGGGCCCAGGCGCACGCGGTAGACGGTGCGGCCGCCCTGCTCGCGTTCGGTGACCTTGGTGCTCAGCCCCAGGATGGCCAGCTTGGCGCGCTGTTGCTCGGCATCGTCGGCGCTGGAGAAGGCGCCGGCCTGCACGAAGTAGACGAAGGGCTCGCCACCGGTCTTGGCCGGGGCCGAGGCTTTGGCGGCCGGGGTGTTGGCGGGCATCTGCCCGGCCAGGATGGCGGCTGGGTCACGGGCGGACTGGGGGGTGGCCTCGCTGGCCGCCTTGGCGGCAGCGCGGCGCTCGGCGGCCGACGCGGCGGCGGCTGCGGCGCTGGCGGCGGCGTCCAGCGGCTTGGCCGCAGCGCTTTCAGCGGCCGAGGCGGCCGGGGGCAGCGGCGCCGGCGGTGTCGCCTTGCCAGCCAGTGGGGCGTTGGGGTCCCAGTTCTTGTTGCGCTCGGCCTCGGCGGCGTCCTGCTCGGGGGTGCGGTGCGGCACCTTGTCGACGAAGGGCACGGGCACCTTGGCAATGTACAGGGCCACGCCCAGCGCCAGGGCCAGGCCGATCAGCAGGCCGACGATGATGCCGATCAGCGTGCCGCCCAGCTGGCCCGCCCGGCGGCCCGCAAACGTGTTCAGGCTCATGCCTCCTCCGTGGTCTGTTGTTCTCGGTGCATCTGGTCGGGTGCGCTCACGCCCAGCAGGGCCAGCGCGTTGCGCAGCACCTGGCGGGTGGCGGCCAGCAGGGCCAGGCGGGCGCGGGCCAGGGCCGCGTCGTCCACCAGGAAGCGCTCGGCCGCGTAGTAGCTGTGGAAGGCTGCCGCCAAATCACGCAGGTAGAAGGCCACGTCGTGCGGGGCCAGGTCGCGCGCGGCGGCGCTGAGCATGCCGGGGTAGTCGGCCAGCTTGAGCATCAGCGCCAGTTCAGTGGGCGCGGTCAGCAGGGCCGGGTCGGCACCGGCTGGCGTGAGGCCCTTCTCGGCGGCCTGGGCCAGCACCGAGCAGATGCGGGCGTGCGCGTACTGCACGTAGAACACCGGGTTCTCGTCGTTCTGCTTCAGGGCCAGGTCGATGTCGAAGGTGAACTCGGTGTCGGCCTTGCGGCTGATGAGGAAGAAGCGCACCGCGTCGCGGCTGGTCCAGTCGATCAGGTCGCGCAAGGTGACATAGCTGCCGGCGCGCTTGCTGATCTTCACTTCCTCGCCACCGCGCAGCACCCGCACCATGGTGTTGAGCACGTAGTCGGGGTAGCCGGTGGGAATGCCCAGGCCCTGGCCCTGCAGGCCGGCGCGCACGCGGGCAATGGTGCCGTGGTGGTCGGTGCCCTGGCAGTTGATGACCTTGCCGTAGCCGCGCTCGAACTTGTTGACGTGGTAGGCCACGTCGGGCACGAAGTAGGTGTAGGTGCCGTCGGACTTGCGCATCACGCGGTCCTTGTCGTCGCCGTCGTCGGTGGTGCGCAGCCACAGCGCGCCGTCCTGCTCGTAGGTCTTGCCGGCGTCCACCAGGCGCTGCACGGTCTGCTCGACCTTGCCGCTGGTGTAGAGACTGCTTTCCAGGAAGTAGCTGTCGAACTGCACGCCGAAGGCCTGCAGGTCCAGGTCTTGTTCGTGGCGCAGGTAGGCCACGGCGAACTGGCGGATGCCGTCCAGGTCGGCCGCATCGCCCGAGGCGGTGAATTCGCGGTCGTCGGCCTTCACCGTCTTCTTGGCCAGGAAGTCGGCCGCGATGTCGGCGATGTAGTCGCCGTTGTAGGCGCTCTCGGGCCAGCCGGCGTCACCGGGCTTGAGGCCCTGGATGCGGCAGTGGGTGGACGTGGCCAGCGTGGCGATCTGCACACCGGCGTCGTTGTAATAGAACTCGCGGGTCACGTCGTAACCCTGGGTCTCGAACAGGTGGCACAGGCTGTCGCCCAGCGCGCCCTGGCGGGCGTGGCCCACGTGCAGCGGGCCGGTGGGGTTGGCCGAGACGAACTCCACCATCAGCTTTTGGCCATTGGCCGGCTGGCGACCAAAGCCTTCGGCGCCCTGCAGCACCTCGGCCACCACCGCCTGCTTGGCGGCCGGGGCCAGGCGCAGGTTGATGAAGCCGGGGCCAGCGATCTCCAGCGCACTCACCCAGCGCTGCACAGCCGGCTGGGCGTTCAGCGCAGTGACGAGTTGCTCGGCCACCGCACGCGGGTTGGACCGCAGCGGTTTGGCCAACTGCATGGCGGCGGTGATGGCCAGGTCGCCATGCGCCGCCTGCTTGGGCGACTCGAATTGCGGTGTGAAGTTGGCGTCGGGGGCCAGCTGCGCCACGGCAGCGGCCAGCGCGCTTTGCAGCTCTGCCTTGGCTTGGATCATGGGGGGCGATTCTACGTTTGCCCCCCCGCCCGCCTGGATGGGGGCCCCGGGGTGGTCAACTTCCAGGCCCGATGGCCGATACTTCCCAGGCCACATGTCTGCCGCCACCCCCTCCTCGCACCCGCAGAGCACGGTGCCGCAAGCCCGCCCGGACCAGCCGACCACCATCGGCAAGTACCGCGTGCTGCAGCGCCTGGGCGAGGGTGCGACCAGCGAGGTCTGGCGCGCCTACGACGATTTCCACGAGCGTGAGGTGGCCATCAAGCGGGTGCATGCCACCGAGGGCCGCAGCCCGGCCGAGCTGCACTTTGCCTCGCATTTCTTCGCCGCCGAGGCCGCCCTGGTGGGCAAGCTCAACCACCCCAACGTGGTGCAGATCTACGACGCGGTGGACGACCCCGTGGGCGGCTCCTACCTGGTGATGGAGTACGTGCCGGGCGCCACGCTGCGCGCCTTCTGCCGCCCCGACCGCCTGCTGCCGCTGGAGCAGGTGGTGGAAATCGGCTTCAAGTGCGCGATGGCGCTGGACTATGTCTGGCGCCAAGGCCTGATCCACCGCGACGTGAAGCCGGCCAACATCCTGGCAGTGACCGAGGGCGACGAGGTCATCGACGTGAAGATCAGTGACTTCGGCAGCGTGCTGGACCTGGAGTCCGACCGCACCCAGATCCACCGTGTGGGCTCGCTGGCCTACATGTCGCCCGAGCAGCTCGACGGCGCCACGCTCGATTGCCGGGCCGACATCTACTCGCTGGCCGCCGTGCTGTACCACCTGATCGCCGGCCACGCCCCGTTTGTGGCCGAGACCCAGGGCGCGCTGCTGAACCTGATCTGCCACACCGAGCCGGTGCCGCTCACCGAGCGCCGCAACGGCATCAGCACCGCGCTGGACAAGGTGGTCTGCGGCGCCCTGGCCAAGCGCGCGGCCGACCGGCCCGCCGACTGGGACAGCTTCGCCAAGCAGCTCTCGGCGCTGATCGTCAACCACGAGGTGCCACGCAGCCAGCTGCAGCAGCTGATGGACACCGAGCGCTTCACCCTGCTGCGCAAGCTGGAGTTCTTTGCCGACTTCGGCGACGTGAACCTCTGGGAGGTGGTGCGGCGTGCGCGCTGGCAGCGCTACCACTTTGGCCACAAGCTCTACAAGCGCGGCCAGGAGGGGCGGCACTTCCACATCCTGGCGCAGGGCGAGGTGGAGGTGTGGCGCGACGACGTGAAGGTGGCCAAGCTGGGCGCCGGCACCTCGGTGGGCGAAATGGCCTACCTGGCGCCCAGCCCCGAGCTGCGTCGCCACAGCACCGACGTGGTCGTGACCGACCCCTGCACCACCATCTCGTTCACGCCCGACACCCTGGCCCAGCTCAGCCCCGACACCCGGGGCAAGTTCGACGCCGCCTTCATCAAGGTGCTGGTGCGGCGCCTGCATGCCGCCCACGAGGCCCTGGCCCACCCGCGCCGCATTTTTTAGTGGCGCAGGCCTGGGCGTTGCGCTGTCGTCTGATCGGCAACAGACTTTGCGCAAATTCACGTTGCCGCTGTCCACCGCAACCGGCCCAGGGCCGTTGCCGACTTGCCGCCGTCACCCCGCTCTGTTTGAATCGGCGACGGCGCACAGCCACAACCCCCATCGATAACCGAGCTAGGAAGGATCCCACATGAAGCACCTGTTCACCGCCGCACTGCTGGCCACCGCCGCTTTCGCCGTGTCTGCCCAGACGGCCGCTCCCGCAGCCGCTGCGCCTGAAGCCAAGGCCCCCACCAAGCAGCAAAGCAAGATGGGCCAGTGCAACACCGACGCTGGCGACAAGAAGGGCGACGAGCGCAAGGCCTTCATGAAGCAGTGCCTGAGCGCCAAGAAGGACGGCCGCACCGCCCAGCAAGAAAAAATGAAGAGCTGCAACGCCGACGCCAAGACCAAGGCGCTGAAGGGCTCCGAGCGCAAGGACTTCATGAAGTCTTGCCTGAGCGCCAAGTAAGCACTCGACGCTTGCGCTTCAAGGCCCGGTTCGCCGGGCTTTGTTGTTTCTAGACCGTGCCCACGCCGCGGGCCATCAGCACGGCCAGCGCCGGCAGGAGCAGCATGCCGTGCGAGGCCCGCATCACCTGCTTGCGCACCGCAGCCACTTCCTCAGCGCCGGGCAAGGCGGCGCCGGCCGCGGCCCAGCGCTTGTAGGCCTTGCCGGGCGCCACGGCCGCCCAGCCCAGCAGGGCCAGGCCCACGAGCTTGGCCCACAGCAGAGGTTGCACCTCGTACCACGGCATGCCCTTCATGCCCAGACCCATGCGCAGCAGGCCGGTGAGCAGCAGGGCCAGCAGGCAGATCTGGTAGACGCGGTTCACCACCTTCAGGCGCTGCACGATGGCCGCATTGAGCCACTCGGCGCGCAGCAGCGCGGCCTGGCTGGTGGAGAACACCACCAAGGCCAGCACGGCCGCGAGGTGGAGGTAGGCGAGGGTGGCTTCGAACAACATGGCGGCAGTATCGGTCCGCTGAGGATTTCTCATTCTGGCTTGGACATCACCCCGGCGCTCGCCGGGCCACGCTAACCACAGCGACGCTTGGCTTCGCCCGGGAAGACCCTAGTCCATGGCGGCGGACCTTGCCACGCCCATGAATATAGGATGCCGCCATACCAATAAAGGGAGAGAGTCGTCATGAGCGGGCAATTTTTGCGTAGCTGGGGCCTTGTCGCTTCGCTGCTGGTTGCGTTGGCCGGCTGTGGCGGTGGTGGTGGAGATACAGGTACTGGCACAGGTACTGGCACAGGTACTGGCACAGGTACTGGCACTGGCACGGGCACGGGCACAGGTACTGGCACTGGCACTGGCACTGGCACTGGCACGGGCACGGGCACAGGTACTGGCACAGGAGCCGCATCCAGTCTTGTCCCCGCCGCCGCCGCACCTGGTGCCGTCATCGCTAAAGATGCGGCGATCCTTCGCCCCATCAGAGACGGTGCTGCGTGGAGCTACCGGGGTGTCTATACGCCATACACCGGTGCCACACGCATCAATTACGTCACCACGACCACGCAGATGCTTACCACGCCGAGCAGTGGCACGGAAGCCTTCACCAATGCCAACAATGAAGGCCCCGACAGCCAACCGGTGAGCTTGGAAGCTGGTGTGGTGGGTGGTCAGCAGAGCATTGATTTCGCGGGCAAGGGCAGCCCTGAGCTGGTGCAGTTCGTCGAGCTGAGATCCCCAGTGCGCCTGGGCGATCAGTTCACAATCCTGGACCGCCGCTACACCGACACCAACATTGATCTGGACGGCGACCAGAAGCCCGACGCATTGGAAGTGGCGATCTTTGGTCGTGTGGAGGGCGTCGAGCCCATCGCCCTCCCCAATCTGCCCGAACTCAATGCGGTTCGCGTGGACACGACCATGCGTCAGCGCGTCACCTACAGCGCCAGCGGTCAGCTCTCGCCGGTCGTTGAAGTCCGCGTGCAGACCTGGTACGCGCCCGGTGTCGGCATCGTTCGTCAGCGGCTCACCACCCCCACTCCGCTTGGCAATGACTATTCCATTTGGGAAGAGCAGTTGGCCTCGTGGGATGGCGTCGACAAGGGGTTCGGGGCGATGCCGCCACTCATCGTCAAGTTTCCCGCTGACAGTCCCGTGTTGCCGGGATTGGGGGTCGGATACGGCAGGATCGTGGGAGCGGCCACATTTGCCGACCACGCACTGGTGGTGATGTCAAGCATGCCCGACACAGGCGCGCTCATCGCGCGCCTGGACAACCGGGGGCGGGCGGTTTCGGGTCGAATCCACGATACGGTGAAATCCCAGGAAGGCCAATTTGTCGGCTTTGCGCAGGGATTGCTGCACCTGCGTCCCAGCACCACCGCCTCGTACCAAAGGCTGCCGGTGATGGAACTGACCCGTTTTGATGAAGACGGTGCGCTGCTGGGCGAGGTGGGCGGGGCCAAGATCGACCTCAAGGGGGGCAGAGTCGATCCCGTTGTGGATTCCTACGTAGGCGCTGTAGACGGCTCTACCCTTTGGCTGCTCTGGGGACGCATCTACAACGCGCCGACCGCACAAATGCGCGAACTCGTGCTGCGGCCCTACACGCTGGAAGGCAGCCCTGTGGGGCCGGAGGTCTTGGTGCACGATGGGCAATCCTCGTTGCACCGCATGACTGCCGGCAATGGTCGCGTGCTCTTTGCCTGGGTAGACGCCTATCAGCAGGCCATGTATGGCGGCATGGCGTTGGGGGATCAGTCGTCCGTGGTGCGCACAATGTCTGCCGAGATTTCAATAGACACGGGCAACTATTTCGCACTGACGCCTATCGCCCTTGGCACGTCAGGTGCCCTGGTGTGGAACTCTCCGTCGGCTGTCACTCCCCCCGGCGGGATTGGTGGTGTACTGCTGGATACTGGCCTGGCTCCGCTCAGGACCAGTGCAGCGTCCAACGAGTTGCTGGTGAACGTGCCGCGTCTGTTGTTGACCAGCTTGGCGCGGGCGACTCCTGACGCACAGCGCTTAGTATTTGCCGGCGACGCCAACGGAGCGCCACTGCTGTGGCCAGATGACAGTTGGTCGACTGTGCCAACGATTGTCAGTTGGGTGGACTTGGCCACGTCGCCACTGGCCGCAACCCGCATCAGGCAGGTGCGAACCGTGACTGTCAGCCCAAGGTATCTGCTGGTGTTTGATGATCGAGTGATCATGCTGGACGAAACCGGTGGCCTGCGCTCCACCCTGGTCTGGCTGAACAGTGGAGGCAGCCTGCAATAGCCACGGCGTGCTGATTCAAGCCCTGCGACGCCAGTAATCCGGGTCGCCAAAGCTGTGCTTGAGGAAATCGATCCACAGCCGCACCCGCAGCGGCAGGTGGCGGGCGCTGGGAAAGATGGCGTAGATGCCGTTTGGCGGCGCCGCGTGGCCGTCCAGCACGCTCACCAACCGGCCGGCCGACAAGTCGGCCTGCACCTCCCAGGTGCTGCGCCAGGCCAGGCCCAGGCCCTGCAGGCACCACTCGTGCAGCACCTGGCCGTCGCTGCAGTCCAGCCGGCCACCGGGCCGCAGATGGGTGAGCTGGCCGTCCACCATGAAGGCCCAGCCCCGCGTCTGGCTGGCGTCGGAGCTGAGGGTGAGGCACTGGTGCCGCGCCAGCTCGGCCGGGCTGGCCGGCGTGCCGGCGCGCTTCAGGTAGGCCGGCGTGGCCACGCAGAGCCGGCGGTTGTCGGCCAGGCGCACGCTGACCAGGCTGGAATCGGGCATGTCGCCCACCCGCACGGCGCAGTCGAAACCTTCGTTGACGATGTCCACCACCCGGTCGCTGAGGTTCAGCGACAGGCTCACGTCGCTGTGCTCGGCCAGGAAGCCGGGCACCAACGGGGCCACGTGGCGCCGGCCGAAGCCGGCCGGCGCGGTGACACGCAAGTGACCACTGGCTTTCACGCCACCTTCGGAAACACTGGCTTCGGCGTTGTTGAAGTCGGTGATCAGGCGCTGGCAGTCTTCCAGGAAGGCGCTGCCCTCGTGGGTGAGCGAGAGCCGCCGCGTGGTGCGCAGCAACAGCTTCACGCCCAGCCGGGCCTCCAGCGCGTCCATGCGCCGGCCGATCACCGCCGGGGCCACGCCCTCGGCCTGGGCGGCGGCCGTGAGGCTGCCCTTGGTGGCCACGGCCACAAAGGTTTCGATCTGCTTGAGGCGGTCCATCCTGGTTTTATTTGTGCACCGAAGTCACGAATCCATCACTTTTGGCGCCGGTAATGGCCGGTCAAGTATCGAATAAATTGCAGGGATGGAAAAGGGCCCCACCAAGTTGACCCCGCGCGCCGTGCTGTTCGACGCCTACGGCACACTGTTCGACGTCTACAGCGTGGCGCTCACGGCCGAGCAGCTGTTCCCCGGTGCCGGCAACGCACTGGCCCAGCTGTGGCGCGACAAGCAGATCGACTACACGCGGCTGGTGTCGATGAGTGGCCCGCGCCTTGAGTCAACGCAGGGCCGCTCCCAAGTTGACTCAACCCCCACGGGGGGCCTGGCGCGCAGCGGCAGGTCTGGGGGCTCCATTTACCAGCCGTTCTGGGCCATCACCCGCAACGCGCTGAAGTTCAGCGCCGAGAAGCTGGGCCTGGCCCTCACCGCTGAAGGCGAGGAGCGGCTGATGAACCAGTACCGCCACCTCTCGGCATTTCCCGAAAACCGCGAGGTGTTGCAGGCGCTGAAGGCGCGCGGCGTGCGCACCGGCATCCTCAGCAATGGCGACCCCGACATGCTGGCCGTGGCCGTGAAAAGCGCCGGCCTCACCGAGCTGCTCGACGACGTGCTGAGCGTGCACGCCACCCAGACATTCAAGACCGACCCCGCCGCCTACCAGGTGGGCGTGGACGCGCTGCGGCTGCCGCCCAAGGAAATCCTCTTCGTCTCCAGCAACGGCTGGGACGCCATCGGCGCCACCTGGTTCGGCTACACCACGCTGTGGGTCAACCGCGCCGGCGCACCGCTGGAGCGCCTGAACTGCACACCCACCCGCACCGGCCACAGCCTGCGCGAGGTGCTGGACTTCTTTCCCGCCTGATTCTTCTTCTCTCTCACTTATCTGACCACGAGGTTGCCCATGAACGAGCGCATCACCCAACACGGCCTGCAAGTGGCCACGTCCCTGTACAACTTCATCGAGAAGGACGTGCTGCCCGGCACCGGCGTCTCGGCCGCGCACTTCTGGCAGGGCTTCGGCCAGATCGTGGCCGACCTGGCGCCCAAGAACGCCGCGCTGCTGGCCGAGCGCGACCGTTTGCAGACCGAGCTGGATTCCTGGCACAAGGCGAACCCTGGCCCGATCAAGAACATGCGCAAGTACCGCGCCTTCCTGGAAAGGATCGGCTACCTGGTGCCCGTGCCCGCCAAGGTCAAGGCCACCACCAAGAACGTCGACGCCGAGTTGGCCCTGCAGGCCGGCCCGCAGCTGGTGGTGCCCATCACCAACGCCCGCTATGCGCTGAACGCCGCCAACGCCCGCTGGGGCAGCCTGTACGACGCGCTGTACGGCACCGACGCCCTGCCCGAGACCGACGGCGCCACCAAGGGCACCGGCTACAACCCGGTGCGCGGCGCCAAGGTCATCGAGTACGCCCGCCACGTGCTGGACCGCTGCGCGCCGCTGAAGAAGGGCTCGCACCTCGATGCCACCGCCTACCGTGTGGTGGACAACCAGCTCGCCGTCACGCTGAAGAACGGCAGCACCGTGGGCTTGAAGAACCCGGCACAGTTCGTGGGCTTCCAGGGCGAGATGGGTGAGCCGTCGTCCGTGCTGCTGTGCCACCACGGCCTGCACCTGGACATCCGCATCGACCGCAACACCGTGATCGGTGGCGGTGACGCGGCCGGTGTGAGCGACCTGGTGATCGAATCGGCCCTGTCCACCATCCTCGACCTGGAAGACTCGGTGGCCGTGGTGGACGCCGAAGACAAGGTGCAGGCCTATGGCAACTGGCTGGGTATCCTCAAGGGCACGCTGACCGAGGAAGTGCGCAAGGGCGACAAGGTCTTCACCCGCGGCCTCAACCCCGATCGCCTCTACACCGGCCCGCGCGGCGAGGACGTGGCCCTGCACGGCCGCTCGCTGCTGTTCGTGCGCAACGTCGGCCACCTGATGACCAACCCGGCCATCCTCTGGGGCGCTGACGGCAAGGAGATCCCCGAGGGCATCATGGACGCCGTCATCACGACGACCATCGCCCTGCACGACATCAAGGGCAATGGCGCCAACGGCATCAAGAACACCCGCAAGGGCTCGGTCTACATCGTCAAGCCCAAGATGCACGGCCCGGCCGAGGTAGCCTTCGCCAGCGAGCTGTTCGGCCGCGTCGAGAAGCTGCTGGGCCTGCCCGACAGCACGGTGAAGCTGGGCATCATGGACGAAGAGCGCCGCACCAGCGTCAACCTCAAGGCCTGCATTGCCGCCGCCGCCAGCCGCGTGGCCTTCATCAACACCGGCTTCCTCGACCGCACCGGCGACGAGATGCACACCGCCATGCACGCCGGCCCCATGATGCGCAAGGGCGACATGAAGAGCAGCGCCTGGATTCAGGCCTATGAGCGCAGCAACGTGCTGGTGGGCCTGGAGTGCGGCCTGCGTGGCAAGGCCCAGATCGGCAAGGGCATGTGGGCCATGCCCGACCTGATGGCCGCCATGCTGCAGCAGAAGATCGCCCACCCCCAGGCCGGTGCCAACACCGCCTGGACGCCCAGCCCCACCGCCGCCACGCTGCATGCCCTGCACTACCACCAGGTGGACGTGTTCAAGGTGCAGAAGGCGCTGGAAAAGACCGACGTGGACGCGGTGCGCGACGAGATCCTCACCGGCCTGCTGACCATCCCCGTGGTGAAGAAGGCCAAATGGAGCGACGAAGAGAAGCAGCAGGAGCTGGACAACAACGCCCAGGGCATCCTGGGTTATGTGGTGCGCTGGGTCGACCAGGGCGTGGGCTGCTCCAAGGTGCCCGACATCCACAACGTGGGCCTGATGGAAGACCGTGCCACGCTGCGCATCAGCAGCCAGCACATGGCCAACTGGATCCACCACGGCGTGGTGACCAAGGCCCAGGTGAAGAGCACGCTCAAGCGCATGGCCAAGGTGGTGGACAAGCAGAACGCCGGCGACGCCGCCTACAAGCCCATGGCCAAGAACGCCGACGGCGCGGCTTACCAGGCCGCCTGCGACCTGGTCTTCAAGGGCCTGGCCCAGCCCAGCGGCTACACCGAGCCGCTGCTGCACGCTTGGCGTTTGAAGGTGAAGGCTGCGGCCTGAACCGCCCCGCTGCGTGATTGAAACGGCGCCTGCGGGCGCCGTTTTCGTTGGCTGGTCGCGGCGCTTCTCGGTCATTCCCGCGCAGGCGGGAATCCAGGCCTTCTGGCTTGGTGTGCGCCCGCGCCAGGCGGCCAGCCGGGTCTGGCTCATGCTGTGGCGGCGCGTCGCTGCGCGCCGACTGCCTTGCGGTGCTCGCCTTGCTCGCTGCACTCAAACAAGATGCGGCGAGCATGGTCACGAAGCGCGCTGCGCGCGCCACCCCGAAGGCTGCGCTCCTCAGCACCCCAGAAATCGCCAGCCCCGGCTGCCCGCCTGTCGCTCCACAGGCCTTGTTTGCATTCCCACAGGTTCGGCGCCACCGCCGGTGCCTGGCACAGGGGGACATGGCGTCAATCGCTCACCCGGCGACCTCTGCACGCCACCGACGTTGAATACTGGATTCCCGCCTACGCGGGAATGACGGCGGTGGCGAGGATGACGGCTGTGCGCCGCCAGCCGTCACCTCACTCCCACACCACCGCCTGGTCGCTCCGCTCCCAGCTCTCGTAGCGCGCCGCAAACACCTCGTCCACACGGTTGCGCTTGACCTTGAAGGTGGGGGTGACGAAGCCGTTCTCCACCGTCCAGGGCTCGCGCACCACCACCAGGCAGGCCAATTGCTCGTGCGGGTCCAGCGTGGCGTTCACGTGCTGGCGGGTGGCCGACAGGGCCGCACTGAGGTGCGCCTTGCCCTCGGGGCGCTGGGCGTGCTTCATGGCCTCGGCGTTCAGCATCACCAGCGCCAGCGGCTGGCCCTGGTTGGCGCCCACCACGCAGCAGGCCTCCACCGCCGGGTTGCCTACCAGCTTGTCCTCGATGGGCGCGGGCGCCACGTACTTGCCCTTGCTGGTCTTGAACAGGTCTTTCACGCGGCCGGTGATGCGCGTCATGCCGGCGGCGTCCACCTGGCCCTTGTCGCCTGTGTGCAGCCAGCCGTCGGCGGTGAACGCGGCGTCGGTGAGCTCGGGGTCCTTGTAGTAGCCCAGCATCACGCCCGGGCTGCGCATCTGCAGCTCGCCGTCGGGGGGGTTGATGCGGCTTTCCACGCCTTCGTAGGGCGGGCCCACGGTGCCCAGCGCGGGCTGGCCTGGCACGGTGAGGTGGCTCACGCCGCAGTTCTCGGTCATGCCGTAGCCCTCGTTCACGGCCAGGCCCAGCTTGGCGTACCAGTGCAGCAGGTCCACCGGCATGGGCGCGGCGCCACCCACGGCGAACTGGCATTGGTCCAGCCCCAGCGCGGCCAGGATCTTCTTGCGGACCAGGCCGTTGATGAACGGGATCTTCAGCAGCAGGTCGAGCTTGGCCGGTGGCATCTTGGCGTGCACGCCCTGCTGGAACTTCACCCACAGCCGAGGCACCGAGAAGAAGCAGGTGGGGCGGGCGCGCTGCAGGTCTGCGGCGAAGGTGTCCAGGCTCTCGGCGAAGTACAGGTGCATGCCGGTGGCCAGCAGGCCATGCTCCACCAGCACCCGCTCGACGATGTGGGCCAGCGGCAGGTAGCTGAGCATGCGGCTCTCGCGGTTCAGCGGTACGCGCTTCAGGCCCGACTGCAGCGACCAGATGAAGGTGCCGAAGCTGTGCATCACACCCTTGGGCATGCCGGTGGTGCCCGAGGTGTAGATGATGGAGCTCAGCTCGCTGGACGCGCGCACCGGCTCGCCCATGAGCGGCGGCATCACGGCCACGATCTCTTCCCAGGGCTTGCCGGGGTTGGCCTCTGGGGCCAGCGGCGTGCTCACGCAGGGCAGGCCGGCGCGGATGCCGGTGCGCATGGCGTCGAAGCCGTCGAGCTTGCCGATGAACAGCAGCCGCGCCTCGCTGTGGTCCAGGATCTGGCGCACGGTGTCGGCCGCCAACGTGGGGTAGAGCGGCACCGAGACGTGGCCGGCCATCCAGATGGCGAAGTCGGCCATCAGCCACCAGGCGGTGTTCTTCGACAGGATGGCGATCTTGCTGCCGGCCGGAAAGCCCTGCGCCTGCAGGTAGGTGGCCATGCGCCGGCTCTGGTCCACCAGCTGGGCCCAGGTGAACTCGCGCAGCGCGCCGCCGCCCATGGGTTGGGTGAGCGCGATGCGGTCGGGCGCGGTGCGCTCCCAGTGGTACAGGCGTTGCAGCGCCAGCAGCTCGTCGGGCACGGGTTCCAGGGGTTTGCGCGGCATGGACAGTCCTTCTGCGTGGGTCGCCAGTGATTGTGGCCGCGACGCTAACCGCACGCGCCGCCCTGGCCATCGGCGCGAACCCGCAACCCGCTTGATTCAGCGCAGAAAGGCGTCGTAGCCCGTCTTGAGGATGAGTGCGCCCACCACCACGATGAACACGCCGCGCACGAAGCCGGCGCCATGCTTGAGCGCCAGGCGCGTGCCGGCCAGGCTGCCCAGCACATTGGCCACGCCCAGCACCAGCGCCACCTGCCACCACACATGGCCCTTGGCGGTGAACAGCGCCAGCGCGGCGGCATTGGTGGCCGTGTTCAGCAGCTTGGCCGAGGCCGAGGCGTGCAAAAAGTCGTACCCCAGCGCACGCACGAAGAGAAAGACAAAGAAGCTGCCGGTGCCCGGGCCGAAGAAGCCGTCGTAGAAACCGATGCCCAGCCCGATGCCGCCGGCCAGCCAGGCCTCGCGCCCAGGGGCATGGCCCGGGGCATGGTGGCGGCCCAGGTCCTTGCGGGCCAAGGTGTAAAGCAGGATGGCCAACAGCACGAAGGGCAGGGCCTTGCGCAAGCCGCCGGCACTCACCAGCGTGACGGCCCAGGCGCCCACGAAGCTGCCGCCCAGCGCGCCGGCGATGGCCGGCCGCAGCGAGCGCCAGTTCAGCGTGACGCGCTGGGCGTACTGGTGCGCCGCCCAGGCCGTGCCCCAGATGGCGCCGCCCTTGTTGGTGCCGAACAGCGTGGCCGGTGCCGCCGCCGGGTAGGTGGCGAACAGCGCCGGCACCAGCACCAGGCCGCCACCGCCCACGATGGCGTCGACAAAGCCGGCCAAGCCTGAGGCCAGGGCCACGATGAGCAGGTCGGTCATGGGGCGGGGTGTGAGAAGGGCATGAAAAAAGCGCCAGGGGTAACTGGCGCTTTTCCATTTTCACACTGTCATCTCTGTCTCTGAGATGTCGCTCAGCCTGGATAAGGCCTTGCTGGGCGGCGTCGAGTTCTGTTTTTAAGCCCGGTTTGTCTCCTCGGACCCCCTTCAGCGCGGCACCATGAGAGGGCAACCGCTGAAAGTGGGTGCACTGTAATGGCGCACCCCGCGCCGCGCATCGGTGCTAACCCCCGGCGTGGCGCATCAGCGCGGCAGCCTTCTCGGCAATCATCAGCACCGGCGAATTGGTGTTGCCGCTGGTGATGGTGGGCATCACGCTGGCGTCGGCCACGCGCAGGCCGGCCACGCCGATGAAGCGCAGTTCGCTGTCCACCACGGCGCTGGGGTCGTCGGCCCGGCCCATCTTGCAGGTGCCCACGGGGTGGAAGATGGTGGTGCCGATGTCGCCGGCCAGGCGGGCCAGGTCGTCGTCGCTCTGGTACTGCACGCCGGGCTTCACTTCCTTCGGCTGGTACTTTTCCAGCGCCGGCATGGTGGCGATGCGGCGTGTGAGCCGCAGCGAATCGGCCGCCACCTGGCGGTCCTCGGGTGTGCTGAGGTAGTTGGCCAGGATGGACGGCGCGGCGTTCGGGTCGGCCGCCGTGATGTCCACCCGCCCACGCGAGGTGGGGTTGAGGTTGCAGACGCTGGCGGTGAAGGCGTTGTAGGGGTGCAGCGGCTGGCCAAAGGCGTCGAGCGAGAGCGGCTGCACGTGGTACTCGACGTTGGGCCATTCGTACTCGGCGGACGAGCGGGTGAACGCCCCCAGCTGCGACGGCGCCATGCTCATCGGCCCGCTGCGCTTGAAGGCGTATTCCAGCCCGATCATGGCCTTGCCCCACAGCGAATTGGCCATGGTGTTGAGGGTCTTCACACCCTGCACGCTGAACACCGCGCGGATCTGCAAGTGGTCTTGCAGGTTGCCGCCCACCGACGGTTGGTCCAGCTGCACCGCGATGCCATGTTGTTGCAGCAGCGCGCCGGGGCCCAGCCCAGAGCGCTGCAGGATGGCCGGCGTGCCGATGGCGCCGGCCGCCATCACCACCTCGGTGCTGCAACGCGCCTGCACCGGGGCGCCGCCGCCGTGGGGGATGACCTCGATGCCCACAGCGCGCAGCTGGCCTCCCTCACCGTCCTCGCCACGCTCCAGCAGCAGCCGCTGCACGGTGGCCCCCGTCCACACCTGCAGGTTGCCGCGGCCCACCACCGGCCGCAAAAAGGCCTTGGACGCGTTCCAGCGGATGCCCGAGCGCTGGTTCACCTCGAAGTAGCCCACGCCCTCGTTGCTGCCGCGGTTGAAGTCGGCGGTGGCGGGGATGCCGGCCTGCTGCGCGGCCTGGGCGAAGGCGTCGAGGATCTCCCACGACAGGCGCTGCTTCTCCACCCGCCACTCGCCGCCTTCGCGCGTGGCCTTGGGGTCGAAGCCGGGCGCGGCGTGCATCTCATCGGCGCCGCGCCAGTGGTCCTCGTGCTGCTTGAACAGCCCCAGGCAATGCTCCCAGCGCCACGAGGCGTCACCGGTCAGCTCGGCCCAGTGGTTGTAGTCCCGCGCCTGGCCGCGCATGTAGATCATGCCGTTGATGCTGCTGCAGCCGCCCAGCACCTTGCCGCGTGGGTAGAGCAGTTGGCGGCCGTTCAGGCCGGGGTCGGGGTCGGTCTTGTAGAGCCAGTCGGTGCGCGGGTTGCCGATGCAGTACAGGTAGCCCACGGGGATGTGGATCCAGTGGTAGTCGTCGTGGCCGCCGGCCTCGATCAGCAGCACATGGAAATCGGGGTTGGCCGAAAGCCGGTTGGCCAGCAGGCAGCCGGCCGTGCCGGCGCCGACGACGATGTGGGTGTAGGCGGTGGCGGTCTGGATGGGGGCGCTCATGGTCAGGGTCTCCTGGGGCGCACTGTAGGTGCCGCCAGCGTTCGCGTGCACACTTGCAAACCCGGTCTGATTTCAAGTTCATTGAAACCGCATGAAGCCTGATTTGCGACAACTGCAAGCCCTGGTGGCCATCGCCGCCCACGGCAGCCTGGCCCGCGCGGCCGACACCCTGGCCTGCAGCCCTTCGGCCTTGTCGATGCAGCTCAGCGCCCTGCAGCAGCGGGTGAACCTCACGCTGCTGCGCCGCACCGGCCGGGGCCTGGCGCTCACGCCCGAGGGCGAGCTGCTGCTGCCTGCCGCCCGAGAGGCCGTGGCCGCCGTGGCCCGGCTGGGCCAGTTGGCGGAAAGCACGCAGACCCCCGCCCCCAAGCGCGCCGCCACCGAGCCTGCCCGCCTGCCGGTGGTGGTGGGCACCATCCTCGACCCCGCCGCCATCCGCCTGGGCGAATTCCTGCGTGCGGTGCGCCAGCGCGGCCCGCATATCCACCCCGAGCTGCGCCACGGCATCTCGGGCCAGGTGCTCAAGGAGGTGGGCCAGGGCAAGCTGGACCTGGGCTTCTGCCTGGGCCAGCCCGACCCTGCCCGCTTTCAGGTGCAGCGCCTGGCCGCCGTGCGCTACGTGGTGGTGGCGCCGCGCGGCTGGCAGGCCAGGTTGCAGGGCCGCAGCTGGGACGAACTGGCCGCGCTGCCCTGGATCGCCACGCCGCCCGAATCGGTGCACCACCAGCTGTTGGCGCCGCTGTTCAGACGCCTGAAGCAGCGCATGCACACCGTGGCGCGGGTGGACCAGGAGTCGTCCATGGTGGATCTCGTGCGTGCCGGCTTTGGCCTCAGCCTGGCCCGCGAGGCGGTGGCGCTGCGCGAGGCCGACCAATCGGGCCTGGCCGTCTCGCGCGCCCACACGCTGGACACCGCGCTCTCACTCGTGGCGCCGCTGCGCCCGGCCGATGCCACCCGGGCCGCCACCGTGGCCAGCCTGTTCGAGGTGGCAGCGCAGGTGTGGCAATCCACTGCGCCATGAGCCGATGGCTCGCACCACCCCCGCCAGCCCGAACGCCGGCAGCCACACCCAGCGCAATTCCGAGAGCAGCGCCTGCACCAGCGGCCCGCCCCACACCTGCCGCACGCCCATGGGCGAAACATGGATGAAGCGCCAGGGCGCGAACAGCCGCTCGTCCGAAACCGGCCACCACAGCGCCACGCCCATGCCGCCGGTGGTGAGCATGTCCAGCAACGGGTGCGAGACCATGCTGGCGAACACGAAGCCGAACACGGCCAGCGCACTGCGCCCGCGCAGGCAGCGCCAGCACCCCGCCGCCAGCGCCGCCCACAACAAGCTGGCCAGCAGCGAGTGGCTGGCGCCGCGGTGGCCCAGGGCATGGCCGTAGGGCAGGGCCAAGAGGTGCATGCCCAGCACGTCGAAGTCCGGCGCCACGCTGGCCAGCACACCGGCGGCCAGCAGCCGGCCGCTCACGCGCTGCGGCCCCAGCGCCACGCCCAGGGCCAGCGGCACCACCGCATGGGTGAACACGGTGGTCATGCGCCGGAGGTGGCTGCCACGGCCGTCGGTGCGCGGGCTTCGTCGACCATGCGGTACCAGTCGACCCGGCGCGTGAGCCACATCACCGCAGCCACGGCCGCGAACAGGCCCACCGAGCCGATGACCAGCGCCGTCTGCTCGCGCTGCAGCAGCACGTAGAGCAGGCCGTAGACCACGCCCAGCGCGCCGCCAAACAGCAGGCCATCGCGCCGCCGACCCAGCATGTGCGCGGTGTACACGCCCAGCAGCAGCACGCAGGCGGCGCTGGCCGCGCCATAGGCCAGGCCGAAGGCGATGTGTTCTGAGAGGCTCAGCAGCAGCAGCAGAAAGAACAACGTGAGCGCCAGGCCCACCAGCGCGTACTGCACCGGGTGCACGCGCTTCACGCGGCCGCGGCCCATCACCTCGGCCAGCGCCACGGCGATGAAGGTCAGCGCGATGAACAGCAAGCCGTACTTGGTGGCGCGGTCGCTCAGCACGTAGGGGTTGATGGGGTCGATGAAGCTCACGGCCAGCGTGTCCAGACACTCCCCCTTGGCCACGGCGCCAGGCACGCGCGGGTCGTAGCCGGCCTCTTCGCCCGTCACACCGGCCGCGCTGGCGTTCAGCGCGCACAGCGGGTGGCCCTTGGCCACATCGCCCGGCGCCGAGGTGGCCAGGGACGAGAGCTGCCAGGTGGCGTCGAAGCGGTCTTGCAGCACATGGCGTTCGGTGGGCAGGTACTGGCCGCCGAACGAGGGGTGGGGCCAGTCGGACTTCAGCGTCCAGCTCAATGCGTCGGCGGCCGGCACCAGGGCCAGCGCGGCCGTGCCCACCAGGTCCAGCTCGATGCGGGCGTGCAGGGGCGCGTCTGCGTCCTTTTCCTCTTTGGCGCCCAGGGCCCAGGCGGTGGCCGGCAGCTCGACATGGAAGCCCTGGCTGTAGGTCGGATGCTGGGTGCCGGCCCGCACCTCAGCCTGCTCACCCTTGCCCTTGCCCAGGGTCACCAGCGCTTGGCGCACGCCACGCACGTCACCCAGCGCCAGCAGCAGCCGCACCGGCTGGCATTGCAGGCGCGAGCCGGCGTGTTCGCGGGTGGGGCGCAGCGGCTGCGCGGCGGTCCAATCGGCGCTGAGGGCGAAGTGGCCGGCGTAGCCGTTCACCTTGTAGAGGCCGCGGTAGCGCGGGTCGTTGTGCAGGCCGCTCTCCACCTTCAGCGCGGTGGGCGTGGCCGTGAGGGCACTGAGCTTGCGCTCGACGCTGGTGCTGCGCTCCTGGCCGGTGCCGCTCACCACGTCCCACTCTTCGGTGCACTGCCGGTACAGCAGCGGGCCCAGCAGCGTTTGCGCCCCGGCGTGGGATTGCTGCACGCTGCGCACCGCCTCGGCCTGGCGCGCGGCGCGCTCGTCCACCAGGTAGCCGATGCGCGCCAGCGCGATGCTCAGCAGCAGCGCCACCAGCGCCAACGCGCCCACCTTGCTCAACAACGGAAACCTCATCGCTCGTCCTTCAATCTGTTCATGAGGCCGCCAGCATCGGCGGGCAACGTGAGCAGCGGATGAGCTCTGTGAAGTCAGTGTGAAGTGCGGGGCCCCTCGGGGTGGCGCGGCAACACCAATGTCACCTGCAGCCCAGGCTGGGCCGGCGCAATCTGCCAGTGGCCGCCGTGCAGGGCCAGCACCTGGCGCACGATGGCCAGGCCCAGGCCGCTGCCCTTGCGGCCGTCCACCGGATTGGGCGTGGAGAAGAACTTGTGGCCCAGTTGCGGCAAGGCGTAGTCGGGCACGCCCGGCCCGGTGTCACGCAAGGTCCAGTGCGCCTGCAGCCGGTCCGCGTGCACACCCACGCTCAGCGCCGAGCCCTCGGGCGCATGCTGGCAGGCGTTGACCAGCACGTTCGAGAACGCCAACGCCAGTTGCTCGGCGTCGGCCTGCACCGTGGCCGGGCCGCGCTGCAGCCACTGCACGCTCAGGGCCCGCTGCGTCAGCGTGGCGGCGTGCTGGGCCAGCACCGTCTCGGTCAGCGCCACCAGGTCCACGGTGGTCAGTTGGCCGGGGCCGCGCTGGCTTTCCAGGTGCGAGAGCGCCAGCAGCCGGTCCACCAGCTCGCGCAGCCGGTCCACCTGCTGGGTGATCTGGCCGGCGAAACGCTGGCGGTCAGGCGCGGCCAGCTCGTCCTGCAGCAGCTCCGAGGCACCCTGGATGGCGGCCAGCGGGCTCTTCAGCTCGTGCGTGAGCGCGCGCACGTCCTGCTCCAGGCGCTCGCGGCCTTCCAGGCGCTGGCGCATGCGGTCCATGGCCTGGGCCAGGTCGCCCAGCTCGCCAGGCAGCTCGGGCGGGCGCAGCGCGGCACCGGCATCGGCCAAGGGGTCGCCCACCTGCTGGGCGTAGCGGCGCAGCTGGCGCACCGAATGCACGGTCCACAGCGTCACGGCCACACCCACCAGCAGCGAGAGGCCCAGCAGCAGCGCGCCCGAGCTGGCGATCTTGCGTTCGGCCCGCTCGACAAAGGGCATCACCGTGGACATGGGCTTGCCCACCGTCAGCACGCCCAGCAGGCGCTCGCCCTGCTTCACCGGCGCGGCCACGAACATCACCGAGCTGCTGCCATCGGTCTCCACCTCGCGGGTGGCGCGGGCGCCGTACTCGCCCTTGAGCGCGCGTGCCACGTCGCGCCAACGCGAGTAGTCCTGCCCCACGGCCGGCTCGGGGGCCGAGTCGAACACCACGCGGCCAGTGGTGTCGGTGACGTAGACGCGGAAGTCGAGCTTGCGCTTGTGCAGGCCCCAGATCTGCGCGTCCACCTCGCGGTTGGCGTAGTCGCGCAGGTTGCGAGCGAAGTCGCTGCCCACCAGGGTGCCGCCGGGGGGCATGGCGGCCAGGTCCTTGGCCGCTGTCTCGGCCAGCAGGTTGGCCGTGTCCACCATGATGTCTTCCATCACCTCGCGCACGCTGGGCTTCACTTCGGCCATGAACACGCGCATCACGAAAAAGGCCGCCAGCCCGGTGATGAGCAGGAAGCCGAAGGCCAGGCGCAGGCCCAGTCTCATCGCAGTGCTTCCGGCAGTTCCAGCGAGTAACCCAGGCCGCGGTGGGTGTGGATCAGGTCCAGCTCCGGCTGGCACCCCCGCAGCTTGGCGCGCAGGGTCTTCACATGCGTGTCCACGGTGCGGTCGGTGGCCTCGGCCAGCGCCCCCCACACCTCCTGCAGCAGCGATTCGCGCGAGCGGATGCGGCCGGCTGATTTCAGCAGGGCGGCCAGCAGCCGCAACTCCATGCGGGTGAGGGCCAGCGGCTCGCCGGCCAGGAGGATGCGCTGGCCAGCCTCGTCGACCTCGAACATCCCCTGGGCCGGCGCAGCCGCATCGCCCGCCGCCGGCAGCGCGGCGCGGCGCAGCAGGGCGCGCAGGCGTGCCACCAGCTCGCGCGGGCTGAAGGGCTTGGTGAGGTAGTCGTCGGCGCCGGTTTCCAGCGCCACCACGCGGTCCATCTCCTCGGCGCGGGCGGTGAGCATCAACACTGGCAGCGCGCGCAGGCCGGGGTGGGCGTGCTGGCGCCAGCGGCGGCACAGGTCCATGCCGTTGCCGTCGGGCAGGCCCACGTCCAGTACCGCCGCGTCGGGCATCTGTCGCTCTGCGGCCTGGGCAGCCGCGCCCACCAGCAGGTGGTGGCCCACCGCAAAGCCCTCGCGCTCCAGCGCAAAGACCACCGTGGCCGCTATGGCTGGGTCGTCTTCGAGCAGCAGGACCTGCAGCATGCTCAGCGCGAGAGCCCGCCCGTGGCCAGCACCGGGAAGAGCTTGATCAGGCCATCGGCCAGCAACTCCACCGCCATGGCCGCCAGGATCAGGCCCATCAGCCGCGTCATCACGTTGATGCCGGTCTGACCCAGCACCTTGGCGATGCGACCCGAGGCGCGGAACGCCAGGTAGGTGGCCAGGCCGATCACCACGCCATAGCCCACCAGCACGGCGTGCTCCCAGAAAGTGCGCGTCTTCTCGGCGTAGATCACCATGGTGGAGATGGTGGCTGGGCCGGTGAGCAGCGGGATGGTCAGCGGCACCACCGCGATGGAAGCCCCCGATTCGGCCTTGGCCCGGCCCTCGCCCACGTCGTCCTGGCGGCTCTCGGCCGGGTGGGCGTTGAGCATGTTCAGCGACGACACCAGCAGCAGCATGCCGCCACCCACCTGGAACGAAGCGATGGAGATGCCGAAGAAATTGATGATCTGCAGGCCGGCGATGCCACTGACCGCGATCACCACGAACGATGAAATGGCGCTCACATGCAGCGTGTGACGGCGCTGTTCCTTGGAAAACCCCTGGGTGAAATGCAGGAAAAAGGGCACCGCGCCGATGGGGTTCACGATGGCCAGCAGGGCGATCAGGGGTTTGAGCAAATCCATGGCGCGCATTCTGGCGCCGTCCGCGCCCAGACCGAAGGGGAGTTCACCGGGCCTGGGCTGGCTTTTTCACCAGGGAACACCCCCCTGTTTCAGGGGCTGAAAAACGACACTTTTGCGTTTTCCGCTTTGCCGCGTTGCGGAAATTGTGCGCATAATGTTTTGGGGCAGCACGTCTGCCCTTGTTTGCTGTGTATGGACGCGGCACCTTTGCCAGATTTCTCTCGCGCTGGGTTGAAGCTCCACATGGTCTTTTAGTGATTGATAAGGAGCTTTCCCCATGGGAAACAAGCTTTACGTCGGCAACCTCGCCTACAGCGTGCGCGACGACTCCCTGCAACAAGCGTTTGGTGAATTCGGCACCGTCACGTCCGCCAAGGTCATGATGGACCGCGAAACCGGCCGTTCCAAGGGCTTCGGCTTCGTGGAAATGGGCTCGGACGCCGAAGCCCAAGCCGCCATCAACGGCATGAACGGCCAGGCCCTCGAAGGCCGCGCCATCGTCGTGAACGAAGCCCGTCCTCGTGAAGAGCGTCCGGGCGGCTTCGGCGGCGGTGGTGGCCGCAGCGGTGGCGGCGGCTACGGCGGTGGCGGTGGCGGTGGCGGTGGCGGCTACGGTGGTGGCGCCGGCGGCGGCGGTGGCCGCAGCCCCTACGGTGGTGGCGGTGGCGGCGGTGGCCGCAGCCCCTACGGTGGTGGCGGCGGCGGCGGTGGCCGCAGCGGTGGTGGCGGTGGTGGCTACGGCGGTGGCCGCAGCGGCGGCTACTGATCCAACCAGCGCCACACAGCGCAATGAAAGGCACGACCCAGGTCGTGCCTTTTTTGCTTTCTGGGGCCCTGAAAACCGGCGCTGCGGCGGCTACTCGCCGCGCCGCTTCTTGCGGCCGCGCCCGGCAAACAGCCTGTCGAACAAGGGGTTGGGCAGCAGGCGCATCAGCTTGGCCACCACCCCCATCTGCCAGGGGATGACGCGGTAGCTCACCTGGGCGCTGATGGTCCGGTAGGCCCGCTCGGCAAACACCTCGGGCGTGAGCAGGAAGGGCATGCTGTAGCTGTTGATGGCGGTGAGCGGCGTGGCCACGTAGCCGGGCACCAGGGTCACCACCTTCACGCCGAACGGCCGGCATTCGCCGCGCAGGCTTTCGCAATAGGCCACCACGCCGGCCTTGCTGGCGCAGTAGGCGCCGTGGCCGGGCAAGCCGCGGATGGCCGAGACGCTGGCCACGCCCACCAGGGTGCCCGAGCGCCGCTCGCGCATCGCCGCCACGAAGGGGTGGAAGGTGGCCGCCAAGCCGGTGTTGTTGGTGGCGAAGGTGTCGCGCATCACGTCCAGGTCGCCGCGTTCGGCCGTGTCCATGCCCACGCTGATGCCGGCGCTGGCGATCACCACGTCGGGCAGGCCCTGCTCGGCCAGGCAGCGCTGGCCAGCAGCCACGATGCTGTCCACCACCTGCACATCGGCGGCGTAGACGGCGCAGCGCACCGCGTCCAGCCCCTGGGTCTGGCGCCAGGCGTCAAGCGCCTCGGTGCGGCGCGCCACCAGGGCCAGGCGCCAGCCGGCGGCGGCGTAGCGCGCCGCCAGGGCCTGGCCGATGCCGCTGGAGGCGCCGGTGATGAAGACCAAGGGGGCGGCGGCGCTCATGGGCTCAGCGCCGCGGGGGCAGCGTCTGCAGCACGGCGCGCACCTTGCCCTGCAGCGTGAGTTGCTGGGTGACAGCGTCGTAGGTCAGGGCCTCGGCGCTGAACTCGGTGCCACCCTGGCGCACGCGCACCGGCTGGTCGGTGCTGACCAACTGGTCATGGATGTTGGCCACCAGGCGTTGGCCCTCGATGACCACCGGTGGCTCGCCCTGTTGCCCTTGTGACTCGACCCGCGCGTCACCCTCCAGCCTGGCCACCGAGCCCTCGTCCGTCGCCACCGCCTGGCGTGCGGTGATGTGGGTGACGCGGCCGTCGGGCGCCGTGAAGGTGACACGCACGGTGTCGATCTCCAGCTCGCGGGTGTCGGGGAAGTGGCGCAGCTTCTCGCCTTCAAGCAAGGCCACCAGACGGCCCGTCTTGTCGTAGCGCTGCATGGCGAAGCGCTCCAACGTGTAATCGGCCTCATGGCGCAGCGCCGCAGCCCGCGGCTCGGTGGTGGGCTGCGGGGCCAACTTCACCAGCCACCAGGTGCCCAGGGCCAGGGCCACCATCAGCAGCAGCGGCAGGTAGGTGCCCAGGCCCATGCGCAGGCGCTCGGACCACGCCACCTTGGGCGGCAGCGGTGCCGCCGACGCCGGGCCCACCGAAACCGGCACGTCCGGCAGATCCGGCAGGTGCAGCTCGACGTTCACGCGCCGTCCAGCGTTTGCAGATGGCCTTGCAACAGCTCGGCGTAGCGGCCGGCGGCCACCAGCAGCAGGTCGCAAAACTCGCGGGCCGCGCCGTCGCCACCCGCCCGCTGGGTGACGTGGTGGGCCACGGCCTGCACCTCCACATGGGCGTTGGCCGGCGCGCAGGCAAAGCCGGCGCGGGTGAGCAGGGGCAGGTCGGGCCAGTCGTCGCCGATGGCGGCCACCTCGGGCCAGTCCAGCCCCAATGACGCCAGCAGCGGCTGCGCGGCGGCCAGCTTGTCGCCGGCGCCGTACACCGCATGCTGCAGGCCCAGGTCGGCCACGCGGCGCCGCACGGCCGGTGAATCGCGGCCGGTGATGACGATGGGCGTGATGCCGGCGCGCGCCAGCAGCTTCAGACCATGGCCGTCCAGCGTGGAAAAGGCCTTGAACACTTCGCCGTTCTCGCCGATGAACAAGCGGCCGTCGGTGAGCACGCCGTCCACGTCGAAGATGGCGGCTTTCATGCCGAGGCCCGGGCCCTGGGCCTGCAGCAGCAGCTCGGGCGGGAAGTTCAGGGCGGGCGTGAGTGGTGTCGCGGGCGTGGTGGCCATCAGATCACCTTGGCGCGCAGCAGGTCATTCGTGTTGATGGCGCCCACCAGGCGGTCGGCCTCGTCCACCACCAGCAGGCTGGTGATGCGGTGCTGCTCCATCAGGTCGGCGGCCTCCACGGCCAGCGCGTCGGCGCGCACGCGGCGCGGCTTGGGGTGCATCACGCTGCGGGCCTGCAGCGCGCGCAGGTCGGCGCCGGTCTCGATCAGGCGGCGCAGGTCGCCGTCGGTGAAGATGCCCAACAGCGTGTCGCCGTCCACCACGGCGGCCGCGCCCAGGCCCTTCTGGGTCATCTCGCGCATCAGCTCGCTGAAGCTGGCCTCGGGGCCCACGCGGGGCACGGCGTCACCGCTGCGCATCAGGTCGCGCACGTGCATCAGCAGCTTGCGGCCCAGCGCGCCGCCGGGGTGGGACTGCGCGAAGTCGTGTTCACGAAAGCCCCGCGCGTCCAGCAGCGCCACGGCCAGCGCGTCGCCCATGGCCATTTGGGCGGTGGTGCTGGCAGTGGGGGCCAGGTTGAGCGGGCAGGCCTCTTGCTGCACGGCGCACAGCAGGGCAATGTCGGCATGTTTCGCCAGCGTGGATGTGGCGCGGCCGGTGATGCCCACCAGGGTGATCTTCAGGCGGCGCAGTGCCGGCAGCACGGCGTTGATTTCTTCGCTCTCGCCCGAGTTGGAAATGGCCAGCACCACGTCGCCCGGCTGCACCATGCCCAGGTCGCCGTGGCTGGCTTCGCCCGGGTGCACGAAGAAGGCCGGTGTGCCGGTAGAGGCCAGCGTGGCGGCGATCTTGCGGCCCACATGGCCGCTCTTGCCCATGCCCATCACCACCACGCGGCCGGTGGTGGCCAGCATGGCCTGCACGGCGGCGGTGAAGCGCTCGTCCAGCGCGTCGCGCACGCCCAGCAGCGCCTGGGCCTCGATGTCAAACGTTTGCCGCGCCAGCTGCAGGGCGCGTGCGGCGTCGAAAGGGGTGGTGGCGGTCAAGGCGGGCCTGGGGGGGTGCGGGACAATGGGGCGGATTCTAGGCGGCGCACCGTGCGCCGCGCCCCGCGCTGCATTCCCTGGAAACGGATGGCCACCACCCTCGAACTCGTACTGCTTTACCTGGTTGCTGCGGTGGCCGGCGTGGTGGTGTGCCGCTCGCTCAAGCTGCCACCCATGCTGGGCTACCTGGCGGTGGGCGTGCTGATCGGGCCCAACGCGCTGGCGCTGGCCAAGGACTCGGCCGGCGTGAAGTACCTGGCCGAATTTGGCGTGGTGTTCCTGATGTTCGTGATCGGCCTGGAGTTCAACCTGCCCAAGCTGCGCAGCATGCGCACCCTGGTGTTCGGACTGGGCTTCTCGCAGGTGGTGGTGACCACGCTGGGCGCGGTGCTGGGCAACGCGCTGCTGATCGCGCTGTTCGCCTGGCTGGGTCGGCCCTGGGAGCTGGACTGGCAGGGCGCAGTGGTGCTGGGCAGCGCGATGGCCATGTCCTCCACCGCCATCGTCGTGAAGATGATGGCCGAGCGGCTGGAACTGGAGAGCGAGCACGGCAAGCGTGTGATGGGCGTGCTGCTGTTCCAGGACCTGGCCGTGGTGCCACTGCTGGTGCTCATCCCCGCACTCGATTCCACCACCGCCGACATGGCCCGCTCGTTGGGCCTGGCCTTGGTGAAGGCCGTGGTGCTGCTGACGGTGCTGATGGTGGGTGGCCAGCGTGTGATGCGCTCGTGGCTCACCGTGGTGGCCCGGCGCAAGAGCGAAGAGCTGTTCGTGCTGAACCTGCTGCTGGTCACCTTGGGTCTGGCCTGGCTCACCGAGCACGCCGGGCTGTCGATGGCGCTGGGTGCCTTTCTGGCCGGCATGCTGATCGCCGAGACCGAATACAAGCACCAGGTGGAGACTGACATCCGGCCCTTCCACGACGTGCTGCTGGGCCTGTTCTTCATCACCATCGGCATGAAGCTGGACTGGCGCCCTGTGTGGGACCAGTGGCCGCTGGTGCTGATGCTCACCGTGCTCCCCGTGGTGGCCAAGGCCGGGCTGGTGGCCGGGCTGGCACGGGGCTTTCGCGCGGAGCCGGGGGTGTCCATCCGCACCGGCCTGTACCTGGCGCAGGCGGGTGAATTCGGTTTCGTGCTGCTCACGCTGGGCGTGGACAGCCATGTGCTGGGCGGCAACTGGATGAGCCCGGTGCTGGCCTCGATGGTGCTGTCGATGCTGGCCACCCCCTTCATCATCATGCACAGCGACCGGCTGGTGATGCGCTTCTCGGCCAGCGATTGGCTGATGCAGTCGGTGGCGCTCACCACCATCGCCAAGCGCGCCATCAAGACCGAGAGCCACGTCATCATCTGCGGCTACGGCCGCAGCGGCCAGAACCTGGCGGCCATCCTGGCGCGCGAGCACATCCCCTACATGGCGCTGGACCTGGACCCCGACCGCGTGCGCCAGGCCGCTGCCGCTGGCCAGAGTGTGGTGTTTGGCGACGCCGCTCGCTTGCAAAGCCTGATGGCCGCCGGCCTGGCCCGCGCGGCGGCCGTGGTGGTGTCGTACCACGACACGGCCTCGGCGCTGAAGATCCTGCACCTGGTGGCCACCCACGCGCCCAAGGTGCCGGTGGTGGTGCGCACCATCGACGACTCCGACCTGGAGAAGCTGCGCGAGGCCGGTGCCACCGGCGTGGTGCCCGAGGCCATCGAGGGCTCACTGATGCTGGCCAGCCATGCGCTGGCGCTGGTGGGTGTGCCCATGCGCCGCGTCATCCGCATCACCCGCGACGCCCGCGATGCGCGCTACGGCCTGCTGCGCGGCTACTTCCACGGCGCCGACGACGACACCGTGGAGGAGCGCCAGCAGGCGCGGCTGATGAGCGTGACCCTGCCGGTGGCTGCCGCCTGCCTGGGCAAGCCGCTGGGCGACCTGGCGCTGCATGCCATGGGCGTGCTGGTGGTCTCGGTGCGTCAGGCCTCGGGCCGGGTGGTGGAGGTGGACGACGCCATCAGGCTGCACACCGGCGACACGCTGGTGCTCTCGGGCCTGCCTGAGGCGCTGGCGCTGGCGGAAGAGAAGCTGCTCAAGCGGGGCTGATCGAAGCGGTCGCGGGCCAGCGCCGGGCCGCTCCCAAGCGGCCTGCGCTACCCGCCCGGCGGGTGGCAGCGGTACCCCGCTGCCGGGTGCCTCATGCCACCGGCAGGCCGCGGTCGAGGTTGGCGCGCATGCGCACGGCCATCACGGCGCCGACGGCACGCAGCAACTCCAGCGCCAGTTCGGGCTGGCGGGCGGCGAATTCGTCAAAGCGGTGACGGGGCATGCCCCACACCACCGAGGACGACATGGATTCCACCTGGGCCATGCGCGGTGTGTCGCCGAACAGCGCCGGCTCGCCCACCACCGAGCCCGGCCGCAAGATGGCCACCGGGCGGCGCACCGGGGCGTTCTCGGGCACGTAGACCTGCAAGGTGCCGCTTTCGACCATGTAGACGCTGCGGTCCATGTCGCGGTAGCGGATGACGGTGTCGCCCGGGCGCAGCACGTGGCGTTGCATGTAGCTGCCCATCAGGCGCCACTCGTCGGGGCTGTAGCGCAGATGCAGGGCGTCATCGGCATTGAGCGACTGGATCGCGGCGGTCAGGTTCTCGATGCTCATGGTGTTTTCCTTCCAAGGGCGGATGACGACGCAGGCAGGCCCTGGTGCGAAAAGTTCACGCCATTATCGTCAGCCGCTCGCGCTGCTTACAAGTTCGATCATCGCCGCTTGTCACCCGTTCAGGGCCACCAGTAGCCACGTGGTCGAGCGCCTTACTTGCCGATACAGAAGCGGCTGAAGATTTCGCCCAGCAGGTCGTCGGCGCTGAAGCGGCCGGTGATGGCTTGCAGGGCCGTGTGGGCCAGGCGCAGCTCCTCGGCAAACAGGTCCAGTGCGGCGTCAGCCTGGGCCGCATGGGCGCTGGCCAAGGCCAAGTGCTCGGCACAGCGGCGCAACGCCTGCACGTGGCGCGTGCGGGCGATGAACAGGCCCTCGGGCGCGGCCTGCCAGCCGGCGCGGGTCAACAGGGCCTGGCGCAGCGCGTCCAACCCGGCGCCGGTGCGGGCGCTCAAGCTCAGGCCCTCGCGGTGCGGCGGGTTGGCGTTGGGCGCATCGGCCTTGTTGAACACTTCGAGGATGCGGGCCGGGTCGGCACCGGCCAGGCGCTGCGCGATCAGCGCATCGGCAGCCTGGTAGCCGGGGTCGGCCAGGCGCGTCAGGTCGTGCAGGAAGACGATGGCGTCGGCGCTGTGGATGGACTCCCAGCTGCGCGCCACGCCGATGCGCTCCACCTCGTCGCTGGCCTGCTCGTCGTCGCGCAGGCCAGCGGTGTCGGTGATGTGCAGCGGCACGCCTTCGATCTGGATGGTTTCGCTGATGCGGTCGCGCGTGGTGCCAGCGATGGGCGTGACGATGGCCAGCTCGGCGCCGGCCAGCGCGTTCAGCAGCGAGCTCTTGCCCACATTGGGCTGGCCGGCCAGGACCACACGCAGGCCTTCGCGCAGCAGTGCGCCCTGGCGCGCCCGGCCCAGCACGCTGGCCACGGCCTGCTCGATGGCATTGAGCTTGCCGCGGGCATCGGCCTTTTCCAGAAAGTCGATTTCCTCTTCGGGAAAATCCAGCGTGGCCTCCACCAGCATGCGCAGGTTGACGATGCGCTCGGCCAGCGTGTTGATCTCGCTGGAGAAGACCCCACCCAGTGAACGGCTGGCCGAGCGCGCAGCCGCCTCGGTGCTGGCATCGATCAGGTCGGCCACGGCCTCGGCCTGGGCCAGGTCGAGCTTGTCGTTCAGGAAGGCGCGCTCGGTGAACTCGCCCGGCTCGGCCAAGCGCAAGCCCATGGCGGCGCCGGCCTCCAGGCAGCGCGCCAGCAGCAGTTGCAACACCACCGGGCCGCCGTGGGCCTGCAGCTCCAGCACGTCCTCGCCGGTGTAGCTGTGCGGCGCCGGGAAGTGCAGTGCCAGGCCCTGGTCGATGGCGCTGCCGTCGGCGGCCAGCAGCGGGCCGTAGTGGGCGCGGCGCGGGGTGAGCGCCGCGCGGCCGGTGAGGGCCAGCACCAGCGCCGCCAGGTCGCGGCCCGAGGCGCGCACGATGCCCACCGCCCCGCGGCCGGGCGCGGTGGCGATGGCAACGATGGGATCGTGGTGGCGGCCTAGGGACATGCGGTCATTGTCGCTGGCCAGGTGTGGCGCGGGGCGAACCGCCAGCGGCTCCCGTCACCGGGGCACGCTGGCGATTCTTGAGGCAAACGCCCATCAGGCTGCGTCAACCCCGCATGGTCATCATCGGCCAGCCAGGGGTGCTTTGAGGGCCCGCAAAAGTAAGAAATCCGGCCAGCTGTGAAGCTTGGCCGGATTTGGATGGGGGCCACTACCGAGTCACGTCACCCGGCAGCGCAGGTCATCAAGCCACACCCATGCGCTTGTTGATCATCCACTGCTGGGCAATGGACAGCACGTTGTTGGTCAGCCAGTACAGCACCAGGCCCGAGGGGAAGGTGAAGAACATGACGCTGAAGGCCAGCGGCATGATCCACATCATCTTGGCCTGCACGGGGTCCGGCGGCTTGCTGCCCAAGGCCACCTGCACCAGCGAGGAGATGGTCATCAGCACCGGCAGAATGAACATCGGGTCCTTGGCCGAGAGGTCGGTGATCCAGCCGATCCAGGGCGCGCCACGCATCTCCACGGTGGACAGCAGCACCCAGTACAGCGCGATGAAGAAGGGCATCTGGATGAAGATGGGCAGGCAGCCGCCGAGCGGGTTGACCTTCTCTTCGCGGTAGATGCGCATCATTTCGGTGTTCATCTCCTGCGGCTTGTCTTTCAGGCGCTCGCGCATTTCCATCAGGCGCGGGTTCAGCGCCTTCATCTTGGCCATGGACTTGTAGGCGTGGGCGTTGAGTGCGTAGAAGGCGATCTTCAGCAGCACCACCAGGCCCACGATGGCCCAGCCCCAGTTGTTCAGGTACTTGTGCAGTTGCTCCAGCACCCAGAACAGCGGTTTGGAGAGCGGCGCGAGCCAGCCGTAGTCCTTCAGCAGCTCCAGGCCCGGTGTCAGGGCTTCCAGCACGCGCTCTTCCTGCGGGCCCACGAACAGCTGGGCCATGTGGGTCTTGGTGGCACCGGGAGCCAACTCGCCCAGCGGCTGGATCATGGCCACCGAGTAGAGGTTGTCCTTGTCCTTCTTGGTGACGAAGGCGCGTTCGCCCGGGGTGTTCACGATCCAGGCGCTGGCGAAGTAATGCTGCACCATGCCGATCCAGCCATCGGTGCCCTTGGTCTCATGGTTGGGCACATCGCCGGCCTTGCGCTTGTCGATGTCCTTGAACTCCACCTTCTGGTATTTCTTGGCGTCGGTGTAGACCACCGGGCCGTGGAAGGTGGAGGTGAAGGCCGGTGCGCCACCGGCGTCGCCACCGTCGCGCTGCAACTGCAGGTAAAGCTGCGGCGCCAGCGCGGCGGTGCCCACGTTCACCAGATCGTCCTTCACGTCCACGGCGTACTTGCCTCGGTGGAAGGTGTAGGTCTTGACCCACTTGGCGCCGCCCACCTCGGGTGATTCGAAACGCACGCTCAGCTCGTTGGCACCGTCCTTCAGCTCGCGCTCGCCGGGCTGGGCCGCCAGCAGGGTGAAGTGGTTGGGCAGGGCCGCGCCGTTGGCACCGATGTAGCCGGTCTGGGCCAAGTAGGTGCGCTGCGCGCTCTCGTCGAACAGCACCATGGGCTTGCTGGCGTCGTCCGCGTCGGGGTACTTCAGCAGCTCGGCGCGGGCCACGTCGCCGCCACGCGAGTTGAGCGTCACCTTCAACACGTCGGTGCTGATGACGATCTTCTCGCCAGGGGCCGCCGCGTTGGGCTGGGCGACCGGGGCGGCAGCGGGCTGGGCCGCCGCGCCGCCAGCAGCCACCGGAGCCGGCACGCCGTTGGGCAGCGGGCCGGAACCTGCCGCAGCAGCCGCCTCGGCGGCCACGGGCACGCCAAACAGCGTGGGCTGGCCGTTGTGGCGGTTCCAGGCGTCCCACAGCATCGCCAGGGACATCAGGAACACGATCCACAACATGGTGCGGCGCATATCGTTCATGGCAGGGGCCTCGAAGAACTCAAAGATTCAGGGGCCGCCGAAGTGGCGGCGGGAAACAGATGGGCGAACAGGCGCGGGCGCTGCCCGGGCACCGGGTCACAACCGCCTTCACACAGCGGGTTGCAGCGCAGGATGCGCGCCGCCGCCAGGTAGGTGCCGGCCGCCGCGCCGTGCTGCTCCAGCGCGGCGATGGCGTAGCGCGAGCAGGTGGGCTCGAAGCGGCAGGCATTGCCCAGCCAGGGGCTGAGCAGCAGGCGGTAGCCCTTGACCAGCGCGATCAGCACGGCACGCGGCCACAGACGCGGCGGGGTTGTGGCGGGGCTGGGCATGGCAGGTGCAGATGGGGTGGGGCGGCCGGAATGCAATGCAGGCAGCAGGCCGTCAGCCTGCCGCAGCGGCCGGCTTGGCCTTGCCACGGCGCGGCCCGCCCAGCCGGCGGCCGCCTTGCGACGGCGGCAGCGGGGCATGGGCGGCTTGGTGGAACAGCGCCTCGGCCTCGCCATGGGCCACAGCCCGCAGCATCTCGGACGACGGGCTCAGGAACTGCTCGCGGTCGATGGGCGTGCGCAGGCGCACCACCCACAGGCCAGCGGGCAGGTCGGCCACATGCCGCACCATGGCGGCGCGCAGCTGGCGCTTGATGAGGTTGCGCGTCACCGCCCGGCGGGCGTGCCGCTTGGGCACCACCAGACCCAACCAATGTTGGCATCCATCCACAAGCGGTGAGACGGTTGATGCCGTGCTTGTGGATAACTCTGGTGACAACTGCTGGACAACCGGTTCGCAAACCGGTTCGTCGGTAACCACCGATGCGGCCCGGGCACGCGAAGGCGCGCCAGCCACGTAGTGCACAGCGAAGTGAGCACTACGCGAACGTTGCGGCGCGCCGAGCACTTTTTCGAAATCGGCCGGACGCACGATGCGGCCGATCATGGGGTCACGACCAGCAGCCAGGCGACGCCGTCAGACCTGCGAGAGCTTCTTGCGGCCCTTGGCGCGGCGAGCGTTGATCACGGCACGGCCGCCACGGGACTTCATGCGGACGAGGAAGCCGTGCGTGCGGGCGCGGCGGACCTTGGAAGGCTGGTAGGTGCGCTTCATGATTTATGGATACCTAGAGTGGGACAGGAAGACCGGCTGCCGGGGGCAGCGGGAGGCGTCACGAAAGACAGCCAACCAGCCAATCTCTGGCCTGTTTGGCTCCGTGCCCAAAGCACGCAGCCCTCGTCCTGTCATTCGGGAAACCCACGATTAGAGCAAATTCCATGGGCCTGGTCAAACTTGAGCGCCACAAACCGGCCACCACCCTCGGGTTGATCCAGGTCGAAAAACTGTGGATAACCAGCAGTTGAGGGCCGAAATCCGTGCGTAGAATCCGCCCCTCGGAGAGAACTTGTCCACATGAGCCAAGACCTGTGGCAGCTCGGATGCGATCGCCTCGCCATCGAACTGCCAGAACAACAATACAACACCTGGATCCGCCCACTGCCCGCTGCCGACATCGCTGACGGCGACGATGGCGTGGTGGCTTCGCTGCGCGTGCCCAACCGCTTCAAGCTCGACTGGATACGGTCGCAGTACGGTGCGCGCATCGAGACCCTGTTGAGCGAGATTGCCGGCAAGCCCGTGCGCCTGGCCCTGAGCCTGGCGCCGCGTGAAGCCACGCCCGTGGCTCCGCGCCCGCTGCCCAGCCGCCCCAACGCCACCGGCCGCGTGCTGGCCCACGCCATGGCCGGCGCCCAGGCCAGCACCTCGCTGCGCGCACCGCCACCCCCGGGCCTGCTGGCGGGCAACGAGCCGCCGGAAGCCGCCGGTGCGGCCAGCCCCGAGCCCGCCCGCACCGGCACCCTGCCCGGCGCACCGGCCGTGAACCGCCACCGCCTGAACCCGGCGCTGACCTTTGACAACCTGGTGGCCGGCCGTGCCAACCAGATGGCCCGCACCGCCGCCCTGCACGTGGCCGGCGCCCCGGGCCAGATGTACAACCCGCTCTTCATCTACGGCGGCGTGGGCCTGGGCAAGACCCACCTGGTGCACGCCGTGGGCAACCAACTGCTCAAAGACAACCCCAACGCCCGGGTGCTGTACCTGCACGCCGAGCAGTTCATCACCGACGTCGTCAAGAACTACCAGCGCAAGACCTTTGACGAGCTCAAGGCCAAGTACCACCAGCTCGACCTGCTGCTGATCGACGACGTGCAGTTCTTTGCCGGCAAGGAGCGCACCCAGGAGGAGTTTTTCAACGCCTTCGAAGCCCTGCTGGCCAAGCGCGCCCACATCATCATGACCAGCGACACCTACCCCAAGGGGCTGGTGGACATCGACGAGCGCCTCACCAGCCGGTTCGACAGCGGCCTCACCGTCGCCATTGAGCCGCCCGAGCTGGAAATGCGCGTGGCCATTTTGCTCACCAAGGCACGGCAAGAGGGTGCGCCCATGCCCGAAGACGTGGCCTTCTTCGTGGCCAAGAACGTGCGCGCCAATGTGCGTGAACTTGAAGGCGCGCTGCGCAAGGTGCTGGCCTACGCCAAGTTCAGCCACAAAGAGATCACCATCAACCTCGCCCGCGAGGCCCTGAAAGACCTGTTGTCGATCCAGAACCGGCAGATCTCGGTGGAGAACATCCAGAAGACCGTGGCCGACTTCTACAAGATCAAGATCGCCGACATGTACAGCAAGAAGCGCCCGGCCAGCATCGCCCGCCCGCGCCAGATTGCCATGTACATCGCCAAGGAACTGACGCAAAAGAGCCTGCCCGAGATCGGCGAGCTCTTTGGCGGTCGCGACCACACCACCGTGCTGCACGCCGTGCGCAAGATCGGTGGCGAGCGCCAGAAGAACACCGAGCTGAACCAGCAACTGCACGTGCTGGAACAAACGCTCAAGGGGTAGTTGGGTTGATCAAAAAACAGGCGAAAATGCCGTGTTGGTTAGCGCGTACGCACTGCTGAAAGAGGAAGACATGATCGTTCTGAAGGCCGCACAACAAGCCCTGCTGGGTGCCCTGCAATCGGTGGCTGGCATCGTGGAGCGGCGGCATACCCTGCCCATCCTGGCCAATGTGCTGGTGCGCAAGACGGGCGAGAGCATCGAGTTCACCACCTCTGATCTTGAGATTCAGGTGCGCACCACCGCCGACCTGGGCGGCGACGCCGGCAGCTTCAGCACCACCGTGGGCGCGCGCAAGCTCATCGACATCCTGCGCAGCCTGCCGGCCGACCAGGTGGTGAGCCTCACCGCCAACGGCAGCAAGCTCACGCTGCAGGGCGGCAAGAGCCGCTTCACGCTGCAGACCCTGCCCTCTGAAGACTTCCCCCTGGTGAACGAGGCGGTGGACTTCGGCCCCGCCTTCAGCGTGCCGCAGAAGACCCTGAAGAGCCTGATCGACCAGGTGCACTTCGCCATGGCGGTGCACGACATCCGCTACTACCTCAACGGCATCCTGTTCGTGGCCGAGGGCAAGACGCTCACCCTCGTGGCCACCGACGGCAGCCGGCTGGCGCTGGCCCAGGCCGAGCTGGAAAACGACATCCCCAAGCAAGAGGTCATCCTGCCGCGCAAGACCGTGCTGGAGCTGATGCGCCTGCTGGGCACCGGTGAAGACCTGATCGAAATGCGCTTCGCCGGCAACCAGGCCAAGTTCAGCTTCTCGGGCATGGAGTTCGTGACCAAGCTGGTCGAGGGCAAGTACCCCGACTACAACCGCGTCATCCCCAAGAACCACAAGAACATCATCACGCTGGGCCGCCAGCCGCTGCTGCAAAGCCTGCAGCGCGCCGCCATCCTCACCAGCGACAAGTTCAAGGGCGTGCGCGTCAACATCGACCCCGGCAGCCTGCGCATTGCCAGCAGCAACGCCGAGCAGGAAGAAGCCAAGGAAGAACTGGAAATCGACTACGACGGCCCCGCCATCGAGATCGGCTTCAACGTCACCTACCTGATGGACGCGCTGGCCAACATCGGCCACGAGATGGTGCGCCTGGAGATGCACGACGGCAGCTCGGCCGCGCTGATCACCGTGCCCGAGCAGGCTGGCTTCAAGTACGTTGTGATGCCCATGCGCATTTGAGCGCCGCGGCACCCTGACACAGCACACACGGCGGGCCTAGTTGCCCGCCAACCCGTTTCTAAAGGGCCCGGTTTGCAGCGTGCAAAGCCCGGCCAACGCGAAGAAAACAGCCATGACCGACGCCAAGAACCCCTCTGAGAACGCCCCCGGTGACGACGGCGTCACCCGTCGCGAACTGCCCAGCGCCGAAGGCGAGGCGGTGTCCACCGGCGCCGAGGCCTCGGCCGCCTATGGCTCTGATTCCATCCAGATCCTTGAAGGCCTGGAAGCCGTGCGCAAGCGCCCCGGCATGTACATCGGCGACACGTCCGACGGCACCGGCCTGCACCACCTGGTGTTTGAGGTGGTGGACAACTCCATCGACGAAGCCCTGGCTGGCCATTGCGACGACATCGTCGTCACCATCCACACCGACAACTCCATCAGCGTCACCGACAACGGCCGCGGCATCCCCACGGGCGTGAAGATGGACGACAAGCACGAGCCCAAGCGCAGTGCCGCTGAAATTGCCCTCACCGAGCTGCACGCCGGCGGCAAGTTCAACCAGAACAGCTACAAGGTCTCGGGCGGCCTGCACGGCGTGGGTGTGAGCTGCGTGAACGGCCTTTCAACCTGGCTGCGCCTCACCGTGCGCCGCGACGGCCAGGCCCACTTCATGGAATTCCGCCAGGGCATCCCGCAAGACCGCCTGCTCGAGATGCGCGACGGCTTTGAAGTGAGCCCGCTGAAGGTCATCGGCCCCACCGACAAGCGCGGCACCGAGGTGCACTTCCTGCCCGACACCACCATCTTCAGCAACATCGATTTTCATTACGACGTGCTGGCCAAGCGCCTGCGCGAGCTGAGCTTCCTGAACAACGGCGTCAAGATCCGCCTGGTGGACGAACGCAGCCAGAAGGAAGACAACTTCGCCTACGCCGGCGGCGTGAAGGGCTTTGTGGAGTTCGTCAACAAGGGCAAGAAGGTGCTGCACGCCAACATCTTCCATGCCCGTGGCGACAAGCTGAGCGACAACAACACCAACGTGGGTGTTGAAGTGGCCATGCAGTGGAACGAGAGCTACAACGAGAACGTGCTCTGCTTCACCAACAACATCCCGCAGCGTGACGGCGGCACCCACCTCACCGGCCTGCGCGCCGCGATGACCCGCGTCATCAACAAGTACATCGAAGACAACGAGATCGCCAAGAAGGCCAAGGTCGACATCACCGGCGACGACATGCGCGAAGGCCTGGCCTGCGTGGTGAGCGTGAAGGTGCCCGAACCCAAGTTCAGCAGCCAGACCAAGGACAAGCTGGTGAGCAGCGAAGTGCGCGCCCCGGTGGAAGACATCGTGAGCCGCCTGCTCACCGATTGGCTGCTTGAGAACCCCATCGACGCCAAGACCATCTGCGGCAAGATCGTGGACGCCGCCCGCGCCCGCGACGCTGCCCGCAAGGCCCGCGAAATGACCCGCCGCAAGGGCGTGCTGGACGGCATGGGCCTGCCCGGCAAGCTGGCCGACTGCCAGGAAAAAGACCCCGCGCTGTGCGAGATCTACATCGTGGAGGGCGACTCGGCCGGCGGCTCGGCCAAGCAAGGCCGCGACCGTAAGTTCCAGGCCATCCTGCCGCTGCGCGGCAAGATCTTGAACGTGGAGAAGGCCCGCTACGAAAAGCTGCTGACCAGCAACGAAATCCTCACCCTCATCACCGCGCTGGGCACCGGCATCGGCAAGGGCATGGGCGGCGACGACTTCAACCCCGACAAGCTGCGCTACCACCGCATCATCATCATGACCGACGCGGACGTGGACGGCGCCCACATCCGCACCCTGCTGCTCACCTTCTTCTACCGCCAGATGCCCGACCTGGTGGAGCGCGGCCACATCTACATCGCCCAGCCGCCGCTCTACAAGGTCAAGCACGGTAAGCACGAGCAATACCTCAAGGACGGCAGCGAGCTCGACGTCTATCTGCTGAAGGTGGCCCTGGACGGCGCCAGCATCGACCCCGGCAACGGCGTGCCCACGCTCAGCGGCGACGTGCTGGCCGAGAAGGCCCAGCAGTACGTGAAGGCCACCAACGTGATCGACCGCCTCTCGGCCTGGATGGACGTGGAAGCCCTGCGCGCCATCAGCGACGGCCTGGTGCTGAACCTCGACGACATGGCCGGCGCCGAGACCAGCGCCACCGCCCTGAAGGCCGCGCTGCACGACGCCGAAGTGGAAGCCGTGTTCGACGAGCGCACCGACAAGCACCTGCTGCGCATCAGCCGCCGCCACCACGGCAACATCAAGAGCAGCATCATCAGCCCCGACTTCGTGCACGGCGCCGACTACGACGCCCTGGCCACCGCCGGCCGCACCTTCAAGGGCCTGCTGAGCACCGGCGCCGTGGTGCGCCGCGGCGAAGGCGAGAAGGCCAAGGAAAGCACCTGTGGCGCTGACTTCCGCGGCGCCATGGCCTGGCTGATGGCCCAGGCCGAAAACGCCGTGGGCCGCCAGCGCTACAAGGGCCTGGGCGAAATGAACCCCGGCCAGCTCTGGGAAACCACCATGGACCCCACCGTGCGCCGCCTGCTGCGCGTGCAGATTGAAGACGCCATCGAGGCGGACAAGGTCTTCACGATGCTGATGGGGGATGAAGTTGAGCCCCGCAGAGATTTCATAGAAACCAACGCCCTGCGCGCTGCCAACATCGACGCCTGAGGAAATTTTTCGTGTCATCGAAGCTTGCTTTGCTGACACGCGACGCTGTTTTAGCGGCGCTTGAGGAGTTCGCTCGCCTCGGGCGCACTCTGTTCCTTGAGCGCTATGGATTCGGCCGCGCCCGCGACTACTTCGTCCGCCATCCCGCCACTGGGGTGCTCTGCGACTCCAAAGCCATCGTTGGTGCTGCCTTTGGTCATCAGTTCCCGGCCGAAGGGCCGCTGAAGCCCGCGGACTTTTCAGGCGGTGAGGCCACGGTCGCCACAGTTCTGACCGCACTTGGGTTCGACATTGAAGGTGCCGCGGGCGATTGGTCGCGCAACGAGGTGGAACTGATCGTCGGCGACTACCTTCAGATGCTGACGCTGGAGCTCACAGGGCAGGCTTACAACAAGGCTGCCCGACGCCGCGCCTTGCTGGACAAGCTAAACGCCCGCAGCGAGGGCTCCATCGAGTTCAAGCACGGCAATATCAGCGCTGTGATGGTGGAACTGGGCTTCCCGTATCTGCGAGGCTACAAACCGCGCCTTCACTTTCAGCGTGACGTGCTGACCGAGGTGGTTGCGTCACAAGTGCTTCGCTATCCGCTGCTCGACGACGCGGCGATTTCCGCCGTCGAACGGCCCGCCCTGGAGCCAGAGCCCTTGGACTTCTCGAAGGTCAGGGCGACAGCACCTGCGCGCCAGCACCGCACTTCGGAGCCCATACCTTCCTACTCGACGCCCGTGAAACGCGACTATCTAGAGCGCGAGGCACGAAACCGCTCGCTTGGTGCCGCCGGCGAGAAGTTCGTGTTGCAGTACGAGCGCTGGCGTCTGGTCGAGTTGGGCGTCGGTCATTTGGCCGATCGGGTTCAGCACGTTTCGGAAACACTGGGCGATGGTCTTGGCTATGACGTACTGTCATTCGAGCCGGATGGACGCGAGCGCTTCGTTGAGGTAAAGACCACAGCATTTGGCGAGACAACACCGTTCTTTGTGTCGTCGAACGAAGTGCAGTTTGCGCGAACCCAGAGCGAGAAGTTCAGGCTCTACCGCTTGTTCGACTTCCGTTCAGCACCGCGCTTCTTTGAGTTGGCGGGCGCCATTGAGCAGCACTGCCATCTCGATCCTGCAACGTACAGGGCGAGCATGCAGTGAGTGGACTTGGCCGCCCTCGACGTGGGCGCTTTCGCGTCCCAGGAACTTGCGAAGATCGCATCACCCCTGGGTTTGAATGTTCAATGGAATGCCTTCTTTGAAACTAAGAGATTCGCGCCATGGAACCCTGGTTTGTCAAATTGCTCGCTCCCATCAGCTTTGTTCTTCTGTTCTTGGCCGGGCCAGCATGCGGCGCAATTTTCTTGACTTGGAGGAGGCGCCGCGTTCGCGCTGAGCGAAAGTCCCCTATCGGTCGCGACATGTTGACCTCGCCTGGACACCGTCTGCGTGAGCAAATGGATGATTTGAATGGCCGGATTACCGAGGATTTGATTGTCCTGATGGTCTTGCCCATGGGTATGGCGGGTGTGTTCATGGCCCAGGTGCTCACTGAAGGTCCAGAGCACATGTGGCGGGTGAGCTGGCTGTATGGCCTGACCATCTTTGTTGGCATCACAGTGGCCACGCGCCGGTTGCTGCGCAAATCTGCCGAGATGGACAATCTTCGCGCCGGGTATGACGCCGAGCTGGCCGTTGGGCAGGAGCTAGACCAGCTCATGTGCCAAGGCGCTCGGGTGTTTCACGACCTGCCCGGCGAGCAGTTCAACATTGACCATGTGGTTATCTCGCCGCGAGGTGTTTTCGCCGTGGAGACCAAGGGATACACCAAGCAAATCGGTTCTGACGGAAGGGCCGGCAAGACCAACGCCACCGTCATATTTGATGGCAGCGCTCTGAGATTTCCCGGTTGGACTACGCCAGAGCCTCTGCAGCAGGCTGAACGCCAAGCGAAATGGCTCTCCAAATGGCTGAGCAGTGCCACAGGCGACACCCACACGGCACTTCCGGTGCTTGCCTTGCCCGGTTGGTTTGTAGATAGGCAGGGGCGTGGTGGCGTGCGCGTGTACAGCGGCCGCGAGTTGCCCACCTTGCTACAGGCATTGGGAACGAAGTCGCTCACGCCCGACCAACTCGAAAGAGCGGTACACCAAGTCGATCAACGCTGCCGCACTGTGGCGCCGAGCTTCAATCGCAACATGGAAGCGAAAAAGTAGCGGTTTAGACCGTACCGCGCCCGCCCGCAGCGCTTACGTGGCCGCGTGCCACTCGGCTGCGCCAGTGCTGAGGTTCACCTTCACCACCCCCGGCTCGATGTGCTGCTCGCACGCACCGCCCGGCAGGAACAGCCCCGCCGGGCCACCGACTGGGCCTGGCCTGCCAAGCGGCGTGACTCGATGTGGGTGACGGGGCGAATGGGGGCGCTGGGGCTTGGCAGGTACCTGTGCTGGCGGGGCAATTGCGAGTGGGTGCAGGGGATGGGAACCGGGTCCGTTAACAAGGGCCACGCGTTGGCGCGAGCACTGAATCACTTACTGCAAGTTCAGGAGTCCTAGCCTGGTACCTCTTGCTCACCGTCATCCCCAGTCGGCTGGGCTGTCAGGCGAACCGACCAATGCCCACCAGGTTCTTGCACCACGGTGACCAGGTCGTAGGTGCGCAGCATGTCCAACAGCCCCGAATGCCCGTAGATCTGCGGCGAGAACGAGGGGTCGGCGCGCCGCAGGTAGTTGCCCAAAGCCCCGAGATGAACCTTGCCTTCCGAGGTGTCGCTGGCCAGCAGGCCCACGGCTTCGGCCACAAACCTGGGGCGCCGTTTGACGGCGGGCTTGGTGGTCTCAGCCTTCTGCTCCTCACGCCGGTCGCCTGGCACCGCTGCGGCAGCAGCGGTCTCGGCAAAGGCAGGCTTTGTCCACTCAAAGAACTGGTCGCTGGCATTGCGTAGGGCAGCCGGTGTCTTGGCCTCGCCGACGATGAACATGGTGGCGCCTCGCTCGCGGAGCTTGCGGCACAGCAGGGCGAAGTCGGAGTCGCTTGTGACCAGGCAAAAGGTGTCGGCCCGCTTGTCGAACAAGGTTTCGATGGCGTCGAGAGCCAGCGCAATGTCCGAGGTGTTCTTGCCCGCCGCGAACTGGTATTGCAAGCAAGGCGTGAAGGCCAAACGCACCAGGGCCTCTTGCCACTTGTTGGCCAGGGTGCTGTGATTGCCGTAGCCCCGGCGCACCACGACCCTGCCGAACTGGGCCACTACGCGCAGTGCGTGCTCCAGCACTTCGGGTGAGGTGTTGTCGCAATCTACGAGGACGGCGACGCGCGCTTCAGCATGAGAAGTTGGGTGCATGGCGTGATTCTTCTCCAAGTTGAACGGCGCGCAAACTTCAACCGGACCCCAAGCCCCTACCAAGAACCTCACAGCTGCATTCACCGCCACCCGCTGCACCTTGTTGCACTGTGCGGGCGTGGTGCGGGGCCCGCCCTCGTTGCAGGCCCTCACGCAAGGGCAATCGGGCGGCCACGATATGCCCAAGCGCATCCACAATGCTCGCAAGCCTCGCCCCGCCCAACATAGACGGGACGGGCACCCACCCCTCCATGGAGCGCGCTTGATGGCCCAGCCTACCACCCGTTGGAAAGAGCAGATCCCCGCCGACGAAGAGGCGCGCTTCGCGGGCTATGCCCAGGCGTTTGCCCAGGCGCAGGCGGCGCGCAAGCCCAAGCAGGGCGCGGGGCGTGCGTTGCACCGCAAGCAGGTGGCCGCGCTGAAGGGGCGCTTCGAGGTCGTGCCGGGCCTGCCGGCGTTTGCGGCGCAGGGCCTGTTTGCGCAGCCCGGCGTGCATCAGGCCTGGGTGCGGCTGTCCAACGGCGGGGCCGACCGGCTGGCCGATGCGCGGCCCGACATCCGGGGCTTTTCCATCAAGGTGCTGGGTGTGGATGGCCCGGGCGCGCTGGGGGGCCAGGCCAGCAGCCAAGACTTTCTGCTGATCAACCACGCGGCCTTTTCCTTCGCCACCGCCGACGCCTTTGTGGGCGTGGCCCTGGCCGCCATGCAGGGGCCGGCCAAGCTGTTGGCGCATCTGGTGCGCCAGCACGGTGTGCTGGGTGGCCTCAAGCAGGTGGCCCGGCTGGCGGGCAATGTGGGCAAGCCCTTTTCGGGCTTTGCCACCGAGCGCTTCTACAGCGCCGCGCCGCTGGCCAATGGCGCCTATGCCGTTCGGGTGCGCTTGCTGCCTGCACGGCAGCAGCCCCGGCCATTGGCCCAGGCCAAACAAGACTGGGGGGCCGATTTCTTCGCCCACTTGTCGCAAGGCGAGATGAGCTTCGAGCTTCAGCTGCAAGGCTTTGTGGACGAAGCCCAGACGCCGATCGAAGACCCCACCGTGGATTGGCCCGAGTCGGTGTCGCCCTATGTCACCGTGGCGCGCCTGGTGCTGCCGGTGCAGGCGCCCGACGCCAAGTTTCAGGCGCAGGCCGAGGCCGCGCACTTCGACATCTGGGGCGGCCTGGCGGCGCACCGGCCGCTGGGCCAGATCATGCGGGCCCGCAAGGCCGCCTACTACGCCAGCCAGCAGGGGCGCGCTGGCTGAACGGGGCCGCTCAAGCCCTCAACAAGAACGCCACCGCCGCATTCACCGTCACTCGCTGCGCCTCGTTGCACTGCGCGGGCGTGGTGCGGGGGCTGTCGGGGTAGACCTCGGTGGTGGTGACAAAACGGGCGGCGGTCATGCCGCCGCACAGGCCCAGGGCGCGTTTGGCGTAGGCGATCACGCCGGGTTGCAGCCGGGGCGAGCCGATGAGACTGCCGCTGGCGTCGGGTTCGGCGATGTGGGTCACGGCGCGCACGGCAGCGATCAGCGCGGCCTGGAAGGCGGGCTCGTCGCGCTCGGTGTCGGCCACCAGGTAGAAGCCGTCGGGGATGGGGTGCAGCTCGGCGGCGCGGCCGTCGCGGGCGGCCTTGGCGGGCTCGAACTCGCTGTTGTCGGTGTCGGTGGTTTCGTGCAGGTCGATGTGCAGGTTCACCGTGGGCGCTTGCTGGGCCACGCAGGCCATGGCCAGCGCGGCTTCGGCGGCGGGGCTGTGTGGCTTGAACTGGCGGTTGGGGTCCAGCGTGTCGGGGTTCCAGCGGTTGATGGTCTCGTAGCCCCAGGGGCTGATGCAGGGCAGCAGCAGCAGGTTGGCGTGCTGGGCGTGGCGCGCAAAGTCTTGCGCCAGCCATTGCAGTGCGCCCTGCACGCCGCTGGTCTCGTAGCCGTGCACGCCGCCGGTCACCAGCACCGTGGGCCGCTCGGCCTGCCAGTGGCGGCTGCGCACGGCCACCAACGGGTAGCGGGGCAGGCCCAGGCGGCTGTAGTCCAGCTCGCCATAGGGGATGAGCTCGGCCTCGGCCGGCAGGCTGGCCTGCAGGGGTGCCAGCACCTCAGCGGCGTGGCTGCGCTGCACGCGCTGGCGGGCCAGCCAGGCGGCGCGCTCTGCGTCGCCCCAGGGGGTGCCGGGGGTGCCGATGGGGTAGGGCGTGGTGGGGGTGGCAGAGGTGGACAAGGCAAGCTCGCGCAGTGGGCTGGGACCTGCCAACGTTACACGGCCCTGTGGCCCAGCACCATGTTCGAGGGGTAGGCCACGGCAGCAGGCCGGCCTATGGTCAAGCCACACCGCGCACGCGACCCAACCTCAGGAAGGAGAACCCCATGCCCATCGTCACCCCGCGCAACACCGCGCGCTTTCAGCTGGAGGTGGACGGCACCACCGTGGGCAGCCTCAGGCATTTCAGCGGCCTGGGGGCCGTGGCCGATGTGGTTCAGAACGATGCCGGGGCCGGCACGCCGCCCAAGAAGCATGTGGCCAACTTCAAGTGGACTGCGGGCCATGCCAAGCTGGGCCTGGGCATGGGGAAGGGCATGTACGGCTGGCTGAAGGCCTCGCTCGACCAGGGCGGCGCGCGCAAGAGCGGCAGCTTCAAGGTGGCGGATGCGGCGGGCAAGGTGCAATCGGCCTACAGCTTCAGCAATGCGCTGGTCACGGCCGTCACCTTCCCCAAGCTCGACGCCACCAGCAAAGAGGTGGGCACCCTCGACGTGGCGTTTGAGGCCGAACAGCTGCGCTGGGCCCTGGGCAGCGGTGAGGCGCTGGCGCCGGCGGCGGTGCTCAGGGCCAAGGCGTGGCTCAGCTCGAACTTCAAGCTCAGCCTGGGCACGCTGCCCTGCGCACGCGTGGTGTCGGTGGAGGCCTTCACCTGGCGCTGCGAGGTGGCCAGTGACGGCATAGGCGTGGGGCGCGAGCCCACGCAGCAGCCGGCCAAGGTGACGGTGCCGGACATCACGCTCACCATCTCTGCGGCCGATTTTGCGCCGTGGGCTGCCGCTGCCCAGGCCTGGTTTGTGGAAGGCAAGCGCATGGAGGCCGACGAACTGCAAGGCAGCATCACGCTGCTGGACCCGACGCTGACCGATGCCAACGCGCTGGGCACCATCACCCTGGGCAACGTGGGCTTCAAGGCCTTCACCCCGCCCGAGGCGGACGCCAACGCCAGCCACCTGGCCACGTTCACGGTGGTGCTGTATGTGGAGAGGATGGGCCTGGAGCTGAAGGCCGTGTGAATGCCAAGAACCTCGCACATCCCGCGCCCTCTCCAAGGCGGGCCGGGCGGCATTGGCGATATGCTTGGGGCGGGCCAAAGCATGGGTGCGGCATGCCCGCAACGCCGCGAGAAAAGCCCTGGTTCAGCGCTGGCCCGGGCGCAAGATGTCTGCAGACCTTTCCATCCGACGGGCCCAGGTGGCCGCGGCCACCGCCACCGAGGCCGCACGTGCCTTCCATGCCGCCGTGGCCCAGCCGCAGGCGGCGCTGGTGGTGTTCTTCTGCTCCGCACGCTATGACTTGAACGAACTGGCCGCCGAGATGCGCCGCTTGTTCGGCGACGTGCCGGTGGTGGGCTGCACCGCCTCTGGCGAAATCGGCCCCGACGGCTGGAGCAACGATGCCATTTCGGGTGTCAGCTTCTCGGCCAGCCATTTTTCGGCGGCCTGTTGCCGCCTCGACGCGCTGCAGCGCTTCGAGCCCCAGGCGGGCCAAGCCGCCGTGCAAGGCGGCCTGCGTCGCCTGGAGAGCCGGGCGCCGGGGGCCCACGCCGACAACAGCTTCGCCTTCCTGATGATCGACGGCCTGTCGGTTCGAGAGGAGCTGGTCACGCGCACCCTGCAGGCGGTGCTGGGGCAGATCCCGCTGGTGGGGGGCTCGGCCAGTGACGGGCAGGGCCTGGGCGGCACCTGGGTGTACTGCGACGGGGCTTTCCACGCCGACAGCGCGGTGCTGGTGCTGGTGTCCACGCCACTGCCGTTCAAAGCCGTGATGACCCACCATTTCGAGGCCACCGAGCGGCGCCTGGTGGTCACCGCCGCCGACCCGGCCCGCCGCGTGGTGTACGAGATCGACGGCCTGCCCGCCGCCCAGGCCTATGCGGCCCTGCTGGGCGTGCGGCCAGACCAGCTCACGGCGCCGCTGTTCGCGGCCTCGCCCATGGCGGTGATCATCGGGGGCGCCAGCTACGTGCGTTCGATCCGCGAGGCCTTGCCCGACGGCAGCCTGCTGTTCTATTGCGCGATCGAGGAAGGCATGGTGCTGCGCATCACGCACGGCACCGACCTGGTGGCCAACCTCGAGGCCACGTTCTCGCGCCTGCGCGACCAGATCGGCCCACCCCAGCTCATCCTGGCGGGCGACTGCATCCTGCGCCGGGTGGAGATGACCCAACGCGACCTCACCGCCCGGGTCTCCGAGTTGATGGTGCGCCACCGCGTGTGCGCCTTCAACACCTATGGCGAGCAGTACCGCGGCGTGCACGTCAACCAGACCTTTGCCGGCATCGCCATCGGCAGCCCGAAGGGCGCGCCCCATGCCTGACGACCTCGCGGCGCTGCAGGCCGAGGTGCTGCGGCTGAAGAAGGTGGTGCGCGCCCTGATGGACCGGGCCGAGCGCAGCACCAACCTGCAGGGTTCGGAGTTCAGCCTGTTCCAGACCTCGCTCGTGCTGGGCGACCAGGTGCAGGCCCGCACCGCCGAACTGGAGGCCGCGCTGCGCGACAACGAGCGCCTCTACCGGGATTTGGCCGAGTCCGAGGCCCGCTACCACGCGCTGGTGGACCAGTCGCTGGTGGGCATTGCCATCGTCGAGGAGGGGCGCTTCAACTACGTCAACCCGCGCTTCGAGGAGATGTTCGGCCACAGCGCGCAGGCCTTGGCGGCCATGGGGCCGATGGAGCTCACCGCAGAGGCCGACCGGGCCGAGGTGGCAGGGCAGTTGCGGCGGCTGTTGGCGGAAGAGGTGGCGCGGGTGCACTTCGAGGCGCGTGCCACCCGCCAGGGGGGCGAGCCCATCGACGTCGAGGTGCATGGCAGCGCCACCGAGCTGGGGGGCCGGCGGGTGCTGGTGGTGGTGGTGAACGACATCACCGAGCGCTGCCGCGCCGAGCGCGAGGTGCAGGCCTTGCAGGAGGAGCTGCGGCAGCAGTCGCTGCACGACCCGCTCACCGGGCTCTACAACCGGCGCCACCTGGCGCAGGCCCTGGGCCACGAGCTGGGCCTGGCCGAGCGGCGGCGGCAACCCGTGAGCCTGGTGATGGGCGACCTGGACCACTTCAAGCAGGTCAATGACCGCCACGGCCACCAGGCCGGCGACGAGGTGCTGAAGACCTTCGCCCAGCTGCTCAGGCTGGGCACCCGCGGCAGCGACAACGCCTACCGGATGGGGGGCGAGGAGTTCCTGCTGGTGCTGCCGGGCATCGCCAAGCCCGGCGCCACCGCCCTGGCCGAGCGCCTGCGGCTGGAGGTGGCCCAGAGCCGCACCGCGTTCCAGGGGGCGGCCATCCAGGTCACGGCCTCGTTCGGCATCGCCAGCTTCCCGGAAGACGCCAGCGACGCCGATGCGCTGATCCTGGCCGCCGACAAGGCGCTCTACGCGGCCAAGGCCGCCGGACGCAACCGGGTGGAGGTGGCGGCCACCCCGGCCCGCACTGCGCCCTCGGCAGGCAGCCAGGTCGCCTGACTCAGCGAGCGGTCTGTTGCCGCCGCCAGGCTTGCGCGTCCGGCTGCGCGCACAGCGCGTCGAGCAGGCCCTGGGCGGCCTCCAGCCGCGTGAGCCCCTCGTCGCTCATGGCCTCGCCCAGGCCGAAGCGCTCGCCGCGCACGCACAGCACAAAGGCCGGCGGTGGCTCGCTGCCTTGCACCTGGCGGTAAACGGCCAGCACGCTGGGCGGCAGCAGGGCGTGGGTGAAGGCGGTGAACTGGCCACCGGCCTGCACCTCGGTGAAGCTGTAAGGCGCGGGCGTGCCGGTGCCGGCGTCGATGAACAGCACCAGGTCCGCGCCCACCATGTCGAGCGCGTGCTCGATCTGCAGCTGAAAGTCTTCGATGCATTCCACGCCCGGCCGCTGCTGCGCGGCCAAGTGGGCCAGCAGCAGCGGGCCGATGGCGTCGTCGCCGCGGCTGGCGTTGCCGTAGCCGAACACCACCACGCGTGGCGTGCTGCCTTCGCTCACGCGCCCTCCTGCATGTTGCGGCGGCCGCGGTGCAGCAGCGCGCCGTCGGCGCTCACCAGGTCCACCTCCAGCGGCATCTGGCCCAGGGCGTGGGTGGCGCAGGAGAGGCAGGGGTCATACGCGCGGATGGCCACCTCGATGTGGTTGAGCAGGCCTTCGGTCACCTCGCGGCCGTTCAGATACGTCTTGGCCACGTGGCGGATGGCCTCGTTCATGGCCTGGTTGTTGTGGGTGGTGCTGACGATGAGGTTGCAGTAGCTGACCAGGTCGTCGTCGTCCACGCGGTAGTGGTGGAAGAGCGTGCCGCGCGGGGCCTCAATGACGCCCACGCCTTCGTGCTGGCGGGGCCCGAAATCGGCCAGGATGTCGGTGCCGATGATTTCGGGGTCGTCCAGGCTGTCACGGATCAGCTCGGCGCAGTGCAGGGTTTCGATCAGCCGCGCCCAGTGGTACAGCAGGGTGCCGTGCGGCGGGCGGCCGTGGCCCACGGCCATCAGCTCGCTGCGCTCGGCGTTGGCCAGCGGCGTGCTGAGGTGGCTGGCCGCCGCCACGCGCGCCAGCGGGCCCACGCGGTACCAGCCCTTTTCGTCGCCCAGCGAGCGCAGGTGCGGGAACTTCATGTAGGTCCAGGGCTTGGCACGCTCTTCGATGAATTCTTCGTAGCGCGCGTAGTCCACGTGGTCGAAGAGGATCTGGCCGTTGGCATCGGTGGCGCGCAGGCCGCCGTGGTACAGATCGAGCGCGCCGGCCTCGTTCACCAGGCCCATCATGTTGGCGTCGAACTCGCCGAAGCGGTTGTAGAACTCGGGCTTGGTCAGGTGCATGCGCTTGACGATCTGCACTGCGCCCTGGGCCCAGCTGATCATCTGGTCCACCTCGCGGCGCAGCTCGTCGCGCTCGCCCACCGCCAGCGCCTTGTTCATGCCGCCGGGGATGGCGCCGGTGCCGTGGATGCGCTTGCCGGCCGTGTGGCGAATCACCTCTTGCCCGAACTTGCGCAGCGCGATGCCCTGCTTGGCGATCTCGGGGTACTGCTCGGCCACGGTGAGGATGTGGCGTTTGGTGAAGTCGCTGTCAAAGCCCAGCAGCAGGTCGGGCGAGCTGAGGTGGAAGAAGTGCAGCGCATGGCTTTGCAGCACCTGGCCGTAGTGCATCAGGCGGCGCAGCTTCTCGGCGGTGGGCGGTATCTGCTTGGCGCCCGAGATGATGTCCATGGCCTTGACGGCGGCCAGGTGGTGCGAGACGGGGCAGATGCCGCACAGGCGCTGCACCGTCACCGGCACTTCCCAGTAGGGCCGGCCTTCGATGAAGACCTCGAAGCCTCGGAACTCCACGATGTGCAGGCGCACCTGGTGCACCTGGTGGTGGTCGTCCAGCAGGATGGTGACCTTGCCATGGCCTTCCACGCGGCTCACGGGGTCGATCACCACGCGGCGCAGGGTTTGCGGGTTGGCGGCGGTTTCCAGTTCAGACATGGTTCAGGGTCTCAGTCAAAGCGCTCAATCGAACCGAAGAAGGGCGTGGTCCAGCCGCGGCATGCGGCCGGCGATCAGGTCGGTGAGGAACTTCCAGATCGCGTCGCCCGAGGGCGGGCAGCCGGGGATGAAGTGGTCGATGCGCACCACCTCGTTGATGGGGTGCACCTGGGCCAGCAGCAGCGGCAGCTCGGGGTCGTTGGGTACCTGGCGGTCGCCCTCGCCGCGGTCGCAGTAGACGCGCTTCAGGCACTCGGCCACGTTCAGGTGGTTGCGGCTGGCGGGCAGGCCGCCGTTGATGGCGCAGGCGCCCACGGCCACCAGCACCTTGCAGTTGGCGCGAAATTCACGCAGCACGTGCACGTTCTCGGCATTGGCCACGCCGCCTTCGAGCAGGCCGATGTCGCACTGCGGGCGCACGTGCTTGATGTCGGTGAGCGGCGAGCGGTCGAACTCGGCCACCTCGGCCAGCGCGAGGATGCGCTCGTCGATGTCGAGCAGCGAGGTGTGGCAGCCGAAGCAGCCAGCCAGCGAGGTGGTGGCGATGCGCAGCTTGGGTTTGACGGCGGCGGTGCTCATGCGGCGGGCTCCTCGTCTTTGGCCTGGCGTTCCACCTGCGCGCTGATGGGGTGCAGGTCGTACTGGCGCTGGCCGATGGGGATGGCGAAGCCCACGCGCTTGGGCAGGATGGCGCCCACCGGGCAGATGCTGGCGGCGCGGTCGGTGGCTTCCAGCGTGCTGTCGCCCAGCTGGCCGGTGGGCGAGTTGACGACGATGTGGCTGGCCATGCCGCGGCCGGCCAGCGCAAAGACGTTCTTGCCGTCCACGTCGCGGCTGGCGCGCACGCACAGCTCGCACATCACGCAGCGGTTCATGTCCAGCAGCACGTCGGGGTGCGAGCCGTCCACCGCGCGGTGCGGGTAGAAGTGCGCGAAGTGCGGGGTGAGCATCTCCATCTCATAGGCCAGGGCCTGCAGCTGGCAGTTGCCGCTCTTCTCGCAGCCGGGGCAGAAGTGGTGGCCTTCCACGAACAGCATCTGCAGCAGCACACGGCGGCGCGAGTTGAGCTCGGGCGTGTTGCTCTGCACCTCCATGCCGGGCATGGCCTGCAGCGTGCAGGCCGAGCCGGCGCGGCCGTTCACCTTCACCGTGCAGAGCTTGCACGAGCCGTGCGGCGTGAACTCGGGGTGGGCGCACAGGTGGGGGATGAACACGCCCGCAGCCTGGGCGGCCTGCAGCACCGTCTGGCCGGGCACGAAGGGCACCGGCTCGCCGTCGATGCTGATGCAGTTGGCAATGTCTCTCATGTCAGTGGGGCTCCATGTCTTGCGCCAGGTGGGCACCGGCGTCGTCGCGGCCGCTGAGCGCGCGGGTGGGGGCCAGCGCGGCGTCCAGGTCGAACGCGGGTTCGAAGTCCATGCGCTTGAGGCGCTGTTCGTAGGCGGGGCGGAACTTCTCCACCGTGTCCACCACCGCGTTGCAGGCGGCGGTGCCCAGGCCGCAATGGGCGCTGCCCTTGATGACGTCGGCCAGGTGGCCCAGCTCGTTCATCTCGTACTGCGTGCCGTGGCCGTTGGCGATCTTGTCCATGATGTTGGCCACCACCGTGGTGCCCACACGGCAGGGGGTGCAGAAGCCGCAGCTCTCGTGTGCGAAGAAGTGGGCGAAGTTGCGTGCCACCTCGAACATGTCGCGCTGCGGGCCGAAGACCATGAAGGAGCCGGCGGTGGGCACGTCTTCAAAGGCGATGCGTCGGCCGAACTCGCGCTGCGAGAGGCACATGCCCGCCGCACCCGAGACCTGCACGGCCTGCGGGTTGTGGGCGCCGCAGTCCTCCAGCACCTGGGAGATGCGCACACCGAAGGGGTACTCGTAGAGGCCGGGGCGCTCCACATCGCCGGCCACCGAGAGGATCTTGGTGCCGGTGGACTGCTTGGTGCCCAGGCCGGCGTAGTGCGCGCCGCCGTGCGTGGCGATCTCCAGCACCTTGCACAGCGTCTCGACGTTGTTCACCACCGTGGGCTGGCCCAGGTAGCCGTGGGTCACGGGGAAGGGCGGGCGGATGCGCGGGCGGCCGGGCTTGCCTTCCAGGCTTTCGATCAGCGCCGTCTCTTCGCCGCACACATAGGCGCCGGCACCCACATGGATCTCGATGTCGAAATCAAAGCCCGGCACGCCACAGATGGAGGTGCCCAGCAGCCGCGAGTGGCGCAGGCCGGCCAGGTGGGCCTGCAGCGCCGGCAGCAAATAGGTGTACTCGCCGCGCAGGTAGAGGAAGCCGCGCTGCGCGCCGATGGCGTAGGCGGCAATCGTCATGCCCTCGAACACGTGGCCGGCGAAGCTCTGCAGCAGCACGCGGTCTTTGAACGTGCCGGGCTCGCCCTCGTCGGCATTGCACACCACGTAACGGGCGCTGCCTTGCGCGTTGCGGGCCGCCTCCCACTTCACCGCAGTGGTGAAGCCGGCGCCGCCACGGCCGCGCAGGTTCGACACCTTCATTTCGCTCAGCAGGCCAGTGGGGCCGCAGGCGATGGCCGCGCGCAGCGCCTCGCCCGGCACCCACTGGGCGCCCAGCAGCACGTCGACGCGGCGGATGTTGTCTTCGACCTTGAAGTAGTCGCTGGGCCAGTCGGCCAGCGGCACGGCGCTGCGGATCAGTTCGCAGATCTCATCCACCCGGCGCGGCGTGAGCCGGGTGATGGCGCGGTGGTTCACCAGCAGCGCGGGGCCCTGGTCGCACATGCCGGTGCAGGAGGTGAGCCCCACCGAAACGGCGCCGTCGGCCGAGACCTCGCCGGGCTTGAGCTTGAGGCGGCTGAGCATGTGGTCGAACAGCATCAGCGAGCCGGCCATGCGGTCGGTGATGTTGTCGCTGAACAGCACCCGGTAGCGCCCGGCCGGCTGCTCGTGGAAGAAGCTGTAGAACGCCACCGTGGCCTGCACGTGGCCTGTGGTCAGCCCCAGCGCGCGGGCGATGTGGGCCTGGGCGGCGGGGGGGATGTGGTCCAGCGCGTCCTGCACCTCGCGCAGCACCTGCACCAGGTGGGTGGGGCTGTGGCCGTAGGCCGTCAGGATGGCGTCCAGCGTCTGCGCGCCGGGGGCCGAGAGCTCGCTCAAGATCAGTCTCCTGGGCAGCCTGCAGCGGCCGCCAACCGTGGTACACGGTACTGGCGTAAACCCTGATAAAGCCTGATGCAGGTCATGGATAGCAAGCGCAGTGCCAGGGTGGCACGCGAGGGGTGGCAACAGACCTGGGCCAGACCGTTGGGTAGGATGGCGCGATGACACATCGCCGCTTCGCCTGTCTCGCCATGGCCTTGGCGCTGGGCCTGCACGGCGCCAGCGCGCTGGCCCAGGACAGCTCGCTGGGCCAGCGCGTCCGCGACCGCCTGCAACAGCGCCAGCAGACCGCCCCCGCCGACGTGCAGCCCGGCGACGCCGTGCACATCCTGGAGGTCGGCGGCCTCAAGCGCCAGTACCTGGTGCATGTGCCCATCGGCTATGACCCGGCCCAGAAGGCCCCGGTGCTGGTGGCCCTGCACGGCGGCGGCGGCAACATGCGGCTGCAGGCCGACGACAGCCGCTACGGGCTGGTCAGCAAGAGCAACGCCAGCGGTTTCCTGGCCGTGTTCCCCAACGGCTACAGCGCCTGGCCCGGCGGCCGGCTGGCCACCTGGAACGCGGGGGCCTGCTGCGGCTCGGCCCGCGACAAAGCCATCGACGACGTGGGCTTTGTGCGCGCCGTGGTGGCCGACGTGCAGCGCCGCTACAGCGTGGACGCGCAGCGCGTGTACGCCACCGGCATGTCCAACGGCGGCATGTTGGCGCACCGGCTGGCCTGCGAGGCGGCCGATGTGTTTGCGGGCGTGGCCGCTGTGGCTGGCACCGACAACACCCTGGCCTGCACGCCCAGCCGCGCCATCCCGGTGCTGCACATCCACGCCCGCGACGACGACCACGTGCAGTTCAACGGCGGTGCCGGCCCCAAGGCCTTCCGCGACGAAAGCAAGGTGACGAACTTCCGCTCGGTGCCCGATACCATCACCCGCTGGGTCCAGCGCAACGCCTGCGCGCCCACACCCGCACGCGTGCTGGAGCGGCCCGGTGCCAGCTGCGAGCGCTACAGCGGCTGCGCGGGCGGCGCCACGGTGCAGCTCTGCGTCACCGACACCGGCGGCCACTCGTGGCCGGGGGCCGAGGCGGTGCGCCGTGGCAAAGAGGGTGCCTCGCAGGCGCTCTCGGCCAACGACGTGATGTGGGCGTTCTTCGAGGGCCGCTGACGGCGGGGGCCTCAGACTGCAGCCTGGCCGGCGGGCCGTTCAGCTCAGCCGGGTCAGGACCAGGCAGCCGTCCTTGTCGGGCGCGCACAGCCCGCTGGTCTGCATGTCCACCAAGATGCGGCTCACCATCTCGCGCGAGGCGCCCACGCGCTTGGCGAGTTCGGTGCGCGACACACGGCGGCGGATCACCCAGCGGCCATCCACCTCGTCGGCCAGCTCGGCCAGCTTCTGCACGATGCGGCTGCGCACGTCCAGCAGGGCCAGCGAGTGGATGGTGGTGGTGGCGTGGTGCAGCCGCCGCGTCAGGCCCTGCAGCACCGCCAGGCAAAAGCCCTGGTCGCTCACCAGGCAGCGGGCAAAGTCGGCCTCGCTCAGCATCAACACGAGGCAGCGCTGCGTGGCCCGCACGCCGGTGGAATGCGGCAGGCCGTCCACCAGACTCATCTCGCCAAAGTGGTCGCCGTCCCGCAGATCGCCAACGATGAACTCGCGGCCCAGGGGGTCGGTGCGGTACGCCACGGCATGGCCTTTTTGCAGCACGAACAAGGCCCCGCTCGTGCCGCCCTGGGCCACGATCTGCTCGTTGCCCTGGAACATCTTGACCCGCATGCTGCCGGCCACCAGCTCGCGCCGGGAGGCGCTGAGACCGGAGAACAGCGGGATGTCTTGCAGCATGGCGGCATGCAAGGCGTCGGCGCCCCATGCAGAAGTGCTGCCCAGCCCTGGCCCGGGGGCCGGGCACGGGTGGGTGGTGCGCACCTGAGCGACTTGAAGGTGCTTCATTTTTTTGAGTGATGACAGCGGATGGAAACGATTTCAGTTTGCAAGTCTGGATTTCAGGGCGCATCCAACCAAGCCTTTGCCGCGGAATTCACTTTCAAAGAAAATGGAACGATGACCCGTTTGACCGATTTGGAACTGCTGCTGCGCACCGCCGACCTGGGCAGCCTCACCGCAGCGGCCAGGGCGCTGGATTGGTCGCCTGCGGCCGCCAGCGCGGCAGTGAAACGCCTGGAAGCCGAGTGGGGGGTGGCGGTGTTTGTGCGCAGCACGCGCAACCTGCGTTTGTCGTCAGAAGGCGAACGTTTGCTGCCACTGGTGCGCCAGGCCATGCAGATGCTGGACGAGGCCCGCAGCAGCGCGGGCTCGTCCAAGGCCGCGCTGCAGGGCGAACTGCAGGTGGCCATGCCGTCCGACCTGGGGCGCAATGTGCTGCTGCCGCTGCTCGAATCGTTCCAGCAGAGGCACCCTCAGCTGGCCCTGCGGGTGCATTTGTCCGACCGCAACATCGATCTGATCCGCATCCCCATCGACGCCGCCATCCGCTACGGCACGCCGCGGCTCAATTCTTCGCAGGTGGCGCTGCCGTTGGCGCCAGACAACGCGCGTGTGCTGGTTGCGTCGCCCGCGTATCTGGCGCGCCACGGCGCGCCCGCCAGCCCGGCCAACCTGGTTCGCCACGAGGCCCTGCGCTTCCTGCTGCGCGACGAGGTGCCCAAGGTCTGGCGCTTCCACATTGACGGCCATTGGCAGGACGTGCCCATTGCCGGCCGGCACTGCGCGAACGACGGCGAGGTGGTGAAGCGCTGGGCCCTGGCCGGCGTGGGCCTGGCCTACACGTCTCGGCTGGATGTGGCTGCCGAACTGGGCACCGGCGAGCTGAAGCAGCTGCACCCCGAGTGGGGCGGCGACCCGTCCCCGCTCTACCTGGTGGTACCTGGGCGCCGCCAGCTCACCGCCGCCACCCGGGCGCTGCGCGACTGGCTGCTGACGCACCTGCCCACGCCGCCCTGAGCGGCGGCGCACACAATCAAGCCCCACAACAACACCTCAGGGAGAGGCCCATGGGCTGGAAGACACAGACGATGGCGCTGGGCCTGGCCTGCTGGTTGGGCGCGGCGGCGGCCACGGCGGCGGCGCTGCAGGTTGCGCCGCGCACCATGGCCGCGCCAGCCAAGGGCGACGCGGTGGCGTCCTGGGCCAGCACCGAATGGGCCCAGGGCTCAGTCAAGCTGCCCTGGGTCACCGGGCCCGACCCGGTGGTGGCCCAGCGCATCAACCACGCGCTGTTCGTGCAGCTGCTGGAGGTGTTCGCCCCCAGCCAGCCGGGCCGCAGCTTCACGGTGCCGGCCGGCGCCGAGCCCGCCGGCACGGCCAGCCTGGGCTACACGCTGCTGCGCAACGACGGGCGCGTGCTGTCGTTCGCCGTGGACGGCGAGGGCTGCGGCGCCTATTGCGAGACCTACACCCGGTACCTCCAGTTCGACGCCCGCAGTGGCCGCGCATTGGCGCCGCAAGACCTGCTCACCCCGGCCGGTGGCGCCGAACTGCAACGGCAGATGCTGGCCGAGCGCGCGCGGCAATACCGCAAAGCGGTGCGCAGCTTGAAGCAGCAACGCGCGCAGGCCCGCGGCCGGCTCGCCGACGACGACGACACCGACGACCGCATCGGCCTGAACGAGACCTGCCTGGCCGAACTGGGCAAGGCCCCCGCCGCCGAGGCCGACGCGCCGCTGGGCTATTTGCGCATGGGCCTGGCCGCGAACGGCCAGATGCTGCTCACCGCCGAGCGCTGCAGCAACCACGCCAGCCGCGGGCTGGACGACGTGGGCGACGTGACGCTCAAGCGCTCGCCCGCCGCGCTGGCGCCCCACCTCACGCCCTACGGCCGCGCGCTGCTGCTGCGCCAGGGCGATGCCCCCGCGCCCGAAAGCCCCCTGGGCCAGGTGCTGCACGGCCAGGTGGCCGGTGCGCCAGTGACGCTGTGGCTGAACCGGCCTGACGCCGACGGCCAGGTCAACGGCCACTGCCAATACGACAAGCTGCGCCGCCCGCTGCGGCTCAGCGGCCAACTCGCTGGCAACACACTGACCTTGGAGGAGCAAGCCGGCGACCAGACCACCGGCCGCTTCACGCTGGAGGTGGGCGGCAGCACGCTCACCGGCCAATGGCAGGCCACCGGCGCCAGCACCCCAGCCCGACCCGTGGCCCTGCGCTGGTAGGTGCCAATGGGGCAAGATGCCGGCTTTGCCTCACCACCCGCACCATGGCTCGCCTGCAGTTCCAGCCCCCCGCGCACTACCCCTTCAGCACCGACATCCAGATCTACATCAGCCACGTGAACCAGGGCGGCCACCTCGACAACGCCCAGCTGCTCACCCTGGTGTCCGAGGCGCGGGTGCGCTTCTTCAAATCGCTGGGCTACCGCGAAGGCAATGTGGAAGGCTGCCCCATCGTGGTGGCCGACATCGGCGCGCAGTACAAGTCCGAAGGCTTCCACGGCGAGACCATGCGCGTCTCGCTGGCCGCCACCGAGCTCAGCCGCTGCGGCCTGGACCTGCAGTTCCGCATGGACGAACTGGCCAGCGGCCGCGAGGTGGCGCGCGGCAAGATCGGCGTGGTCTTCATCGACCAGGCCACCCGCAAGCCCACCGACGTGCCCGAGGCCTTCAAGGCCAAGCTGCAGGCGCTGGCCTGAGGCCGCCCCGGCTCACAGACCGTGCACGCGCTGGGCGAAGGCGTCCACGCGCTGCCAGTCGGTGAACTCCACCACCGCCGTCGGGTCGGTGGGGCCGTGGGTGAGCCACATGATGAAGCGGATCATCAGCCGGTCGGCCGGGCCCATGCGGTTGTAGTCGATGCGGCCGGCAAACACGTCCAGCAGCGTGGGCTGCCACGGCACCTGGCGCAGGAACTTGCGCAAATACGGGTTCGTCTCGGGCGTGTTGCGGTTGGGCTTGCGCGCCACCACGTTCACGGTGAAAAAGGCGCTGGGCATGGCGTTCAGCCGCGCCGCATGGTCACGCGCAAAGGCCATCACGTTGGGCCGGTGCTTGCCGTAGCGGATGCTGGCGCCGAGCACGAAGGTGTCGGCCGCCTGCAACTCGGCTTGGCCCACCTGTTCGATGGGCGCAAGCGGCACCTCGTGCCCCTGGATCTGCAGCAGGGCCTGCAGGTGCTCGCAGATGTGCCGGGTGTGGCCGTCGAGGGTGGAATAGGCGATCAGGATGCGGGCCATTGTCAGCGCCGCCCGGCCGCCCGAAGGCGCTGACGCGCCCCTTGGGGGCTGCGAACGAAGTGAGCTTGGGGTCGTTTCATTCGCGGCATTTTGGCGTCGGCCCTCCCAAGCCAAAATGCCCTGGGTCAGCCTGGGCTCAGTCTTTCACCAGCCTGGCGGTGGCCACGGCGTCGTTGTACATGGCCTCGCCATGGGCCTGCTGGCCAAAGCCGCGCATCAGCGTCTGGGCCCGCTCGCTCAGCAGGAAGGCACCAAACTGCCGAGCCGTGGCCGCCCCCGGCGTGGGCTGGCTGAGGTAGAGCGTGTGGTACGGGTTGAGCAGCAGGTCGCCGCCCTTGAAGAGCAGGCGCAGCTGCGGGTTGTTGCGGCGTTCGGCAATGAAGGTGCTGGAGTCGGTGAGGAAGTAGCCGCCCGTGTCGTTGGCGCGGCGCAGGCTGGCCGACATGAAGTCCTTGGTGACCACGTAGGCCGCCCCGCCGGGCTGGCGGCCGGCGGCTTGCCAGACAGCCAGCTCCTTTTGGTGGGTGCCCGAGTTGTCGCCGCGCGAGACAAAGGTGGCCCCAGCGTCCTGGATGCGCTGGAAGGCCTGGGCCGCGTCGCGGGCGCTGGCAATGCGAGCCGGGTCGTTGGCGGGCCCCACGATCCAGAACTCGTTCGAGCCGATGAGCACCCGGCCGGTGGCCCAGCCGTCGGCCACGGCCTTGCGCTCGGCGGCCGGGGCGTGCGCCATCACCATGTCCACCTGGCGGTCCTGCAGCAGTTTCATGGCCTGGCCCGAGCCGGCCTTGAACCAGGTGACGGTGGCGTTGTGGGTCTGCGCGAACTCGCTGGCCAGGGCTTCGAGCAGGCCCAACTCACCCGGGCTGCCGGTGGCCAGCGAGAAGGCGTTGGGGCCGTGGCCCCACACGGCATCGGGCTTGCGGGTCGGGGCGGCGGCAGCGGCCACGCTCGGTGCCGGTGGAGGGGTTGGGGAGGCGCAGGCGGTCAGCAGGGCCACAGCGGCGGCACCAGCCAGGGCGGTTCGGTGGAAGGTCATGCAGGGCTCCTCGATTCAGGCTGCAACGAATATACCGGCCCCCGGCCGTCCCGACAGGGCGCAGCCCGTCGCGCCAAACGCACGCCTGGTCGCATGGGGATGGCCCGAAAGTCGGCGCCGTCCTAGAGTGACCCCATCGCCTCCACACACTTCAGGAGCCCACCATGACCCTCAGCGAACAACTGGAACAACTCGACGAACTGCACCGCCGCGGCGTGCTGACAGACGAGGAATTCAACCGCGCCAAGACCCGCACCCTGGCCCAGGGTGGCAGCAACGGCCTGGCCGCGCTGAACAGCCTGCAGCGCAGCACCACCGACCGCTGGCTGGGCGGCGTGTGCGGCGGTCTGGCGCAGACCCTGGGCCTGGCCTCTTGGGTCACGCGAATGGCCTTCATCCTGCTGCTGCTGTGCGCCGGCACCGGTGTCTTGCTGTACCTGCTGCTGTGGATCTTCCTGCCCGTGGGGCCCACCCCCGCGCGCATCGGCAGCGGCACCGTGCACGCGGGCTGATCGCCATGGGCAGCCTGTTTGGCTTTCTGGCCTGGTGCGTGCTGCTGGTGCTGTGCTGGCCGCTGGCCTTGCTGGCTCTGGTGCTGTACCCCGTGGTGTGGCTGCTGACCCTGCCGTTCCGGCTGTTGGGCATCGCGGTCGACGCGGTGTTTGCGCTGCTGCGCGCCGTGCTGTTCTTGCCGGCGCGCCTGCTGGGCGGCGGCCGGCCCTGATCTTGCGCTGCAGCCGCTGTCGGCGCATAGCGGTCATTCCCGCGTAGGCGGGAATCCAGGCCTTCTGGCTTGGAGTGCGCCCGCGCCAGGCGGCCAGCCGGGTCTGGCTCATGCTGTGGCGGCGCGTCGCTGCGCGCCGACTGCCTTGCGGTGCTCGCCTTCGGGGTGTGCCGCATCACTCGTTTCGCTCGCCTTGCTCGCTGCACTCAAACAAGATGCGGCAAGCATGTTCACGAAGCGCGCTGCGCGCGCCACCCCGAAGCCTGCGCTCCTCAGCGCCCCAGAAATCGCCAGCCCCGGCTGCCCGCCTGTCGCTCCACAGGCCTTGTTTGCATTCCCACAGGTTCGGCGCCACCGCTGGTTCCTGGCAGAGGGTGTCGGGTGAGCGATTGACGCAAGTATTAGGAGGAATGGGTCGCGCCCTGGTCAGGGCGCGGCACAGGGGGACATGGCGTCAATCGCTCACCCGGCGACCTCTGCACGCCACCGACGTTGAATGCTGGATTCCCGCCTACGCGGGAATGACGGCGGTGGCGGGGATGACGGCAACGCGCCGGAAGCGCCCAGTCGAGCTCCCAGGCGTTACTTCTTCTTGAAGTGGTCGTGGCAACCCTTGCAGGCCTTGCCGGCTTCGCCGAAGGCGGCCTTGAGTTGGTCGAGGTTGCCTGATTTGGCGGCGGTGGCGAGCTTGGCCACATCGTCCTGCATCTTCTGCGCGCCAGCCTTGAACTTCTCGGACTCCAGCCAGACCTCGGGCAGGGCGCTGGTGTCGCCACTGTCGGTGCCCGGGGCAAAGCCGGCAAAGGGCAGCTTGGACAGGCTGGCCACCACGTCGGCATTGGCGGCGGCGGCGGCGGCGTCGAACGGCACCTTGCCCTGCGCCATGGCGCCGATGCGGCCGAAGTGCTGGCCCATGACGAACATCGCGCCCTTGCGGTACTTGATGGCGTCCTCGGGCTTGGCGAACTGCGCGGCGGCCGGCAGGGCGGTGAACAGGGTGGCGGTGGCCAACGCGGCCAGGGCAAGACGTTTCATGCAGATCCTCCTGAAGGGTACGGGCCGCGGTATGGGCCCCGGGGATGGTGAGAGAACGCGGCACCCCACAAAACCAGCGCGTGCAGTGCCACGGTGAGTGTACGCAGCAGGTGCGAAATCCATTCCTTAACCCGGGTGGCGGCCCCTTTGCGCAGCGGTTATGGTTTGCCCCTTGCCGTGTCTGGTTGCCAGGAAAGTTCGCCATGCCCCATCCCACCGAAGGACCCCTGACCGTACCCGTGCGCGTGTGGGATCTGCCCACCCGTGCCTTCCACTGGGCCCTGGTGCTGGCCGTGGTGAGCCTGGTGCTCACCGCCGAGTTCGACGCCCTGGTGTGGCACATGCGCATCGGCCTGGGCGTGGGTGCGCTGCTGGTGTTCCGGCTGCTGTGGGGCCTGGTGGGCGGGCACTGGTCGCGCTTCACGAGCTTTGTGCGCAGGCCGGCCACCATCCTGCGCTACCTGCGCGGCGAGGTTCAGCCGGATGACCATTTCGAGGTGGGCCACAACCCGCTGGGGGCCCTGAGCGTGCTGGCGCTGCTGGCTTTGCTGCTGCTGCAGGTGGCCAGCGGCTTGGTGGCCGACGACGAGGTGGCCACCACCGGGCCGCTGAACCGCTTTGTCTCGGGCGCCGTGGCCCAACTGGGCACGGCCTGGCATACCGAGGTGGGCAAGGCCATCCTCATCGTGCTGGTGTTGCTGCACGTGGGTGCCATCGTGTACTACCGGCGGAAGAAGCAGGTCAACCTGGTGACGCCCATGCTCACCGGTGACAAGCCCCTGCCCGCCGGCACGCCGGCCAGCGCCGACACGCTGGCCACGCGGCTGCGCGCCGTGGCGCTGCTGGCCGCCTGCGGCGCCCTGGCCGCGTGGGTGGCCTCGCTGGCAAACCTCTGAGCGGCCCGGGGTGCCTGAGGCTAGACTCTGCGTCCCACCACTTCGCCCGGCGGCGATGGACACACCCGAGATACAGCTGCTGGTGCCCAGCACGCCCGAAGAGCTGGACGCGGCGCGCGAGATCATCCGCGAGTACGCCGTGGCCCTGGGCTTCGACCTGGGCTTCCAGGACTTTGAAGGCGAGATTGCGCGCCTTCCCGGCGACTACGCCGCCCCCACCGGCGGCCTGCTGCTGGCCTGGGTGGACGGCGCACTGGCGGGCTGCGGTGGCTTCCGCCCGCTGCCCGACGTGGACTACGCCAACGCCTGCGAAATGAAGCGCTTGTACGTGCGCAAGGCCTTCCGCCGCTTTGGTCTGGGCCGCTTGTTGGCGCAGGCGCTGATCGACGGTGCCACGCAGGCTGGCTACTCGGCCATGCTGCTCGACACGCTGGACGACATGGAGGCTGCGCGCGAGCTCTACGCCTCGCTGGGCTTCGAGGAAGTGCCGCCGTACTACTACAACCCCATCGCCGGCGCGCACTACCTGAAGGTCGATCTGGGGTGAGCCACCGCCGCGCCGCGCCATGCGCCTGAAGACCAAGCTCGTGCTGCTGGCCATGGCGCCGCTGGTGGCCTCGGTGGCGCTGATCGCCGTGGCCCAGCGCCAGCAAGAGCAGTTGCTGGCGGCGCGGCAAGAGGCCCTGGTGCGCAGCGCCTACCTCGACTCGGCCCGCGCCGAGCTGCGGCACTTCGTGGCGTTGGCGCTGAGCACGCTGAGCCCGCTCTACAACACCGGCCGCACCGACGACGACATCAAGCAGCAGGCCATGCGCCAGCTGGCCGCGCTGGACTACGGCAGCGACGGCTACTTCTTCCTCTACGACTTCGACGGCGTCAACCTGATGCACCCGCGCCAGCCCGATCTGGTGGGCAAGAACTGGCTCAGGCTGCGCGACGCCTACGGCCAGTTCCCCATCCAGCTCATGCGCGACAAGGCCCTCACCGGCGGTGGCTTTGTGGAGTACAGCTGGAACAAACCCTCCACCGAAAAGCCCTCGGCCAAGATCGCCTACGTCACGCCCATGGAGCGCTGGGGTTGGTGGTTCGGCACCGGGCTGTACGTGGACGACATTGACCAGGTGGTGGCCCAGCTCGACCACGAGTTGCAGGCCAGTGCCAACGCCACCATGCGCTGGGTGGCGGTGATCATGGGCGCGGGGCTGCTGCTCATCATCGGTGGCGGCGTGTGGCTGAGCATGCACGAGCTGCGCCTGGCCGACGCCAAGCTCACGCTGCTGGCGCGCCAGCTGGTGGGCTCGCAAGAGGCCGAGCGCGCCTACCTCTCGCGCGAGCTGCACGACGGCACCAGCCAGACCCTGGTGTCGGTGAAGCTGCTGACCGAAGCCGCGCTGGACCGCCTGCCGCAAGACAACGCCCCGGCGCGCACCGCGCTCACCCGCGCCGTGCACCGCCTGCAAGAAGCGCTGGCCGAGGTGCGCGGCATGTCGCACCGGCTGCGCCCGGTGATGCTCGACACCCTGGGCCTGCCCGCCGCCATGCACCAGCTGGCCGACGAGATGTGGGGCCTGTCGGAGACGCGCTTCACCATCCGTGCCGACGGCGCGCCGGTCGAGCTGCCCGACGACATCAAGACCGTGCTGTTCCGCGTGGCGCAAGAGGCGCTCACCAACATCCAGAAGCACGCCGGCGCCTCGCGCGTGGACATGCGGCTGGTGTACTCCGAGGGAGGTGTGGCCCTGCATGTGCAGGACAATGGCCGCGGCTTCGACACCGAGGCCGTGCTGCGCCACCCCAGCCTGGGGCTGGGCTTGCGCAACATGCGCGAGCGCCTGGGCTCCATCGACGGCCGGCTCTCGGTGCAATCGCGCCCCGGCCTCACCGAAGTGGTGGCCTTGGTGCCCGAAGCCGCCATCGCCCGCTTTGCCGCCCACCCACCGTGATGCACCACTGCCACTTCAAAGCGCGTCTCTTGCCAGCGCAAGGCTCGCCCCTGTCCATCCCGCGCCTTCCCCGTCATTCCCGCGCAGGCGGGAATCCAGGGTGTGGCGACGGGTGGATTCCCGCCTTCGCGGGAATGACGAAGAGGGCGCGAGTGACGAAGAGGGTGGGAGTGACGAAGAGGGTGGGAATGACGAGGGCGTGGACATGATCCGACTCATGATCGTTGACGACCACGCCGTGGTGCGCGACGGCCTGAAGGCCGTGCTCAGCCTGGTGGACGACTTCGACGTGGTGAGCGAGGCCGGCAACGGCGCCGAGGCGCTGGAGCGCGCCCAGGCCAGCAACCCCGAGGTGGTGCTGATGGACATCGGCATGAAGGGCGAGAACGGCATCGAGGTGGCCCAGCGCCTGCTGGACGACAACCCCGAGCGCGCCGTGCTGATGCTCACCATGCACGACGGCGTCGAGCACGCGCAGCGCGCCCTCAAGGCCGGTGCGCGCGGCTACGTGCTGAAGGATTCGCCCTCCAGCGACATCGTGGGCGCCATCCGCACCGTGCACGGCGGCGGCACCTACCTCAGCCCGGCCATTGCGCAGGCGCTGTTCCGCACGCCCACCGCGCGGCCGGTGCTGTCCGACCGCGAGCAGCAGATCCTGGCCTACCTGGGCGAGGGCCAGTCGAGCAAGCACATCGCCAACGCGCTGGACCTGAGCGTGCGCACCGTGGAGTCACACCGCCAAAGCATCCGCCGCAAGCTCAACCTGGCGGGCCAGGCCGAGCTCATCAAGTACGCGGTGGAGCATGCGGGGGGCAAGGGCGGGTGAGCGCCGGCGCTCAGTCGCCCAACGCGATCAGGCCGACCAGCGGCACCTCGGCCAGTGCGGCCGGCAACGCGTAGTCGGCCAGCACCCAGGCGCGGGTGCGGTCAGCAGCGGCTTCGGCCAGCAACTGCTCCAGCACCCGGCAAGAGCGCGCGTCCAGCGCGGCGAAGGGGCCGTCCAGCAGTGTGAGCGCGGCGCCGCTGGCGGCGGCGCCCACCAGGCCCACCTTGCGGCGGCTGCCGGCGGACAGCATGTAGAGCGGCTTGGGCAGGTGCTCGGCCAGGCCCAGGGCGTCGGCCAGCGCCTCAGCCAGATTGGCGTTCCACGCGGGGTGGTGGGCGCGGCGTTCGTCCAGCCAGGCCTGGGCCACCACGGCATTCTGGGTTTCGTCGGCGGGGTGCTCGAACCAGACTGTGCCGGCTTCACGCCGCAGCGCGCCTGCGCTGGGCGCGAGTTCGCCGGCCAGCAGGCGCAGCAATGTGGTCTTGCCACGGCCGTCGCCGCCGCGCACCAGGGTGAGGCCAGGGGCGATGGCGAAGCTCAGGCCTTGCAGCACGCGGTGGCCCGCGAAGCTGAGGGCCAGGTCCTGGGCGGTGACGACGGTTCGGGCGGGGCTCATGCCCCCATTTTCAGGTGCAGGTCTCGGTCACGTCGTGCGAGTGCGAGAACACCACGGTGGAGGTCACCGTCACCGCCTGGCCAGCCTTCAGCTGGGCCAGTTGTGCCGCGCTGAAGGTGACCTGGTGGTTGTGGTCGGCGGCACCCTGGATGTTGTAGGTCATGGCCACGGCCGAACTGAGGTCGGCCGTGGGGATGGCCAGCGTGTGGCCGTGGTTGCCGCTGACGGCGGTGGCCGAGCAGCCCGAGCCCGCGGGCGGCGGGTTGCCGGTGGGGGCGCTGGTGTCGCCGTCACCACCGCCACCGCCGCAACCTCCCAAGGCCAGCATCCAGGTACCGCTGGCCATTTGCACCAGAAACGTCTTGCGCGTGAGCATGTCGTCACCTCCGGGCGTCGTGTGTCCGAGGTGTACTCGGCGTGGGGCGCAAGGCTTCCCGCTGGCGGTGATGGTTACCGCGGCTTACGCCTGTGCGGCCGTGCTTGCACGGCACGGGAACGCCGCGGCCTGCTGCTGCGTACACCGCATGAGCCAAGCCGGCTTGCCACCCAGGAGCGCGCCATGAAGCACCTTGCCCACCACACACCTTGGGGCGCCTGGCGAGCCACGGCCATGCTGGCCATGGGGGCTCTGGCGACCTCGCTGGCCCTGGCGGCGGGCGGCGGGGGCGGGGGCGCCGGCCTGGGCGCGGGCGGCGATGGTTCGCCCGAGTACCTCAAGGCCATGGAGGCGATCGAGGGCGAGCAGTGGGCCCAGGCCATCGCCTTGCTGGAGCCCTATGTGAAGCGGGCGCGCAACGACGCCGACGGCCACAACTGGCTGGCCTACGCCTACCGCAAGTCGGGCCGGCTGGAGCCGGCCTTCGCGCACTACCGGCGTGCGCTGCAGATTGCCCCCACCCACCTGGGCGCGCACGAGTACATGGGCGAGGCCTACCTGCAGGCAGGCCAACCCGACAAGGCCGAGTACCACCTGCGCGAGTTGGCCCGCATCTGCGATTCGCGCTGCGAACAGTACGGTGACCTGAAGCAAGCCATTGCCAGCTACCGAACCAAGCTGGCCACGGCCCCCAAGAGCTGAGCCGCCTTCAGGGGCCGGGGCAGGCGTCAGAAGAACACGATGCCGCCCAGCGCGTAGCCGTTCATCTTGGCCTTGGCGCCCGCCGCCGCCTGGGACTCGGTCTGGCTCACTTCACCCACCAGGGTCAGGCTCTTGGTGAGGTTGTGGTACAGACCCAGCGTGGCGTTGGTGTTGCTGCGCAGCGCGGTGCCGGTGGCGCCCTTGAGCTGGGTCTCGCCGTAGCTCAGGCCCACTTTGGTCTGCGGGGCCACCTGGTAGGTGGCCTGCAGCAGCAGCGCGTCCTGCTTTTGCTTGCCGCTGTCGCTGTCGGCCAGCACACCCAGGCCGGTGCCGCTCTGCACGTTGGCCAGCAGGGCGAGGCCGCCCAACGTGTACGAGCCGCCCACCTCCACGCCCGAGGCGGTGTAGCCCGGCGTGGCGCCGCTGCCGTCGAAGTGCTGCGACTTGGCCGTGGCCCAGAGCTTGCCGCCGCGGAGGGCGAAGCTGGCCTGCAGCTGCAGCTGCGGGCTGGTCCCGCCGGTGTAGGTGGGGTTGGCAAAGGCGTTCACCGGGCTGAGCACCGCAGCGGTCAGTCCCAGGCCACCCATGGCTGGCGCGGTGTACGCGATCTGGCCATAGTGGCCAGGGTAGGTGTAGCCGGCACCGATGTGGCCCAGCGTCACGCGGTTGGCCTGGGTGGCGTTCACCGGTGCGCCGGCGCCCAGCAGGGTCATGTCGGTGAGCACAGCGTTGAGGCCGAACAGGCCGTAGTCGCGGCCCAGTTTGACGGTGCCCATGTTGGCGTTGCCGAAGGTGACGAAGCCCTGGCGCACGTCGACGTTGCTGTTGTTGCTGATCGAGTCGCTGGACGACACGGCCGCGCCGATCATCAGCGTGGCAGCGATGTCGATGCCGTCCTGGCGGGTCTTGGCGCCGACGGTGAGCGCGTTGGGCAGCAGGCCGTTGCCGATGGTGGTGCGGTCGCTCTTGCCACCGCAGCCCAGGGCTTGGCCAGCCAGCGCCAGGCCGGTGATGGTCTGGTCGCCCGAGCAACTGGCGCTGGTGTAGTAGGCGTTGACGATGCCGCCCAGCGACAGGTCCCACTCGCCCGCCTTGAAATCGGCGGCGTGGGCGCCCAGGCTGGCCAGGGCCAAGGCGACGGGGCTGAGGTGGGCCAGGGTGCGCGCCAGGGTGCGGGCGTGGTGGCGAGAGGTCTTCATGGTGTCTCCGATGTTGTGGGTGGGGTGATGCGGTCCCGCCGCCAGTGCGCCGGGCCGCCGCCTGTACAGCAGCCGCTGTGCCAGCGCCGTGCTGACACGCCCGCCTGTTGCGGCTGTGCCCACGCGCAGCAAGACGCTGTGCCGGCTGAGCCAGTGCGGCGCAGCGGCGCGGGGAAATGCGGGGGCACGCGCCGCATGCCGTGCCGTGCCGCAACGCGCCGCTTTGTGGCGCCTGCGGCCGGCCTTGAGGCGCGCTGGAGCGCCACCCCGGGTTGCCACCAAGCGGGTTTACGAGTGCGTAATGCCGCGCAGCGACGCTGCGTAGTCAGACGGTGGCGCGGGGTCTTGCCGCGCCGCACACTGCGAAGGCTGAAAGTCCGCCTGCCCGCCGCGTGCGCGTGCCGGCCCCAACCACTCCCTGGAGACTGCCCCCATGAAATTCGCTGCGAAGACCCTGAGCCTGTCCCTGTCCGCCCTGGCCCTGGCCTGCACCGCTTCCCTGGCCCATGCCCAGGACGCGATCAAGATCGGTGTCTCGGGCCCGTTCACCGGCGGCTCCTCGTCGATGGGCGTGTCGATGCGCGACGGCGTGCGCCTGGCCACGGCCGAGATCAACAAGGCTGGTGGCGTGCTGGGCAAGCAACTGGTGCTGGTGGAGCGCGACGACGAGGCCAAGAACGAGCGCGGCGTGCAAATCGCGCAAGAGCTCATCAACAAAGAAAAGGTCGCCGCCACGGTGGGCTACATCAACACCGGCGTGGCCCTGGCCTCGCAGCGCTTCTACCAGGAAGCCAAGATCCCGGTGATGAACAACGTGGCCACCGGCTCGGCCATCACCCACCAGTTCGACAGCCAGCCCGAGAACTACATCTTCCGCAACGCCGCGCACGACAGCATCCAGGCGCCGATGATCGTGGAAGAGGCCATCACCCGCCGCGGCTTCAAGAAGGTCGCCATCCTGGCCGACTCCACCAACTACGGCCAGCTCGGCCGCGCCGACCTGGTCAAGGCGCTGGAGCTCAAGGGCGTGAAGCCCGTGGCCGAAGAGAAGTTCAACATCAAGGACGTCGACATGACGCCCCAGCTGCTCAAGGCCAAGGAAGCCGGCGCCGAAGCGGTGCTGACCTACGCCATCGGGCCTGAGCTGGCCCAGATCGCCAACGGCATGACCAAGCTCGGCTGGAAGGTGCCGATGATTGGCTCGTGGACCCTGTCGATGGCCAACTACATCGACAACGCCGGCCCTGGTGGTGAAGGTGCGCGCATGCCGCAGACCTTCATCCAGGAGCCCACCACCCCGAAGCGCCAGAGCTTCATCATCAACTACCTCAAGACCTTCAACCCCAAGAACGCCCGCATCGACTCGCCGGTCTCGGCTGCCCAGGGCTATGACTCGGTCTACCTGCTGGCTGCCGCCATCAAGCAGGCCGGCTCCACCGAAGGCCCCAAGATCAAGGCCGCGCTGGAAGACCTGAAGACCCCGGTGGAAGGCGTGGTCACTACCTACAACAAGCCCTTCACCAAGACCGACCACGAGGCCATCACCGCCAACATCCCGGTGTTCGGCGAGGTCAAGGGCCAGCGCGTGGTGTACGCCTACGAAGCCGACTTCAAGAAGGCTTCTGAAGTGCGCGTGAAGGACGTCAACGCCAAGGGCGCGTTGGTCATCAAGAAGTAAGCGCCGCTCCAAAGAAGCGAAACGCGCCACGCATTCACCCCGGTCATTCCCGCGAAGGCGGGAATCCACTCGCCAGCATCGACCCATGGATTCCCGCCTTCGCGGGAATGGCGGGTGGCGCCCGGGAATGACGAGTGCGGCACCGGAATGACGAAGGGGCACACGCCATGCAGATCCTCACCCAACTCGTGTTCAGCGGCATCGCGCTGGGCATGATCTACGCTGTCATTGCCTTTGGCTACCAGCTCACCTTTGCCACGTCCGACACCCTGAACTTCGGCCAGGGCGACGCCCTGATGCTGGGCGCCATGGTCGGCCTGAGCCTGGTGGGGCTGGGGGTCAACTACTGGCTGATGATCCCCATCGTCTGCGTGTTCGGGGCACTGCAGGGTGCCTTCGTCGAACGCATCGGCGTGCAACCGGCCATCAAGATCAAGAGCGAGTTCGGCTGGATCATGTCCACCATCGCGCTGGGCATCATCTTCAAGAACGTGGCCGAAAACGTCTGGGGCCGCGACGACCTGAAGTTCCCCTCGCCGCTGCCCGAGGCGCCGCTGCATTTCCTGGGCGCCAACGTGCTGCCCATGGAAATCCTGGTCATCATCGGTGCCGTGGCCATGATGCTGGCGGTGGAGTTCTTCAACCGCAAGACCATCTACGGCAAGGCCGTGGTGGCCACCTTCAACGACCGCGATGCCGCCAAGCTCATGGGCATCAACACCGGCCTGGTCATCACCTTCTCGTACGCGCTGTCCAGCATGTCAGCGGCCTTTGCCGGCGTGCTGATCGCCCCGCTCACGCTCACCGGCGCCACCATGGGCGCGGTGCTGGGCCTCAAGGCCTTCGCGGTGGCCATCATCGGCGGTCTCACCTCGGGCATGGGCATCATCCTGGGCGGCATCATCCTCGGCGTGGCCGAGACAACGACCGGCTTCTACCTCTCCACCGGCTACAAGGACGTGCCCGGCCTGGTGCTGCTGCTGATCGTGCTGGCCGTCAAGCCTGCCGGCCTGTTCGGCAAGTCGGCGATCAAGAAGGTCTGAGCGCCACCATGAAAAACACCAAGCAACTCATCGCCGGCCTGGTCGCGGCCGCTGCGCTGTTCCTGTTCCCGGAAACCACCGGCAACCCGTACTACATCCACCTGGTCGAGACCATCATGATCTACGCGATCGTGCTGTTCGGGCTCGACATCGTGGTGGGCTACACCGGCCAGGTCTCGCTGGGCCATGCCGGCCTGTTCGGCATCGGCGCCTACACGGCCGGCGTGCTCATCATGAAGCTGGGCGCGCCGGTCTACGTCACGCTGCCGGCGGCCATTGCCGTCACCGCCGCCTTCGGCGCCATCCTGGCGCTGCCGGCACTGCGGGTCACCGGGCCGTACCTGGCCATGGTGACGCTGGCCTTCGGCACCATCATCCAGATCCTCATCAACGAGATGACCTTCCTCACCGAAGGCCCGATGGGCATCACGCTGACCAAGCCTGAGCTGTTCGGCCACAAGCTCGACGAGACCGAGTACTACTGGCTGGTGGCGGTGATGTTGATCGCCTCGCTGGTGTTCGTGCACCGCGTGCTGCGCTCGCACCTGGGCCGCGCCTTCGAGGCCCTGCGGGGCAGCCCGGTGGCGTCCGACTGCATGGGCGTGTCGGTGTACCGCTACAAGGTCTACGCCTTCGTCATCAGCGCTGGCCTGGCCGGCCTGGCGGGTGCGCTGTACGCCTACTCCGAGCAGTACATCTCGCCCAACACCTACAACTTCGAGCAGACCGTGCTGTTCCTGCTGGCCATCATCATGGGCGGCCGCAAGACCCGCACCGGTGCGCTGCTGGGGGCCACCATCATCGTGATGCTGCCCAAGCTGCTCGACGATTTGCAGATGTTCCGCTACGTGTCGGTGATCCTGGCGATCATCGTGGCCGCCTCGGCCGGCGTGGCGCTCAAGCGCGGCAAGGCCACCTTGCAGGCCGCCATGATCCCGGTGGTGGGCGCGGTGGCGCTGGCGGCGCTGAGCTTCAAGCTCGAAACCATGACCGACTGGCGCCTTTCGGTGTTCGGTCTGATCACGCTGTTCGTCGTCTACTACCTGCAAGACGGCATCGTGGGCTTTGTGCGCAATGCGCTCAACCTGCGCGGCCACGCTGCCAGCGACGCCGACCTGGCCGCTGCGCTGACCCCCTCGGGTGACGCGCTCAGCCGTGCCGGCGGCGCGGCCGGCGAGCACCTGCTGGAGGCCAAGAGCATCCTGATGCAGTTCGGCGGCCTGAAGGCGCTGAACAACGTCGACCTCACCATCAAGCGCGGCACCATCCATGGCCTGATCGGCCCCAACGGCTCGGGCAAGAGCACGATGATGAACGTGCTCACCGGCATCTACGTGCCCACCGCCGGCACGGTCAGCTTTGCCGGCACCGCGCAGGCGGGCCGCACCTCGTCCGACATCGCGCTCTCGGGTATCGCCCGCACCTTCCAGAACGTGCAGCTGTTCGGCGAGATGAGCGCGCTGCAAAACGTGATGGTCGGTCTGCACCACAGCTTCAAGAGCAACCTGCTCGATGTGGCCCTGCACCTGCCGCGCTATGTGCGCGAGAACCGCGACCAGAGCGTGCGCGCCATGGGCCTGCTGCGCTTCGTGGGCCTGGCCGAGCTGGCCGGCGAGGAGGCGCGCAACCTGCCCTATGGCAAGCAGCGCCTGCTGGAAATCGCCCGCGCGCTGGCGCTGGACCCGCAGCTGCTGCTGCTGGACGAGCCCGCCGCCGGCTTGACCGCGCCCGACATCAAGGAGCTGCTGGCCATCATCCAGAAGATCCGCGAGCACGGCGTGACGGTGATCCTCATCGAGCACCACATGGACGTGGTGATGAGCCTGTGCGACACCGTCTCGGTGCTCGACTTCGGCCAGAAGATCGCCGAGGGCCTGCCAGCGGAAGTGCAGGCGAACGAGAAGGTGATTGAAGCCTATCTGGGCGGCCAAGCGAGCTGAGGGGACATCAAATGCTGACCATCAAGAACCTCAGCGCCGGCTACGGCAAGGTGCAAGTGCTGCACGGCATCTCCATCGACGTGCCCAAGGGCAAGGTCGTCACCCTCATCGGCTCGAACGGTGCCGGCAAGACCACCACCATGCGTGCGGTGAGCGGCATGATCGCGCCCACCGGCGGCGAGATCCACCTGGGCGGCCAGCGCATCGACGGCAAGGAGCCCTACCACGTGGCGCGCCTGGGCCTGGCCCACTCGCCCGAAGGCCGGCGTGTGTTCGCCACCATGACGGTGGCCGACAACCTGCTGCTGGGCGCCTTCCCGCGCATGACCGGCGCCCGCCCCAAGGGCGATGTGCCGGGCGACCTGGAAAAGGCCATGGAGTTGTTCCCGCGCCTCAAAGAGCGCCGGGATCAACTGGCCGGCACGCTCTCGGGCGGCGAGCAGCAGATGCTGGCCATGGCCCGCGCCGTGATGCTCAACCCCGAGGTGGTGCTGCTGGACGAACCCTCGATGGGCCTGGCGCCCATCTTGGTGGACGAAGTCTTCAAGATCATCGAGCGGCTCAAGGGCCAAGGCGTGACCATGCTGCTGGTCGAGCAGTTCGCCGCCGCCGCGCTGGCCGTGGCCGACTACGGCTACGTGCTGGAGAACGGCCGCATCAACGTGCACGGCCCGGCCGAGAAGCTGCGCAACGACCCGGCCGTGAAGGCCGCGTATTTGGGTGGTGGCCATTGAGGCTGAGCTCGCAACGAAGACTTACATCCGCCTTTAGGAATCTCCGGCAGCGAAGGGCCGTAAACCCTCTCGCAAGCCGGTGAGAGCCTGCTGTTCAAAGAACTTGCTGAACTTGCCGTGATGACCCGCGTGCGTGCAGGCATCGCGCAGCCTTCAACACGATTCTTTGAGGAGCATGGCTCATGCGCAATTCAAGCAAGTTGTCTTCGCTGGCCCTGGCGTTCGCCGCCCTGGCCGCCCCCTTGGCTGCAAACGCCGCCGCACCCATCACAGTGGCCTGCAGCGTGGCGGTGGACTACACGCTCAACGGCGTGGTGCAGGAGCCCTACCGCAAGGCCTTCAACCTGCAGCCGGGCGTGGGCTTTTCGGACGACTTCTCCACCCCCATCCGCAGCAAGACCTTCACCGCCACCGTGGCGCGCGAGGCCGGCAACCTGGTGGTGGCCATCGACTACTTCAACGACGTGGGCGTGTTCCATGCCATCGGCTTCAACACCCGGCTCACGCTGCACGACGGCAAGGGCATCGAGACCACGGCGGGCAGCCACACCTTCTCGACCTCGCTGGGCGTGACTGGCAACCACACCACCAATTACACGCTGACTTGCCGGCGGCTGTGACCTGCGGCGTCGAGTCGCCCCGCCCGGCGCCTCAGCGCTCAGTGTTCTTGCGCAACGTGGGCAGGCCCACGCCGGCGGCCTCAAAGCCACCGTCCACCGCCAGCACCTGGCCGTTCACGTAGCTGGATGCCGGGCTGCAGAGAAAGCCCACGGCGTTCGCGATTTCCTCGGTGGTGCCGTAGCGCTCCAGCGGGATCACGTCGTGGTAGTCGGAGCGGATGGCCACGCTGTGCACCAGCTTGGCCATCTCGGTTTCCACCGGGCCGGGGGCGATGGCGTTGACGCGGATGCCCACCGTGCCCAGTTCCACCGCAAACTGCTTGGTGAGGTGGATGAGCGCGGCCTTGCTGGTGCCATAGGCCACGCGCAGCGTGCTGGCACGCAGGCCCGAGATCGACGCGATGTTCACGATCGCGCCGCCACCGCCCTTGCGCATCACCGGCGCGCAGGCCTGGGTGCACAGGAAGGCGCCGTTCAGGTTGGTGCCCAGCACGGTCTGCCAGTCCTCGAACGTGGTCTGGCCCACGGGCTTGAACACCGCCACGCCGGCGTTGTTCACCAGCGCGTCGATGCGGCCGAACTGCGCTTCGGTCTTGGCGGTGGCGGCCCGCACCTGGTCGGGCTGCGAGACATCGCAGTGCACGGCCAGCACGCGCGCAGTGTCGGCCAGCGCCTGCTCGGTCCTGGTCAAAGTGTCGGCGTCGATGTCCCACAGCGCCACGCGGTGGCCATGGGCCAGGAACCAATGCGCCACGGCCAAGCCGATGCCGCGGGCACCGCCGGTGATGACGGCCACGGGCAAGGTTGCGGGAAGGGTGGTGCTCACGGATGTCTCCTGGTGGGCCGAACGGCGGCCTGCTGTGGTCTGCAAAGCGTATCACCCAAGGCTGCGTTGGCTTCGGGTCTCCACCGCCGGTTGGCACGAGGGCGGCACACCATAATCCGCCCACCCAGGGGCATCGATATCCGGTGCGCATTGGCAACCCGAGGCCCATCATGTCTGCATCCGCCCACATCGTCGGCTGGGGCCACACCCCTTTCGGCAAGCACGACGCCGTCTCCACCGAGCAGATGTTCCGCGAGGCCGCGCTGGCCGCCATCGCCAGCGCCGGCCTCACGCCGGCCGACATCGACGGTGTGTTCGTGGGCCACTTCAACGGCGGCTTCGTGCGGCAGGATTTCAGCGGCAGCATTGCCGCGCTGGCCATCCCCGAGCTGCGCCATGTGCCCTCGGTGCGGCTGGAGAATGCCTGCGCCACCGGCTCGGCCGCCATCTGGGCCGGGCTCGATGCGCTGGGCAGCGGCCGCCTGCAGCGCGTGCTGGTGGTGGGCTTCGAGAAGATGAACACCCTGCCCAACCAGCAGATCGGCGAGGTGCTGCTGCGCTGCTCGTATGTGCAGGAAGAGGGCGACACGCCCGGCGGCTTCGCTGGCGTGTTCGGCCAGATCGCCAGCACCTACTTCGAGCGTTTTGGCGACCAGAGCGACGCGCTGGCCACCATCGCCGCCAAGAACCACGCCAACGGTGTGCGCAACCCCTACGCCCACATGCGCCGCGACCTGGGGTTCGAATTCTGCCGCCATCCCAGCGACAAGAACCCCTTCGTGGCCGGGCCGCTCAAGCGTTCCGATTGCTCGCTGGTGTCGGACGGCGCCGCCGCCCTGGTGCTGAGCCGCGAGCCCCTGCCCGGCGCCCAGGTGCCGGCCGTGCGCTGGCGCTCGCACACGCAGGTGAACGAGTACCTGCCGCTCTCGCGCCGCGACCCCACGCGCTTCGTGGGCGCGGCCCTGGCCTGGCAACGCGGCCTGGCCGATGCCGGCGTGGCCTTGAACGACCTGCAGTTCGTGGAGACGCACGACTGCTTCACCATCGCCGAGCTGCTGGGCTACGAGGCCATGGGCCTGGCGCCGCAGGGCCAGGGCGCGCGCGTGGCACTGGACGGCGTCACCCGCATGGACGGCCGATTGCCGGTCAACCCCTCGGGCGGCCTGAAGTCGCGCGGCCACCCCATCGGCGCCACCGGCGTCTCGCAGCATGTGATGGCGGCCATGCAGCTCTCAGGCACCGCCGGCGAGATGCAGCTGGGCCACGCGCGGCTGGGGGCCGTCTTCAACATGGGCGGCGCGGCGGTGGCCAACTACGTGAGCATTCTGGAGAGTGCTGTTTGAACCCGGCGCAGGTCAGCAACCTCGCCCAGCTGCTGCGCCAGACGGCACGGCTGTTCCCCGAGCATGTCGGCCTGATCCAAGGCGAGCGCTGCTGGTCGTGGCGCGAGATCGACCAGCGCGTGGACGCGCTGGTGGCGGCGCTGCGCGGGCTGGGCCTGCAAAAGGGCGACCGCATCCTGGTGCAGTCGCGCAACAACATCGGCCTGTTCGAGAGCTGCTGGGCCGCCTTCCGCATGGGCTGCGTCTGGGTGCCCACCAACTTTCGCCTGGCACCCGGCGAGGTGGCCTACCTGGGCCAGAGCAGTGGCGCCGTGGCCATGCTGGCCGAGAGTGTGTTCGCCGAGCATGTGCAAGCGGTGCGCGCCGCTGCACCGGCGCTGCGGCATGTGCTGTGGATGGGCGAGGTGCCGGTGGGCGAGTTGGGCTACGAAGCGCTGGTGGATCAGCACCGTGGCGCAGAAGCTTTCGAGGCCACGGTGGCGCACGATGACGCGGCTTGGTTCTTCTACACCTCGGGCACCACGGGCCGCCCCAAGGCCGGCATCCTCACCCATGGGCAGATGGGCTTCGTGGTCACCAACCACCTGGCCGACCTGATACCAGGCACCACGGAACGCGACCCGGCCATCGCCGTGGCACCGCTCTCGCACGGCGCCGGCGTGCACGCGCTGCTGAGCGTGACGCGCGGCTCGCCCACGGTGCTGCTGCCCAGCGAGAAGATGGACCCGGCCGTGGTGTGGCGGCTCATCGAGCAGTACCGCGTGACCAATCTGTTCACCGTGCCCACCATCGTCAAGCTGCTGGTGGAGCACCCAGCGGTCGACCAGCACGACCACAGCTCGTTGCGCCACGTGATCTACGCTGGTGCGCCCATGTACCGGGCCGACCAGCGCCTGGCGCTGCAGAAGCTGGGCCCGGTGCTGGTGCAGTACTTCGGCCTGGGCGAGGTCACCGGCTGCATCACCGTGCTGCCGGCCCACATGCACTCGGCCGACGACGCCAGCCCCGACGCCAACATCGGCGCTTGCGGCCGCCCGCGCACCGGCATGGAGGTGGCCATCCTCGACGCCGACATGCGCCCCTTGCCCACCGGCGAGGTGGGCGAGATCTGCGTGCGCGGCCCGGCCGTGTTCGCCGGCTACCACGACAACCCCGAGGCCACGGCCAAGGCCCTGCGTGGCGGTTGGTTCCACACCGGCGACCTCGGCAAGCTGGATGCACGCGGCCTGCTCACCATCACCGGCCGCGAGAGCGACATGTACATCTCGGGCGGCTCCAATGTCTACCCGCGCGAATGCGAGGACGTGCTGCTCGAACACCCCGGCGTGGCCGAGGTGGCCGTGCTGGGCGTGCCCGACCGCCGATGGGGCGAGGTGGGCGTGGCCGTGGTGGTGCGGCGCCCCGGCGTGCCGGCCGTGAGCGAGGCGGCGTTGCTGGCCTTCCTGGCCGGCAAGCTCGCCCGCTACCGCTGGCCGCGGCAGATCTTCTTCTGGGACGCGCTGCCCAAATCGGGCTACGGCAAGATCACCAAGAAAGACGTGCGCGCCCTGCTCGTTGAGCGCGGCGATGTGCAGGAAATCGATAGCCAGTAGCGCCCCTCGCAGCGCTGAGAATCCATCACCTCGACAAGAGACCAACCGGAGACAAGAGATGACCCTGACCCGCCGCCAAATCATCGCCAGCGCTGGCGCCCTCGCCGCCCCGCTGCTGCCCGTGCGCAGCGCACACGCGGCCGAGTTCACGCTCAAGTACGCCAACAACCTGCCGGTGACGCACCCGATGAACCAGCGCGCCAACGAGATGGCCACCGCGATCAACGCCGAGTCCAAGGGCCGCATCGAGTTCCAGGTCTACCCCAACAACCAGCTGGGCAACGACACCGACACGCTCTCGCAGATCCGTTCGGGCGGGGTGGATTTCTTCACCCTCTCGCCGCTGATCCTGGGCACGCTGGTGCCCTCGGCGCAGATCAGCGGCGTGGGCTTCGCGTTCAAGGACTACGGCCAGGTCTGGCCTGCCATGGACGGCGAGCTGGGCGCGCATGTGCGCAAGGAGATCGCGGCCAAGTCGTCGCTGTTCGCCTTCGACAAGATCTGGGACAACGGCTACCGCCAGATCACCACCAGCACCAAGGCCATCAACAGCCCCGATGACCTGAAGGGTCTGAAGATCCGCATCCCGCCCAGCCCTTTCTGGGTCTCGATGTTCAAGGCCTTCGAGTCGTCGCCGCAGACCATCAACTTCGCCGAGGTGTATTCGGCGCTGCAGACCAAGGTGGCCGACGCGCAGGAGAACCCGCTGGCCATCATCGCCACCGCCAAGTTGAACGAGGTGCAGAAGTACTGCTCGGTCACCAACCACATGTGGGACGGCTTCTGGTTCCTGGCCAACAAGAAGAACTTTGAGCGCCTGCCCGCCGACCTGCAGGCCATCGTGACCAAGCACGTCAACGCCGCCGCGCTCAAGCAGCGCGACGACGTGAAGAAGCTCAACGACAACCTGCGCGGCGAGCTGACCGGCAAGGGCATGGTCTTCAACGCCACCGACGCCGAGCTGTTCCGCGCCAAGCTGCGCGCCGCCGGCTTCTACGCCGAGTGGCACAAGAAGTTCGGTGAAGAAGCCTGGGCGGTGCTTGAGAAGTACACGGGCAAGTTGGTGTGAGCTCCGGGGCTGACGCAAACGTGGCCGCGCTGGCGACCACGGGCTGGGCCGCGCGGGCCGACCGCGCGGTGGGCTGGCTGGTGGAGGTGCCGGCGGCCGCGCTGGTGCTGGCCGACATCGTGGTGCTGTTCTCGGGCGTGGTGGCGCGCTATGTGCTGCACGACCCGCTGCTGTGGTCCGACGAGCTGGCCTCCATCCTCTTCCTCTGGCTGGCCATGCTCGGCGCCGTGGTGGCGCTGCGCCGGGGCGAGCACATGCGCATGACGGCACTGGTCGGCAAGGCCGGGCCCGAGCGGCGCGCGCTGCTTGAAGCCGTGGCCACCGTGGCCTGCCTGGCCTTCCTGGCCATGGTGCTGTGGCCGGCCTGGGAGTACGCGGCCGAGGAGCAGGCCATCACCACGCCGGCGCTGGAGATCTCCAACCTCTGGCGGGCCGCTGCACTGCCGGTGGGCCTGGGCCTGATGGCGGTGTTCGCGCTGCTGCGCCTGGCGCGCAGTGCCAGCCTCAAGCCCGTTCTGCAGGCGCTGGGCATCATCGCCGCCATCGTGGCAGCCTTCTGGCTCGCCGGCCCGCTGTTCAAGGAGCTGGGCAAGCTGAACCTGCTCATCTTCTTCGTGGGCGTGGCCGGGGGCTGCGTGTTCGCGGGCATCCCCATCGGCTTCGGCTTCGGCCTGGCCACCTTCGGCTACCTGGCGCTCAGCACCAGCACGCCGCTGCCGGTCATCGTGGGCCGCATGGACGAGGGCATGTCGCACCTCATCCTGCTGGCGGTGCCGCTGTTCGTGTTCCTGGGGCTGTTGATCGAGATGACCGGCATGGCCCGCGCGATGGTGGCTTTTTTGGCCGCGCTGCTGGGCCATGTGAAGGGCGGGCTCTCGTACGTGCTGGTGGGCGCCATGTATTTGGTCTCGGGCATCTCGGGCTCGAAGGCGGCCGACATGGCGGCCATCGCGCCCGCGCTGTTTCCCGAGATGAAGGCGCGTGGCGCCAAGCCGGGCGACCTGGTGGCGCTGCTGGCGGCCACCGGCGCGCAAACCGAAACCGTGCCGCCCAGCCTGGTGCTGATCACCATCGGCTCGGTCACCGGCATCTCCATCGCCGCGCTGTTCACCGGCGGCCTGCTGCCGGCCGTGGTGCTGGGGGCGATGCTGTGCCTGGTGGTGTGGGGCCGCTACCGGCACGAGGATTTGAGCCAGGTGCAGCGCACGCCGCTGCCGCAGGTGGCCAGGCTGTTTGCCATCGCGTTGCCGGCGCTGGCGCTGCCCTTCGTCATCCGCGCCGCCGTGGTGCAGGGCGTGGCCACGGCCACCGAGGTCAGCACCCTGGGCATCGCCTACTCGGTGCTGGCGGGGCTGCTCATCTACCGACAGTTTCCTTGGCAGCGCGTGGGGCCGATGCTGGTGGAAACGGCGTCGCTCTCGGGCGCCATCCTGCTCATCATCGGCACCGCCACGGCCATGGCCTGGGGGCTCACGCAATCGGGCTTCTCGCGCGCGCTGGCGCAAGCCATGGCCAGCATGCCGGGCGGCGCGCCCATGTTCCTCGTCGTCTCCATCCTGGCCTTCACGGTGCTGGGTTCGGTGCTGGAAGGCATACCGGCCATCGTGCTGTTCGGGCCGCTGCTGTTCCCCATCGCGCGGCAGCTGGGCGTGCACGAGGTGCACTACGCCATGGTGGTCATCCTCAGCATGGGCCTGGGCCTGTTCGCGCCACCGCTGGGCGTGGGTTACTACGCCGCCTGCGCCATCGGCCGCGTCAACCCCGACGAAGGCATCCGCCCCATCGTGGGCTACATGGCCGCGCTGCTGGTGGGCACCTTCATCGTCGCTTTCGTGCCCTGGATTTCCATCGGGTTTCTTTGAAAGCGTTGCTCGCTTACCCCTCCGCATTCAAGCGGGTTAGCTGACGGGTTGCGGCGCATAGCAGCCGTTGGTTGCGGTCAGGTTTCGGGTGCGGCAAAGGGCTGGGCGGGCAGGCCGCGCCACTCAAAAGTAGCGGTCGGCGCGTTGCGCCGACTCCGCTGCGGTGCTCGTTCCTGCGGCGCGTCGACAACTCGCTGCACTCGCTACGCTCGTTCCGCTCGGACAAGGTCGACGAGTTTGTCTGAGAAGCGTGCTGCGCACGCCGCCGCATGCCCTGCGCTCCTCGCCGCTACTCATTCGCGTCGCAACCTGCCCGCCCTGCCCTTTGTGGAACCGACGGTGGCGTCGAACCAGCGGGAATGCAAACACGGCGTGTCGAGCGACAGGCGGGCAGCCGGGGCTGGCGATTTCTGGGGCGCTGAGGAGCGCAGGCTTCGGGGTGGCGCGCGCAGCGCGCTTCGTGAACATGCTTGCCGCATCTTGTTTGAGTGCAGCGAGCAAGGCGAGCGAAACGAGTTATGCGGCACACCCCGAAGGCGAGCACCGCAAGGCAGTCGGCGCGCAGCGACGACCGCCACAGCATGAGCCAGCGCCGGCTGGCCGCCTGGCGCGAACGCACACAAAAGCAAGAGAACCTGGATTCCCGCCTGCGCGGGAATGACGGCGGTGGCGGGGATGACGGCTATGCGCCGACAACGGCCGACCGACGGTCCAACATCATTGCGGCTCCAGCACGAGTTCCAAGGTGACCAGCACCGGGTTCGCGCCCGGTTGCAGCCGGCCTTCCGAGAGACCCCCATGGTGGTCGACCATCGTCACGTCGATCTCGGCCTGCAGTTGGCCACCGGTACCCGGGGCAATGCGGCCCTGGCGTACCAACAGTTCGGTGATGTGGGGCTGCACCACGCGGCCGTCGGTGAAGACGGCGCCCACGGTGCTGCCCACGCCGCCGCGCACCACGGCTGCGCGCAGGCCGTGGGCCTCGCAGATGCCAGCCAGTGCGTTGCACACATCTTCGTTCGGTGAGAGGCGCACCGCCAGCGCAGGGTGGGCGCTGGCGGGTGCGGTGCCGGGCCGAGGCACCGGGCTGAACAGCGAGAAGTTGGTTTCGTCGTCGGCCTGCACGGTGAAGGCGGCACCGTGCAGGCCCCAGGCGGTGGCCGTGATGGCCAGGGCGATGCGGGTGTCGTCCGGCAGCAGGTGGCCGCAGTGGCGCTGGCCGTCGGGGCCTTGCCACAGCGCATGGCAGTGCAGCCAGGGCTGACCGTCGCGCAGCCCGTGGGTGACGGTGGCCTGCTCCAGCAGCACCGGGCCAGGCGCGTCGTGGCGCGCACTGAAGTACACCGCGTGCCGGTCCGAAGCCGATTCGGCCGGCAGCACATGGGCCAGCGGCGCCAGCGCACCACCCCGCAACTGCAGCACGCCGCTGGTGGCGCCCTGGGCGGCCAGCGCCTGGGTCACGGCGGCCATCAGGCTGGCGCCGGCCGGCAGTTGCCGCGTCACCTCGCAGGCCTGGGCCGGCACCACGGTCTGGCGCTGGGCGGTCACCGGGCCCCGGTGCTGGATGCGCCTGGGCGCAGGGGTGTTGGTCATTTCGTCAAATTTCCATGGCAAATTGCTTCATGATGGGTTCTATTTGATCCGCTTGATGGCTTTTCGTTGGCAGGCCGGGCTTTCAGAATCGGGCTCAAGGGCGCCCACCGCATGGGCCGTGCCCGGCTTGGAGACTGCAATGATGACGCGATTCGTGGACGTACCGGCCCTGGTGGCCTTGCTGAAGAAAGTGGGCGTGGGCCAGTTCCTGGCCGAGCTGACCGACACGCTGAGGGCCGATTTTTTGCGCTGGCCCGAGTTCGAGAAATCGGCCCGCACCGCCAGCCATTCGGCCCAGGGGGTGATCGAGCTGATGCCGGTGGCCGACGCCCAGCAGTACGCTTTCAAGTACGTCAACGGCCACCCCGGCAATCCCGCGCAGGGCCTGCCCACCGTGATGGCCTTTGGGGTTCTGGCGGAAGTGAGCACAGGCTACCCATTGCTGCTCTCCGAGCTCACGCTCACCACCGCACTGCGCACGGCGGCCACCTCGGTGCTGGCGGCGCAGGCCCTGGCGCGGCCCGGCTCGACCCGCATGGCCCTGATCGGCAACGGCGCGCAGAGCGAGTTCCAGGCCCTGGCCTTCCACACGCTGATGGGCATCAGCGAGATCGCGGTCTTTGATGTGGACCCGTCCGCCACCGACAAGCTGCTGCGCAACCTGGCCCACCTGCCCGGCCTGCGCCTGCACCGCGCCGCCAGCGTGGCCGACGCCGTGCGCGGCGCCGACATCGTCACCACCGTCACCGCCGACAAGACCCGCGCCGCCATCATCACGCCCGAGATGCTGGCGCCCGGCCTGCACATCAACGGCGTGGGCGGCGATTGCCCCGGCAAGACCGAGCTGCACCCCGACGTGCTGCGCGCCGCCCGCGTGTTCGTGGAGTACGAGCCGCAAACCCGCGTGGAGGGCGACATCCAGCAGCTGCCGGCCGACTTCCCGGTGCAGGCCTTGTGGCGGGTGCTGGCCGGGCTGGAGCCAGGCCGGCGCGGCGACGGCGAGGTGACGGTGTTTGATTCGGTGGGCTTTGCGCTGGAAGACTACTCGGCGTTGCGCCTGGTGCACCGCCTGGCCGGCCAGCATGGCGTGGGCCGCATGGTGGACCTGGTGCCGCCGCAGGCCAACCCCAAAGACCTGTTTGGCCTGACGCGTGGCAGCGACAGCGCCGCACCCAGCTTGCGCCGCGTGGCTTGAGAGGCTGAGACCAGAAAAAGTGACGCCACAGCCGCCGCTGTGGCCGAAACCGGCCCTGGCTTCAGGCATATTGCGCGGGTGTGCGAATTTCCCTCTCCCGGTCTCCCCCAGAGGCGCCCCTGGCCACCCCAGTGGCGGGTGGCCGCACAGGCGTGCGGGCTGGGTCTGCTGCTGCTGGCGGCAGGGGCCTCGGCTGCGCCCAGGCCCACCAACCCCAACGAGAAGGCGCCGCCCACCACCATCTACCACTGTGACGTGAGGGGCAACTCGGTGTACTCCGACACGCCCCAGCGCTGCGCGGACGGCCAGATCTCGGCGGCACCGGTTAAGGCCGCGTCGGGTGTGGTCAGCGTGGCCCGCATCCAACGTGGCGGCCCGCCCTGCCCGCTGCCGACGGTAGAACCGGAGGGCCCGATCTGGGCTGGCTTGCGCGTGTGCTACGGCCGCTACCTGCGCGCGCAAAAGCCCGAAGGCGCCGACGAGGCCCAACTGGCCGGGGCGGTGATGGGATATTGCGACCTGGAAACCCGGCGCCTGGTGAACGGGCGCAGCTACCGGGAGGAGCTGGGTCTGAACCCCCCCGAGCGCCGCCAGGCGGTGAAGCGCTGGGCCCAGTGGCTGGTGCGCAGCCTGGGCCGCGCGGCCGACCCCATCCACGTGGACGTGGTGGCGGCCGGCAAGCCGCAGACCATCACCCGCCTGAGCGGCCCACTGGAGGTGCAGCTGGCCGACGGCGACCTGGCCGAAGCCCTGGCCGGCACCGTGGTGGAGCCCGGTGAGCAGCTGTTCGTGCGCAAGGGCACTTCGTTCATGCTGGGCGGCACGCCGGTGGGCGCCCACCCCAGCAAAGACCGCTGCGTGCGGCTGGATTGACGCTGGCGCCGCAACTCAGGCCAGCGCCGGGCCGCTTCCAAGCGGCCTGAGCACCCTCTCGGAGGGTGGCTGCGGCACCCCGCAGCCGGGCGCTCCCGTTCGGTACCAGTAGTGGTAGCGGCGCCTGAAGCCCAGGCGCTCGTACACATGCACCGCGCCCAGGTTGTGGGCCATCACCTGCAGGTAGGCCGTGTGGCAACCCTGCGCCCAACCCCAGGCCAGCAGGCCCTGGCACAGCCGCGTGCCCAGGCCTTGGCCACGCCGGTCGGCGCGGGTGGCGATGTCGAACAGGCCCAGGTGCGCCCCGTGCGCCACCGCCAAACCGCAGGCCACGGCCTCGCCGCGCGCATCGCGCAGCACGCCCCAGGCACAAGGGCCGGCAATGGCTTGCAGCATGGCCAGGTGGGTGGCCTGCCCATGGCCCTGCGCACCCGACACCGCGTCAAACACCGGCAACCAGGCGGCGGCGTTGGGCAACTGCGCCAGCTCGGCGGGCGGCAAGCCATCGTCCAGCGGCCTGGCCATCACCAGCGACAGGTCGGCGAAGTGGTAGCCGCGCGCGGCCAGCATGTCATCCACCGCCGGGTGGGTGCAGAACGAGGCCAGGCGAAAGATGGGTGGCTGCTGGCGCGCGGCGAACCAGGCTTCCACGGCGGCGAGCTCGTCGGCCAGCAGCCCGCTGACCTGCGCCGTCGCGTTCGCCGAGTTGGCACGTTTGGTGTAGCCCTGCGCACCGCGCAGGTGCCAGGGGCCGAGGTCGTGGGTCTCCAGTGCGGGCCAGGCCGCGAAGGCGGCTGCTTCCAGGGCGTGAAGCCCGGACGCGGCGTCGTCCAGGTTCACAGGAAAGCCCTCCGTGCTGTCCACGCCGGGATACGCGCTTGGGAGCGGCCCGGCGCGACCTGGCCCCCAAGACGCTGCGCGTCGCCGCCCCCAGGGGGAACGAGCAGCCTCGGAGCGGCCGTTTGGTGCTTGTTCACGCCTCGCCCCACAGGGCGGCCATCTCGGCCTCGAAGGCCCGGGCGATGGCCACGCCCTGCGCATGCTGGCCGTGGCGCAGCTGCCATTGCCCGGCCACCATCACGTCCTGCCAGGGGTGGGCGGGGCTGGAGAACACCAGCGCGTCCAGCGTGTGGCTGGCGGGCACGCCCAGCAGTGCGGGTTCGTGTGGGTCGGCCACCAGCAGGTCGGCGCGGGCGCCGGGCTGCAGGCCCCACTGCGCCTGGCCGGCCGCCGCCGCGCCGCCGGCCAGCGCGCGCTGCCACAGCCGCTCGGCGGTGCTGGGCTGGCCAGCGTCGGGCGCAGCGGCCACGTTGCGCTGGCGCAGCAGCAGGCGCTGGCCGTAATCGAGCCAGCGCAGCTCCTCGCGCCAGCAGCGCGTGGCGTGGCTGTCCGAGCCGATGGCGAGCGGCACACCGGCCGCCAGCCAGCCGCGCAAGTCGGGCAGACCGTCGCCCAGGTTGGCCTCGGTGGTGGGGCAGATCACCACGCCCGCGCCGCTGGCGGCCACGGCGGCGATCTCGCCCGGCTGCGTGTGCGTGGCGTGCACCAGCTGCCAGCGCTCGTCCAACAGGTGTTCGGCCACCAACCATTCGATGGGTCGCTTGCCGGTGGCGGCCAGGCAATCGTCCACTTCGGCGGTTTGCTCGGCCACATGAATGTGGATGGGGCCGTCGAAGTGCTCGGCGAGCTTGGCCAGCGTGTGGATGGACGCGGGCGCGGCGGCGCGCAGAGAGTGCAGCACCAGGCCGGCGTTCAGCAGCGGCCGACCGTGGCGTGCGGCCTGGGTGATGGCCGTGGCCTGCGCGTGCACGCTGGCGGCGGTGCTGGCAAAGCGGCGCTGGTCGTCGCGCAGCGCGGGCTGGGTAAAGCCGGCACGCTCGTACAGCGTGGGCATCAAGGTGAGGCCCAGGCCCACCTGCTGCGCCGCGTCGGCCAGGGCCCAGCCCAGGGTCAGCGGGTCCGGGTACGGCTGGCCGTCGGGTTGGTGCTGCAGGTAGTGGAACTCGCAGACCTGGGTGTAGCCGCCTTGCAGCAGCTCCAGGTAGAGCTGGGCACCGATGGCCTGCAACTGCGCCGGCGTGATGCGCAGCGCCGTGCGGTACATGCGGTCGCGCCAGGACCAGAAGTCGTCGGCCGCGCGTTCGCGCCGCTCGGCCAGGCCGGCAAAGGCGCGCTGAAAGGCGTGGCTGTGGGCGTTGACCAGGCCGGGCAGCACGGGGCCGGGCAGGCGCGTGGCGTCGGCGGGCGGGGTGGCCACGCCGGGGGTGACTTCGGCCCAGCGGCCGTTGGTATCGGTGCGCAGCAGCACCCGCTGCGCCCAGCCGTGCGGCAGCCAGGCTTGCGGTGCCCAGAGCAGCAAGGGCTCAGACATGGGGTGGCCCTTCTGGATTCCCGCTTTCGCGGGAATGACGGGAAGGGGGCTTCCAGTCCAGCATGGTCTGCAGCAGCGCGCGCAGCAGCGGCTGCAACTGCGCCACGCGCTCGGCGTCCAGCTGCCACGGCCCCGCCTCGGGCATGTAGGTGTGCCAGCACATTTCCATCTGCACCGCGTGCACGCCCAGCTCGGGCTGGCCGTAGTGGCGGGTGATGTGGCCGCCCTTGAAGCGGCCGTCGGTGACGTGGCTGTAGCGTGTCTGGCTGGCCAGCACAGCCGACAACGCGGCGCGCAAGGCGGGGTCGCAACTGCGGCCGTTGGCCGTGCCCAGGTTCAGCGCCGGCAACTGGCCGTCGAACAGCCAGGGCAGCTCCGAGCGGATGCTGTGGCCGTCCCACAGCAACGCGTGGCCGTGGACGGCCTTCAGCCGCGCCAACTCGCCGGCCAGCGCGTCGTGGTACGGGCGCCAGTAGCGTTGCAGGCGCTGGGCCACCTCGGCGTCGTCGGGTGCTTGGCCCGCGCGGTACAGCGGCTCGCCGGTGAAGTAGCGCGTGGGGCACAGCTCGGTGTTGTTGGCGCCGGGGTACATGGGCGCGTTCTCGGGCGGGCGGTTCAGGTCGACCACGTAGCGCGAGTGGCGCGGCACCAGCACGCTGGCGCCCAACGCCCTGGCAAATCCGTAGACAGCTTCGAGGTGCCAGTCGGTGTCCTCTGCCTGGGCTGCGCGCGGCGTCAGGCGCGCCAGCAACTCGGGCGGGATGTGCGTGCCCACGTGGGGCAGGCTCAGCAGCAGCGGCGTGCTGCCGGGGTGCAGGGTGTAGATGTCGTGGTCACTCATGCCTTGTCTCGCTCCTGCCCGCCCCAGACCACGCGCGGCGTCACCTGCTGGCCCAGCCAGTAACTCAGTTCACCGGGGTGTTCAATGGGGCACCCTTGGGCCTGCGGCCAGATGGCGAAATCGGCGCGCTGCCCAGCCACCAGCTGGCCGCGGTCGCGCAGTCCCAGCGCGCGCGCGCCGTTCACCGTCATGCCGCGCAGGGCTTCTTCGGGTGTCAGGCGGAACAGCGTGCAGGCCATGTTCAGCATCAGCAGCGGCGACAGCGTGGGCGAGCTGCCGGGGTTGTGGTCGGTGGCGAGGGCGATGGGCACGCCGGCACGGCGCAGCGCGGCCACCGGAGGCAGCTTGGTTTCGCGCAGGAAGTAGTAGGCCCCGGGCAGCAGCACCGCCACCGTGCCGGCGCGGGCCATGGCGGCGATGCCGTCGGCGCTGAGGTGTTCCAGGTGATCGGCCGAGAGCGCGCCATAGCCGGCCCCCAGCGCGGCACCGCCCTGGTCGCTGAGCTGCTCGGCGTGCAGCTTCACCGGCAAACCCAGGGCGCGGGCCGCGTCGAACACACGGCGGGTTTGCACGGGCGTGAAGGCGATGGCCTCGCAGAAGGCGTCCACCGCGTCCACCAAGCCTTGCGCATGCAGTTCGGGCAACCAGGCGCAGACGGCGGCGATGTAGTCGTCGCTCCGGCCAGCAAATTCGGGCGGCAGCGCGTGGGCCGAGAGGCAGGTGCTGCGCACGGTGACGGGCAGCGTGGCGCCCAGCCGCCGGGCCACGCGCAGGCAGCGCGCCTCGTGTTCGGCCGAGAGGCCGTAGCCGGACTTGACCTCCACCGTGGTCACGCCTTCGCGCATCAATTGGCGGCACCGGGCCTCGGCGTCGGCGTACAGGCTGTCTTCGCTGGCGGCGCGCGTGGCACCGACGGTGGAGCGGATGCCGCCGCCTTCGCGGGCGATCTGCTCATAGCTCACCCCGTTGAGCCGCCGCTCGAACTCGTGGCCACGGTGGCCGCCGTAGACCAGGTGGGTGTGGCAATCCACCAGGCCAGGGGTGACCAGGGCGCCGTGCAGTTCGTGCTCGGCCGTCACGTCCAGGCCGGCGGGCAACGCCGTTGCGGGGCCGACCCAGTGCAGGCGATCACCCTGAACCAGCAAGGCGCCATCGTCCACCAGGCCATAGCCTGAGCTGCCCGTCAGGGTGGCCAGGCGCGCACCGCGCCACAGACTGAGGCTCATGCAGCCCCCTTGGCGCTGCGCGCCGACCTTGCAGGCCGCGCCAAGCCCAAGGCTTGACTCCTCGCCAGGCGAGAACCGTCCACTGGACAGTTCTCGTCCGGGCTCTGCCCCCCGAGGGGGAGCGAGCCACTTCGGAGCGGCCGTGCGTGGCTCATGCCTCGTCCGCCGCCAGCCAGTAGGCGTGGGCCGTGTCGGGCACGTCCAGTCGCAGCCGTGTGGGTACGCGGTGGAACCACACCAGGGTGTCGGCGGGCACCGGCCAATGTTGGCCGCTGTCGTCGTCAAGCAGCGTGCCGGCCACCAAGCTGTAGACGCCACCCTGCGCCGCGCAGGCGTGCCAGTGCTGACCGGGGTGGGCGCGGAACAGGCCGCCGGCCACGCCCTCGCGCAGCATCAAGTTCAGGTCTTGCGTGGCGCCTTGCAGCAGGGCGCAGCGCGGTGCCAGCGCGCCGTCAAAGGCCAGCGGGGCATCGCCCGCATGCAAGGGCACCGTGTCGTCGCCCAGGCCCAGCACCACGCCCTCGCCACGCAGCACGGCGAACCAGCGCTGCACGCCGGGGTAGGCCGAGAACGGGCCGTGGCCGGTGACCTCGGCCACGCTGATGCGCCAATGCCAATGGGCTTTGTCGGGCCCGGTGAGCAGCTCGCGCGTGCTGCCGCCACCGTTGCGCCAGGGCTGGGGCTGGGCGGCGGCCAGCGGCAGCCACTGCGGCGTGAGGTGGTCGTCGGGCAGGTTGGGAATCATGGCGTGAACTGCCCCTGCACCTGGTAGCGCGAGCCCGGGTGCACCAGGCGCACCAGGGTGACGGGCTCACCCCGGCTGACGGTGCGGCGCACGATGACCAGGCAGGGCTCGGTGGCGGGCACGGCCAGCAACGCCGCCTCTTGCGAAGTGGGCAAGCCCGACTGGATGGTGAACTGCGCCTCCCAGGTGGGCGCCACCGCCAGCAGGTGCTGGGTGGGCGTGGTGCGGCCGAAGTCGACGCTGAGGTAATCGGGGGCGTGCTGCGGGTTGACGAAGCGGTCCTCGCACTGCAGCGCGATGCCGTTGTCGAAGTGCACCAGCAGCGAGTGGAAGACCGGCGCCCCTTCAGGCAGGCCCAGCTGCAGCGCCAGGCCACTGGTGGCGCGCTCTTCGCGGCACAGCGTCACCTCGGCGTGGTGGCGGTGGCCACGGGCCTCGATCTCTTCATGGATGTCGCGGATGGTGAGCGTGGACGACACGCGGCCCAACTGCGCGGCAAAGGTGCCCACGCCCTGCACGCGGTCGACCAGGCCCTCGCTCTGCAGCTCGCGCAGCGCGCGGTTCACCGTCATGCGGCTGATGCCGAACTGCGCCACCAGCTCGGCTTCGGACGGCATGAGCTCGCCGGGCTTCCAGCGTCCGTGCTGCAGCTCGGCCTTGAGGTGCAACTTGACGCGGTGGTACGGCGCCACCGCAGCGTGGGGGGCGTGACGGGTCTTCATGGGGCGGATGATAGCCATCTAGGCTTGTCTAGACAACTTTGAGGCAGGTCATGACACGGCAGTGAAAACCCTGAGTCGTCAAAACTTGCATGAGCTTGTCTAGACAAGTACAGTTCGCCCACTTTCCGACCTTGCCGAGGTTTGCCATGACCGATCTCTCCACCCAGCGCCACATCGCCCAGCCGCACCCTGTGCGCGCGCCGCGCGGCAACACACTCAGCTGCCGCAGCTGGCTCACCGAAGCCGCCTACCGCATGCTGCAGAACAACCTCGACCCCGAGGTGGCCGAGAACCCCGACGCCCTGGTGGTGTACGGCGGCATCGGCAAGGCCGCGCGCAACTGGGCGTGCTACGAGCAGATCCTCGCCACGCTGAAGCAGCTCGGTGACGACGAGACCCTGCTGGTGCAGAGCGGCAAGCCGGTGGGCGTGTTCCGCACCCATGCCGACGCCCCGCGGGTGCTGATCGCCAACTCCAACCTGGTGCCCAAGTGGGCCACCTGGGAGCACTTCCACGAGCTCGACCGCCAGGGCCTGATGATGTACGGCCAGATGACGGCGGGCAGCTGGATCTACATCGGCAGCCAGGGCATCGTGCAGGGCACCTACGAGACCTTTGTAGAAGCCGCACGGCAGCACTTTGGCGGCGTAGCCACCGGCAAGTGGATCCTCACCGCCGGCCTGGGCGGCATGGGCGGCGCCCAGCCGCTGGCGGCCAGCTTCGCCGGCTACTGCTCGCTCAACATCGAGTGCCAACAGAGCCGCATCGACTTCCGGCTGCGCAGCCGCTACGTGGACGAGCAGGCCGCAGACCTTGACGACGCGCTGGCCCGCATCGCCCGCTACACCGCCGAGGGCAAGGCCATCAGCATCGCGCTGCTGGGCAACGCTGCCGAGGTGTTGCCTGAGTTGGTGCAGCGCGCGAAGGCCGGGGGCCTCAAGCCTGACCTGGTCACCGACCAGACCAGCGCCCACGACCTGGTGAACGGCTACCTGCCCGCCGGCTGGAGCGTGGCGCAATGGCGCGCCGCCCAGGCCGACGACACCCAGCACGCCGCCTTGCGCGCCGCCGCCGCGAAGGGCTGCGCCGTGCACGTGCAGGCCATGCTGGACTTTCAGGCCATGGGCATCCCCACCGTCGATTACGGCAACAACATCCGCCAGGTGGCCTTGGACGAAGGCGTGCAGAACGCCTTCGACTTCCCCGGCTTCGTGCCGGCCTACATCCGCCCACTGTTCTGCCGTGGCAAGGGCCCCTTCCGCTGGGTGGCGCTGAGCGGCGACCCCGAGGACATCCGCAAGACCGACGCCAAGATGAAGGAGCTGTTCCCCGAGGACGCGCACCTGCACCGCTGGCTGGACATGGCAGGCGAGCGCATCGCCTACCAGGGCCTGCCGGCGCGCATCTGCTGGATCGGCCTGGGCGAGCGCCACCGCGCCGGCCTGGCCTTCAACGAGATGGTGAAGAACGGCGAGCTCAAAGCGCCCATCGTCATCGGCCGCGACCACCTGGACAGCGGCAGCGTGGCCAGCCCCAACCGCGAAACCGAAAGCATGCTGGACGGCAGCGACGCGGTGAGCGATTGGCCGCTGCTGAACGCCCTGCTCAACACGGCGGGCGGCGCCACCTGGGTCAGCCTGCACCATGGCGGCGGCGTGGGCATGGGCTACTCGCAACACTCGGGCGTGGTGATCGTCTGCGACGGCACCGACGCAGCTGCCAAGCGGATTGAGCGCGTGCTGTGGAACGACCCCGCCACCGGCGTGATGCGCCACGCCGACGCCGGCTACGAAGTCGCCCGCCAGTGCGCGCGCGAACAAGGCCTGAACCTGCCCATGTTGGGCAATGCCCTGGGCCAGACTGCGGCCTGACCTTCCGCTTGAGCACCACCATGACCCACACCCTGCAAATCGACCCCGGCCAGCTCACGCTGGACCAGCTGCGCGCCATCCACACCAACGTCTGCCAACTCAGCATCCACCCCGGCGCCCTGCCCGGCATCGAGGCCGCCGCCTCCCTGGTGCAGCGCGCGGCCGCCGGCAGCGAAGCGGTCTATGGCGTCAACACCGGTTTCGGCAAGCTGGCCAACAAGCGCATCGCCAAGGCCGAGCTGGACCAGCTGCAGCTCAACCTCATCCGCTCGCACAGCGTGGGCGTGGACGAGCCACTCTCGCCCGCCGTGGTGCGGCTGATGCTGGCCCTCAAGGCCGCCAGCCTGGCGCGCGGCGCCTCGGGCGTGCGGCCGGTGGTCATCGACACGCTGCTGGCCGTGCACAACGCCGGCCTGGTGCCGCACGTGCCCAGCCAGGGCTCGGTGGGGGCCTCGGGCGACCTGGCCCCGCTCTCGCACATGACCCTGGCCCTGCTGGGCGAGGGCCACATGCTGGTTGATGGCGAGCGCGTGCCGGCGGCCCAGGCCCTGGCCCAAGCCGGCATTGCGCCGCTGCAATTGGCGGCCAAGGAGGGACTGGCGCTGATCAACGGCACGCAGACCTCCACCGCGCTGGCCCTGCACGGCCTGCTGGCGTTTGAGCCGGTGCTGGAATCGGCCCTGCTGATCGGCGCCCTCACCGTGGACGCTGCGCGCGGCAGCGACGGCCCCTTCGACCCGCGCATCCACGAGCTGCGCGGCCAGCCCGGCCAGATCGACGTGGCCCAGTATTACCGCGCCCTGCTGGCCGGCAGCGCCATCCGCGCATCCCATTCTGAAAATGACGACCGCGTGCAAGACCCCTACTGCCTGCGCTGCCAACCCCAGGTCGTGGGTGCCTGCCTGGATCAGTTGCGCCATGCCGCGCTGGTGCTGGTGCGCGAGGCCAATGCCGTCACCGACAACCCGCTGATCGTGGGCGACACACTGATCAGCGGCGGCAACTTCCACGCCGAGCCGGTGGCCCTCGCAGCCGACGCCATGGCCGTGGCCATCGCCGAGGTGGGCGCCATCGCCGAGCGCCGCATCGCCATGCTGATCGACACCAGCGTCTCGCGGCTGCCGCCCTTCCTCACCGCCGACGCGGGGTTGAACAGCGGTTTCATGATCGCCCACGTCACCGCCGCCGCGCTGGCCAGCGAGAACAAGAGCTTGGCCCACCCGGCCAGCGTCGACAGCCTGCCCACCAGCGCCAACCAGGAAGACCATGTGAGCATGGCCACCTTCGCGGCCCGGCGCCTGCAGCCCATGATCGCCAACGTGGCCCACATCCTGGGCATCGAGCTGCTGGCCTCCAGCCAGGCCATCGAGTTCCTGCGCCCGCTGGCCAGCTCGCCGGTGCTCGAAGCGGCCCACGCCCTGCTGCGTCGCCAAGTGGCTGCCATGCACCACGACCGCTACCTGGCGCCCGACATCGAGCACGCCTCGGGCCTGGTGCGCAGCGGCGCGCTGGCGCAGGTGCTGCAAGGCCTGGCCGGCTTGCCCAAGTTGTGGATTCCCACTTGAATGGGCCGGCCCGGTGATGGCCTGAGCGCAGCCCTGGCGTGCGATAGTCGCGGGCCCCACCCGCCCCGCCCCGCGCCATGAAGCCCGAAGACAACGACCGCTACCGCCCCACCTCCACGCGCCAGCGCCTGCGCATTCTGGCGGTGACGGTGGCCACGGTGCTGGGGCTGTGGCTGCTGCTCATCTACCGGCCGGGTGGCCACTACGATTGGTACACGCCCAAGCCCTGCAAGGCGGGCCAAAGCAAGGATTGCATCGGCGGCCAGGCCAATGTGCTGCTGGTGCCGGCCCCGGCCGCCAGCACCGCCGCCAAGCCCTGACGGCGGCTGGCGGCGCAACACGCCGTTGTTCCCGCCCGGCGCCTCAGGCCTCGCCCAAAAAACCTCCGCTCTGGTGCGCCCACAGCCGCGCGTACAGGCCACCCGCAGCCAGCAGCTCCGCGTGGTTGCCCTGCTCCACGATGCGGCCTTCGTCCATCACGATCAGCCGGTCCATCGCGGCGATGGTGGAGAGGCGGTGCGCAATGGCCACCACGGTCTTGCCTTCCATCAGCCGGTACAGGCTGGTCTGGATGGCGGCTTCCACCTCGCTGTCAAGCGCGCTGGTGGCTTCGTCCAGCAGCAGGATGGGCGCGTCTTTCAGCATCACGCGGGCGATGGCGACGCGCTGGCGCTGGCCGCCCGAGAGCTTGACGCCGCGCTCGCCCACGTGGGCGTCGTAGCCGCTGCGGCCCTTGGGGTCGGTGAGAGCGGCGATGAACTCGCTGGCCTCGGCCCGCTCGGCGGCCGCCTTCATGGCCTCGTCACCTGCGTCGGGGCGGCCGTAGAGCAGGTTGTCTCGCACCGAGCGGTGCAGCAGCGAGGTGTCCTGCGTCACCATGCCCACCTGGGCGCGCAGGCTGTCTTGCGTCACCTGCGCAATGTCCTGCCCGTCGATGAGGATGCGGCCGGCCTCCAGGTCGTGAAAGCGCAGCAGCAGGTTCACCACGGTGGACTTGCCGGCGCCTGAGCGGCCCACCAGGCCGATCTTCTCGCCGGGGCGGATGTGCAAGTTGAAATCGGCGATCACCGTGCGCTGACCACCGTAGGCGAAGCGCACGGCCTCGAAGCGCACGTCGCCCTGGCGCACCTGCAGCGCTTGCGCGCCGGGGGCGTCCACCACGGTGGGCGCCTTGCTGAGGGTGTTGATGCCGTCCTGCACCGTGCCGATGTTCTCGAACAGGCTGGCCATCTCCCACATGATCCAGTGCGAAATGCCGTTCAAGCGCAAGGCCATGGCGGTGGCTGCAGCCACCGCGCCCACCCCCACCTGGCCCTGTGACCACAGCCACAACGCACCGCCGGTGGTGCCCAGCGTGAGGGCGATGCTGAGCAGGTGGATGGTCACCTCCAGCCCGGTCACCAGCCGCATCTGGCCGTAGACCGTGCCCATGAACTCCTGCATGGCGCCACGCACATAGCCGGCCTCGCGCCGCGCGTGCGAGAACAGCTTGACGGTGGTGATGTTGGTGTAGGCGTCGGAGATGCGCCCCGTCATCATCGAGCGCGCGTCGGCCTGGGCCTGGGCCACCTTGCCCAGGCGTGGCACGAACCAGCGCAAGGCCAGCAGGTACAGCCCCAGCCAGAGCACGAAGGGGATGAGCAACACCACGTCGAAGCTGCCCACCAGCGTGAGCATGGTGGCGAAGTAGATGACGATGAAGACCATGATGTCGGTCAGCAGCATCACCACGTCGCGCGTGGCCAGTGCGGTCTGCATCACCTTGGTGGCCACGCGGCCCGAGAACTCGTCCTGAAAGAAGGCCAGGCTCTGCGCCAGCATCTGGCGGTGGAAGTTCCAGCGCAGCCGCATCGCGAAGTTGCCGTTCAGCGCCTGGTACTTCACCAGCGCCTGGCCGGCGACCAGCAAGGTACTCCCCACCAGCACCGCCGCCAGGGCCAGCAGCGCGCCACCGCGCTGCTGCCACAGCTGGGCCGGTGGCACCTCACCCAGCCAATCGACGATGCGGCCCATGAAGCCGAACAGCACCGCCTCGAAGATGCCCAGCGCTGCGGTGAGCAGCGTCATGGCCAGCACGTGGCGGCGCAAGCCGGCGCTGCAGGTCCAGATGAAACGCGCCAGGCCGCGCGGCGGCACTGGCGGCAGGGCGTCTGGATACGGGTGGATCAGTCTTTCGAAAAACGCGAACACGCGCGCCCCCTGCGGTCTTGTTGGGGCCGCAGGTTAGCGTGAAACCGTGTCGGGCAGCGCATGCCGCTGCCGGGGGCCTCATTTCGTCAACAGGCTGCTCAGGATGCTGGCCACGTCACCCAGCCCACCCTGCGGCGCCTGGCCGCTCGGGGTGAGGTGGTTGATGACCTCGGGCAGCATCTGCGAGAGCTGGCCGGCCAGGTCGCCGTGCGACAGGCCGGTCTGCTGCGCCAGTTGGCCCAACGCGCCGCCAGCCCCGCCCAGCACTTGGCTGAGCTGGTCGGCCGAGACGGGCAGGTTCTGGCCGCTGCCGATCCACGAGCTGACCAAATGGCCCAGGCCGGCCTGCTCGAAGCCCTGCACCAGGCCACCCAGCCCGCCCTGTTGCGAGCCATTGGCCAGCATGCCCACCACGGCATTGAGCAGGTCGGCATTGCCGCCCGCGCCCGCCTGCCCGCCTTGGGCTGCGCCCAGCATGCCCACCACCGAATCCAGCAGTCCCATCGTGTGTCCTTCCCTGCAGGCTTGCCCTGCGTTGTGCGCGCGCCGGGATGGCGCGCGTGGCGGGCTGATTGCAGCACCGCCAGCAGGGCGGCACAAGGTCCTTCAGGGTGCAGTTCGTGACGTGCTGGCCGCAGCCGTGGCCGCAGGGGCACAACCGGGCTCAGCGCAGGCCCAGGTAGGCCAGGGCGGCCAGCGGTGCGGTGTCGGCGCGCAGCACCCGCGGGCCCAGGCTGAGGGGGGCGAAGCCGCAGCGGCGGGCCAGCGCCTCCTCACGTGGGTCCAGGCCGCCCTCGGGGCCGCTGAGCAGGGTGACGGCGGCCGGCACACCGGGCAGGGCCGCGGCGCCCTGGGCGTCGGGCGCAAAACTCAGCACATGGCGGCCAGCCCCGGCCTCGGCGTCCAGTGCGCCCAGCCAGGCGTCGAGCGTGGCGATGGGCGCCACCACCGGCACCCGCGTGCGGCCGCTCTGCTCAGCGGCCGACTGCGCCACCGATTGCCAGTGGGCCTGACGCCGCTCGGCGCGCTCGCCCTGCAGCTTCAGCACCGAGCGCGCGCACTGCAGCGGCTGCACGGTGGCCACGCCGAGCTCGGTGGCCTTTTCCACCAGCGCGTCCATGCGTTCGTTGGCGGGCATGCCCAGGGCCAGGGTCACGGCTTGGGGCAACTCGGCATCGCGCACCGGCAGGCGCCCACCCACCTGCACATCCACCTCGTGTTTGCCCATGCGGGTGACCTCGGCCGACCACTCGGCCCCATCGCCGTTGAACAGCGTGAGCGCATGGCCAGGCTGCAGCCGCAGCACCTGCACATGGCGGGCGGCGTCGGCGGGCAGGGTGAGGGCGGCGCCCTCCAGCAAGGGCAGGGGCAGGTAGAGGCGGGCGGGCATGCCGCCAGTGTGCCCCAGGCGCTGGCCTGAGCACCCTCTCGGAGGGTGGCTGCGGTATCCCGCAGCCGGGTGCGCCACTCAGCTCAGGCCAGCGCACGGCCGCTCCGAAGCGGCCTGAGCACCCTCTCGGAGGGTGGCTGCGGTATCCCGCAGCCGGGTGCGCCACTCAGCTCAGTGGGGCGCCAGCATCTGGCCGAAGCGCTTGAGCGGCTCGGGGCCTTGCTCGGCGCGCACGCGCTCAATGAAGCGCAAGGCCAGGGCCTGAAGCTCTTGCGGGCCGGAGCATTTTTCGATCTCCAACGCAAACCGGTAGCCGCGCACCAAGCCCAGTGCCTGCTTGGAGAACGCATTGAGCGCTTCGTACAGCGTGGCGTAGTCCGCCTGGCGGATCTGCTGCTGCAGGGCCTGGTATTCGGACGCCTCGTTGTTGGCGGCCACCACGGCCCGGGGCGGCGCCGGCGCGGGGGCGGCCACGGGCTCGATCAGGCCTTCGGCCACCAGGTGGGCGATGTCGTCTTCGGTGCAGCCCTTGACCTGCGAGAGCCAGTAATCGCCCGTCTGGCTGGCGTTGAGGATGAGCAACAGGTTGCGCACCGGGCGGGAGAGGTTCAGGGCGCGAGACTGGATCTCGGCCTGGCCGGCAGCGGTTCTGACGAAGCGATACTGCATCTGTCGTCTGAGTCAAGTAACACATGCACCACGGATGCGGCGCCTTCTGAGACAGATGGTACGCCCGACGCTGCGCGTGGCGTGAATTTAGCGCACCGGCGTTGCAGCCTTGTCACGCAGTTCGCGGCGCAGCACCTTGCCCACGGCGGTCTTGGGCAGTTCGGTGCGGAACTCGATGACCTTGGGCCGCTTGTAGCCGGTTAGGTTGGCCTCGCACCAATGGCGCACGTCGGCTTCGCCCACCGCCGGGTCTTTCTTGATGATGACCACCTTCACGGCCTCGCCGGCCTTCTCGTCGGGCACGCCCACGGCCGCGCACTCGAGGATGCCAGGCATCTGGGTGATGACGTCTTCCACCTCGTTCGGGTAGACGTTGAAACCCGAGACCAGGATCATGTCCTTCTTGCGGTCGACGATGCGGAAGTAGCCGCGCTCGTCGACGATGCCCACGTCGCCGGTGCGGAAGAACCCATCGGCCGTCATGACCTTGGCGGTCTCGTCGGGGCGCTGCCAATAGCCGGCCATCACCTGCGGGCCGCGGATGGCGATCTCGCCGGCCGTGCCCTGCGGCACCTCGTGGCCGTCGTCGTCCAGCAGCGTGAGCTCGGTGCTGGGCATGGGCAGGCCGATGCTGCCCGAGTAGGCCTTGGTGTCCACCGGGTTGCAGGTGGCCGAGGGGCTGGTTTCGCTGAGGCCGTAGCCCTCGCAGATGGGGCAGCCGGTCTTCTCCAGCCAGAGCCGGGCCGTGGCCTGCTGCACCGCCATGCCTCCGCCCACCGATATGCGCAGGTGGCTCCAATCCACGGTGCCGAAGTCGGGGTGGTTGGCCAAGGCGTTGAACAGCGTGTTCACCGCCGGGAAGCTGTGGAAGCGCTCCTTGGACAGGTCCTTGAGCACCGCCGGAATGTCGCGCGGATTGGCGATCAGGATGTTGCAGCCGCCCATGCGCAGGCTGAGCATCATGTTCGTGTTGAAGCCGAAGATGTGGTACAGCGGCAGCGCGCAGATGGTGACGATCTGCTCGCCGGCCGGGATGCCCTTAAGCGCGGGCTGGTACCAGGCCTCGGACTGCAGCACGTTGGCCACCAGGTTGCGGTGCAGCAGCACCGCGCCCTTGCTCACGCCGGTGGTGCCGCCGGTGTACTGCAGCACGGCGATGTCGTCCGGCCCCAGGGTGGGCGCCACCCAGGCCTTGCCACGGCCGGCGGCGATGGCCGCGTTGAAGCGCACGGCCTGCGGCAGGTCGAAGGCCGGCACCATTTTCTTCACCTTGCGCACCACGTGGTTCACGATGGTGCCCTTGAGCAAGCCCATCATGTCGCCCATGGCGGCCAGCACCACGTGGCGGGTCGGCACATCCCGCAACACCTGTTGCAAGGTGGCGGCGAAGTTCTCGAGGATGACGATGGCCTTGGCGCCGGAATCCTTGAGTTGGTGCTCCAACTCGCGCGGGGTGTAGAGCGGGTTGACGTTCACCACCACCAGGCCGGCGCGCAGGATGCCCGCCACCACCACCGGGTACTGGGGCACGTTGGGCAGCATCACCGCCACGCGGTCGCCCTTGTTCAGCCCGCTGGCCTGCAGGTGCACCGCGAAGGCGCGCGACATCTCGTCGATCTGGGCGAAGCTGAAGGCCTTGCCCATGAACTTGTAGGCGTTGGCCGGGCCGTACTTGCTGAAGCTCTCATCCAGCAAGGCATTGAGCGATGGGTAGACATCGGTCTTGATCTCGGCCGGCACGCCGGCGGGGTATTGCTTCAACCAGGTCTTGTCCATCCAGGGCTCCCAAACGTGAGCACCATTTTCACCTCGTCAGCCTGCGGTCAGCATCCGTGCTTTCGATAGCGCTTGCCCCAGGGCAAACCCAGGTGAATCAAGCCCGCGCCAACGCAGCCAGCACGATGTCGCGCGAGTACTCGGCAGCCACCTCTGCCAGGAAGCGCGGGAAGTCCACATGGGCCTGGTCGTCGGCGCGGTCTGAAATTGTTCGCAGCACCGCAAAGGGCCGCTGAAAGTCGGCACACACCTGGGCCAATGCAGCACCTTCCATCTCCACCGCCAACGCGTCGGGCAGGTCGGCGCGCAGCCGCTGACTTTCATCGTTGGTGCAGACGAAACGGTCTCCGCTCACCACCAGGCCCTGGTGCACGCGTGGGCCGGCGATGCCGAAGGTGGCCAAGGCCGGGTGCGGCTGGGCCAGCACGGCCCGCGCTGCCGTGGCCAGGCGCGTGGCCCAGCCGGCGTCGGCCGCAAAGCGGCTGCGGCCCGTGAGCGGCACCTCCCAGCGCGGGAACAGCGGCGAGGCGTCCATGTCGTGCTGCAGGCAGTCCTGCGCCACCACCACATCCCCCACGTTCACACCAACGCCCAGGCCACCCGCCACGCCGGTGAACAGCAGCGCGCGCACCTCGAAGCGGTCCAGCAGCAAGGCGGCCGTGGTGGCCGCCGCCACCTTGCCCACGCCCGAGAGGCCCAGGATGACCTCGTGCCCCGCCAGGCGGCCGCGGTGAAAGTGGCGGCCAGCGATGGTCTGGACCTGGTCCGCATCGAGCCGGGCCTGCAGGGCGGCCAGTTCGTCGGGCAGGGCGCTGATGATGGCGAGGGTCATGCTTGCATTGTGGAGCCCCGACCATGAAAAAGGCGCCCCGCAGGGCGCCTTGGCACAGGGCTGGAGCCGATCAGGCCTTGAGCGCGCCCAACACCTCGTCGAGCATCTTCTTGGCGTCGCCAAACAGCATGCGGTTGTTCTCTTTGTAGAACAGCGGGTTGTCCACGCCGGCGTAGCCACTGGCCATGCTGCGCTTCATCACGATGCTGGTCTTGGCCTTCCACACCTCCAGCACCGGCATGCCGGCGATGGGGCTGGTGGGGTCGTCCTGGGCGGCCGGGTTCACGATGTCGTTGGCGCCGATCACCATCGTCACGTCGGTGGCCGGGAAATCGTCATTGATCTCGTCCATCTCCATCACGATGTCGTAGGGCACCTTGGCTTCGGCCAGCAGCACGTTCATGTGGCCGGGCATGCGGCCGGCCACCGGGTGGATGCCGAAGCGCACGTTCACGCCCTTCTCGCGCAGCAGCTTGGTGATCTCGAAGACCGTGTGCTGGGCCTGGGCCACCGCCATGCCGTAGCCGGGGACGATGATGACGCCCTTGGCTTCGCGCAGCAGCTCGGCCGTCTCGGCAGCGCTGATGGGCGAGACCTCGCCCTGTGGCTCGGCCGCCGCGCCGCCCGCCGCCTTGGGCGCCGGGGCACCGCCGCCGAAGCCGCCAGCGATCACGCTGATGAAGTTGCGGTTCATCGCGCGGCACATGATGTACGAGAGGATGGCGCCCGAGGAGCCCACCAGCGCGCCCACCACGATCAGCAGGTCGTTGCTGAGCATGAAGCCAGTGGCAGCGGCCGCCCAGCCCGAGTAGCTGTTGAGCATGGAGACCACGACCGGCATGTCGGCGCCGCCGATGGCCATCACCATGTGGATGCCGAACAGCAGCGCGATCACGGTCATCACCAGCAGCGGGGTCATGCCGTCCTGGATGCTGTGGGCGTGCAGGAACTCGCGGCCAAACCAGACCACGATCAGCAGGCCCAGCAGGTTCAGCCAGTGGCGTGCGGGCAGCAGCAGCGGCTTGCCGCCGATCTTGCCGCTGAGCTTGCCGAAGGCAATGATGGAGCCCGAGAACGTGACGGCGCCGATGAGGATGCCGATGTAGATCTCGACCTCGTGGATGGCCTTCTCGGCCTCGGTGGGGAAGACCGTGGAGGTGTCGACGTAGCTGGCAAAACCCACCAGGCAGGCGGCCAGGCCCACCAGGCTGTGCATCAATGCCACCAGCTCGGGCATCTGGGTCATCTGCACCTTCTTGGCAGCAAACACGCCAATGGCACCGCCCACCGCGAGGGCGCCGATGATGTAGGGGATACCGGCCGGCGTGACGCGCGGGCCCAGCACGGTGGCCAGCACCGCGATGGCCATGCCGATGATGCCGAAGAGGTTGCCGCGGCGGGCGGTTTCCGGGTTGGCAAGGCCACCCAGGCTGAGGATGAAGAGGATGGTGGCGCCGATGTAGGAGACGGTGGCCAGGCTGGAGGTCATGGTTGAAGTCTCCGGATCACTTGCGGAACATTGCCAGCATGCGACGCGTGACCGCGAAGCCGCCGAACATGTTGACGGCCGTCAGCGCGAGCGCGAACACGGCCAGCCCGAGGATGAGGGCATTGGGCCGGTCCAGCCCGCCCCCCGTGAGTGGCGGCGCCACCTGCACCAGCGCGCCGATGGCGATGATGGACGAGATGGCGTTGGTCACGCTCATCAGCGGCGTGTGCAGCGAGGGGGTGACGTTCCACACCACCATGTAGCCGATGAAGCAGGCCAGCACGAACACCGTGAAGTGCGACAGGAAGGTGGCCGGTGCGTACAGGCCCACCAGCAGGAAGGCCAGCGCACCGAAGCCGAACACCTTGGCCAGGGCCGCGCCCGACATGGGCTCGCCACCGCCACCATGGCCGTGCGACTTGGGTGCAGGCACGGCCGCAGCGGCCGGCTTCGCGGCCGGGGCTGCGGGCAGCTTGGGCGGGGGGGCCGGCCAGGTGATGGCACCGTCCTTGACAACGGTGAGGCCGCGGATGGCGTCGTCTTCAAAGTTGACGTTGATGACGCCGTCTTTCGTCTTGCACAGCTCTTCGGCCAGGCGCAGCAGGTTGTTGCTGTACAGCGTGGAGCTCTGCTTGGCCAGGCGGCTGGCCAGGTCGGTGTAGCCCACGATGGTGACGCCGTGGCGCACCACGGCCTCGCCGGGCACGGTCAGCTCGCAGTTACCGCCTTGCTCGGCGGCCATGTCCACGATGACGCTGCCGGGCTTCATGCTCTGCACCATCTCGGCAGTGATGAGCTTGGGCGCCGGTTTGCCGGGGATCAGCGCGGTGGTGATGATGATGTCGGCGTCCTTGGCCTGGTCCGCGTACATCTTGCGTTGCGCGGCCAGGAAGCCTTCGCTCATGACCTTGGCATAGCCGCCGCCGCCCGAGCCTTCTTCCTCGTAATCGACCTTGACGAACTCGCCGCCCAGCGACTTGACCTGGTCGGCCACCTCGGCGCGGGTGTCGTTGGCGCGCACGATGGCGCCCAGGTTGGCTGCCGTGCCGATGGCCGCCAGGCCCGCCACGCCAGCCCCGGCAATGAAGACCTTGGCCGGCTGCACCTTGCCGGCGGCCGTGATCTGGCCGTTGAAGAAGCGGCCAAAGGCGTTGGCCGCCTCCACCACCGCGCGGTAGCCGCTCACACCCGCCATGGAGGTGAGCGCGTCCATCTTCTGCGCGCGGCTGAGCTGGCGCGGCAGCGCGTCGATGGCCAGCACGGTGAGCTTGCGGGCCGCCAGTTGTTGCATCAGCTCGGGGTTCTGCGCGGGCCAGACGAAGCCGATCAGCGTGCTGCCTTGGCGCAGCTGGGCCACTTCTTCGGGCGTGGGCACGCGCACCTTGAAGACGATGTCGCAACCGCCCCAGACCTCGGCGGCGCTGCCCAGCACCTCGGCGCCCGCAGCGCGGTAGGTGTCGTCGGAAAAGTTGGCGGCATCGCCCGCGCCGCTTTCCACGGCCACCGAGAAGCCCAGCTTGACCAGCTTCTCCACCACGTCCGGCACGGTGGCGACGCGCTTTTCGCCCGCCAGGGTTTCCTTGGGTACGCCTATCCGCATGGGGTTCTCCTCTCCAACGCCTCGGTTGACTGGCACACGCACTGCCCCGCCGAAGGGCCGGCGTGCGCGCGTCGCTCGTGTGAAATGTGGGCGAAGCTTAACGGATAAGCCTGTGGCTACCGATGGTTACCAAGGGCGCGTTAAGCCTGGGTTGACACAGACCAAGAACGCCACCCAGCTTGTCTAAGATGCCGCCATGAGCGATGCGCGTTGGAAACCCAGTGTCACCGTGGCCGCCGTCATTGAGCGTGATGGCCGCTACCTGCTGGTGGAGGAGATGACCCCCGAAGGCCTGAAGCTGAACAACCCGGCCGGCCACCTGGACCCCGGCGAGGGCCTGGCCCAGGCCGCCGCGCGCGAGGCGTTGGAAGAAACGGCCTGCCCGTTCCAACCCGAGGCGCTGGTGGGCATCTACCTGGCGCGGCTGCGGCGGCCAGTCTCTGCCGACACCACCGGCGAGAACGACATCCACTACCTGCGCTTCGCCTTCTGCGGCGCGGTGGGCGAGCCCATCCCCGGCCGCGCGCTGGACCACCCGGTGCAGCGCACGCTGTGGATGACGCTGGACGAAGTGCGCGCCAGCCAGGCGCGCCACCGCAGCCCGCTGCTGCTGCAGTGCGTGGAGGACCACGCGGCGGGCCGGCGCTTTCCGCTGGCGTTGCTGCACACCCACCCCAGCGTGCAAGCCCTGCAAGCCGACGCTTGACGCGGCAACCGCGACAATCTGGCGCATGTCTAAGCATGGCGCATTGCAACGCGTGGTCGTCGGCCTGTCCGGCGGCGTGGATTCGGCCGTCACCGCCTGGTTGTTGAAGCAGCAAGGCCACGAGGTGGTCGGCATCTTCATGAAGAACTGGGAAGACGACGACAACAGCGAGTACTGCTCGTCCAACGTCGACTTCGTGGACGCGGCGGCTGTGGCCGATGTGATCGGCATCGAGATCGAGCACGTCAACTTCGCGGCCGACTACAAGGACCGCGTCTTCGCCGAGTTCCTGCGCGAGTACCAGGCCGGCCGCACGCCCAACCCCGACGTGCTGTGCAATGCCGAGATCAAGTTCAAGGCCTTTCTGGACCACGCCATGCGCCTGGGCGCCGAGAAAATCGCCACCGGACACTATGCAAGGGTGCGGGAGCGCAGTGGCCAGTTTGATCTGCTCAAGGGCCTGGACCCGCTGAAGGACCAGAGCTACTTTCTGCACCGCCTGAACCAGGCCCAGCTCGCCAAGACGCTGTTCCCGGTGGGCGAGCTGCCCAAGACCGAGGTGCGGCGCATCGCCGAAGCGGCCGGCCTGCCCAATGCGAAGAAGAAGGACTCGACCGGCATCTGCTTCATCGGCGAGCGGCCGTTCCGCGAATTCCTCAACCGCTACCTCAACCACGCGCCCGGCCCGATCCAGGACGACCGCGGCCGCACACTGGGCCAGCATGTGGGTCTGAGCTTCTACACGCTGGGCCAGCGCCAGGGCCTGGGCATCGGCGGGGTGAAGGAGAAGAAGGGCTCGCGCGGCAGCGGCGACCATTCCCCCTGGTTCGTGGCCCGCAAGGACCTGGCCACCAACACCCTCGTGGTGGTGCAGGGCCATGACCACCCCTGGCTGCAGTACCGCAGCCTGCGCGCCGACGACTGCAGCTGGGTCGCCGGCGCGCCGCCCGCCGCTGGGGCGCTGGCCGCCAAGGCGCGCTACCGCCAGGCCGATGCGCCCTGCGCCTTGGCCTGGCCAGAAGCAAGTGCTTTCGAGCTGAACTTCAGCGACGCCCAGTGGGCCGTCACGCCTGGCCAATCGGCCGTGCTGTACGACGGCGAAGTCTGCCTGGGCGGCGGCGTGATCGCCAGCGCCGAGCTGGCCTAGATTCCCACGGCCGCTGCCAGCTGCTCGGTGGTCATCGAGCCCTCAAAGCGCACCGCATTGCCGGTCTTGGCATTGCGGAACAGCACCAGCGGCACGCTCTCGGCGCCCAGGCGACGGAAGATGTCGGTGTTGCCCTGCACCTTGGCCAGCACGGTCTCGTCCAGCGAGGTGCTGGCGGTGATGCCGCCGCCTCCGCCCAGCATGGACTTTTCGTTCTCGCTCATCTTGGCGGCCGGGTCGGCCGCCGCCAGGATAGTGGCGCCCTGCGGGCCCGACTGCGGGCGCAGCAGGCCCAGCGGCATCCACACCATCTTGAGCTTGCCCAGCAGCGGCTGCGAGGCCTCCCACAGGTGCGCGCAGTGCGGGCAGGTGGTGTCGAAGAACACGTAGACGGTGTTGGCGGCCATCACCGAACCCACGGTGAAGCCCTTGCCGGTCTGCGCCAGGCGCAGCGACTCGTCGGCGTCCATGGGCTTGGCATCGGCGGCGGGTGCCGAGGCCCCGCTGTTCTTGTCGCAGGCGGCCAGCACCAGGGCGGCCGCAGCGGCGCCGAGGTGGGTGACGAAACGGCGGCGCGAGGTGGCGCCCTTCAATGACAGTGGTGCGTTGCGCATGACCGGCTCGGGGTGAGAGAAGCGGCCATTCTGCCGTCCGCCGAAAGGCCGCGTGGCCACCGGCGCATGCGTTACAGGGTCTTGCGCATCACCCAGCGCCCATCCACCTCGCGCAGCTTGGCAAAGCCGGCCCGCTCGTACAGCGCCAGTGGGCCGGTGTGCATGGCCGCCACGTCGGCGGCGCCGGGCTGGGTCCAGGCGTCCACGGCCACGCAGCCGGCTGCGCGCAGCTGGGCGCAGGCGCCGTCCAGCAGCGCGCGGGCCACCCCCACGCCGCGCCAGGGCGGTGCCACCACGAAGCAGCAGATGGCGCCCAGCTGCGCGGCCAGCGGCTCGGCAACACGGTCGTCCATGATGGTGGCTTCGGCCCAAGGCCCGGCATGGCACCAGCCCACCACCCGGCCCTGGGCCAGGGCCACCACGCCGTGCTGCTGGCCGGCAGCGATGCGCTGGCAGGCGCGTTCGCGGTTCTGCTCGGCCGTGCGGTCCTTCCAGACCACGGTGGCATGGTCGGTGGTGGGGTACTGGCAGTAGCAGCCGGCCCAGCGCGGGTTGTCGGCAAAGGCCTCGTGGTCGAAGAAGTTCAGCCAGGCCTCGCGGTGGCCGGCGCCCATGGGCTCGATCTGGAAGGTGCTGCGCATGGCCGGCAGTCTCCACTGGCTTGCGGGCCCAAGGCAAGCGCATGGGCTGGGCGGATTCCATGGCATGCTGCGCCCGGGCCGGCCCATGACGCCGGCAGGAACTGCGCACCACCATGGCCGATCAGCCCGCCGCCTCCCCCGACACCAGCAGCCCCGCCAGCCGGCTCAAGTCGCTCAGCATCAACCGCAGCGCCCCGGCGCTGCAGCGCCGCCGCAAGCGCTGGCCCTGGATGGTGGGCGCCGTGGTGCTGGCCGCCGTGGCCGCCAGCGCCCTGGCGCCGCACAAGGCCGAGGTGCAGGTGGGCACGGTGCAGACGGCCTACGGCTCGCAGCAGTACACCCAGCTCTCGGCCTCGGGCTATGTGGTGGCGCAGCGGCGCGCGGCCGTGTCGTCCAAGGCCACCGGCCGGCTGCTGGAGTTGAACGTGCGCGAGGGCAGCGTGGTGAAAGCCGGCGAGCTGATCGCCCGGGTGGACGCCAGCGACGTGCAGGCCAGCCTGGCCGTGAGCGAGGCTGGCGAGCGCCAGGCCCAGGCTGCGCTGAAGCAGGCCGAGGCCGGCCTGGCCCAGGCCCGCGTGCAGCAGGCCAATGCCGACGACGATTTGAAGCGCAGCCAGGGCCTGGTGGCCCAGGGCTTTGTGTCGCCACAGGCGCTGGACGCCGCCCAGACCCGGGCCCGCGCCGCCCAGGCCGCCACCACGGCGGCCCAGGCCGCGCTGGGCACGGCGCAGGCGGCCATTGCCCAGGCCCAGGCCCAGGTGAAGGTGCAGCAGGTGACGCGCAACTCCACCGAGATCCGCGCGCCCTTCGACGGCGTGGTGCTGGTGAAGAACGCCAACGTGGGCGACATGATCACGCCCTTCTCCAGCGCCGCCGGCACGCTGGGCGCGGTGGTGACCATGGCCGACATGGGCACGCTGGAGGTGGAAGCGGATGTCTCGGAGGCCAACGTGGCCAAGGTGGCGCGCGACCAGCCGGTGGAGATCACGCTGGACGCCATCCCCGACAAGCGCTTCCGCGGCAGCGTCTCGCGCATCGTGCCCACGGTGGACCGCGCCAAGGCCACGGTGATGACCAAGGTGCGCTTCGAGCAGCTGGACCCGCGCATCCTGCCCGAGATGAGCGCCAAGGTGAGCTTCCTCTCCAAGGCGCCCACCGACGCGGACCAGAAGCCGCTGCTGGCCGTGCCGCCCAAGGCCGTGGTGGAGCGCGAGGGCCAGAAGGTGGTGCTGCGCATCGGCGCCGACGACACCCTGGTGCAGCTGCCCGTGACCCTGGGCCGCACGCTGGGCGACGTGGTGGAGGCCAAGGGCGAAGGCCTGAAGGCCGGCGAGCGCCTGGTGCTTGATCCCGCGCCCAAGCTCAAGGCGGGCGACAAGGTGAGCGTGGCCACGGCAGCGGCGAAGTGACATGACGCCGCTGATCCGCATCAGGAACCTGAGCAAGCGTTACGAGCGCGGCGGCCAGCCCATCCCGGTGCTGGAGGACATCCAGCTCGACGTGATGGCCGGCGAGTTCGTGGCGCTGATGGGGCCCTCGGGCTCGGGCAAAAGCACCCTGCTCAACCTCATTGCCGGCATCGACCAGCCCACCAGCGGCACCATCGAGATCGGCGGCGTCGACATCGCCACGCTGGGCGAGGGCGGCCTGGCCGACTGGCGCGCCAGCAACGTGGGCTTCATCTTCCAGTTCTACAACCTGCTGCCGGTGCTGACCGCGTTTGAGAACGTGGAGCTGCCGCTGCTGCTCACCGGCCTGAACGCACGCGAACGCCACGACCGTGTGGCGGCGGTGCTGGACATGGTGGGCCTCACCGACCGCGCCGACCACACGCCCAGCGAGCTCAGCGGCGGCCAGCAGCAGCGCGTGGCCATTGCCCGTGCGCTGGTGACCGACCCGCAGCTCATCGTCGCCGACGAGCCCACCGGCGACCTGGACCGCACCACCGGTGAAGAGGTGCTGCACCTGATGGATTCACTGGTGCGCGACCTGGGCAAGACCATCGTGATGGTGACGCACGACCCCAAGGCCGCCGCCCGCGCCCAGCGCATGGTGCACCTGGAAAAGGGCGTGCTCGTCGACGAGCTGCCGGCATGATGGCCCACCCCCTACGCGCCTCGCGCGCCCCCTCATGGGGGCAGCACCAGCGGACCGGCAAAGCCGGATCCGCGGCGCTTGCTGGCCGGCATGCCTGCGGCCGTTGTGCCCGTGGCGCTCCGGAAAAGGGCCGCTGAAGTGTTCTTGTTCAAGCTGCTGCTGCGCAACGCCTTTCGGCACCGGCTGCGCACCGCGCTCACCATCGTGGGCCTGGTGGTGGCCGTCACCTCGTTCGGCCTGCTGCGCACGCTGATCGACGCCTGGTACGCCGGCGTGGAGGCCAGCTCCAGCACGCGGCTGCTGACGCGCAACGCGGTGTCGCTCACCTTCACGCTGCCGCTGAGCTACGGCCAGCGCATGAAGGCGGTGGAGGGCGTGACGCTGATCAGCCCCTCGAACTGGTTTGGCGGCATCTACCAGAGCGAGCGCAACTTCTTTCCGCAGTTCGCGGTCGAGCCCGAGGCCTACCTCAAGCTCTACCCCGAGTACCGCCTGCCCGAGGACCAGAAACTGGCCTTCATCAAGGACCGCCAGGGCGTGGTGGTGGGCCGCAAGCTGGCCGAGCGCTTTGGCTGGAAGATCGGCGACCAGATTCCCATCAAGGGCACCATCTACACCGGCACCTGGAACTTCACGCTGCGCGGCATCTGGACCGGCGCCCAGAGCAAGACCGACGAGAACCAGATGCTGCTGCAGTACCAGCTCATCAACGAGGCCATGAAGCAGCGCTACGGCCGGGGCGACTTCGCCAGCGCCTTCGTGATCGGCATCGCCAACCCCAATGACGCAGCGCTGATCTCGCAGCGCATCGACGCCGAGTTCAAGAACTCGCTGGCCGAGACCCTCACCGAAACCGAGGCCGCCTTCCAGCTCAGCTTTGTCTCGATGAGCGACGCCATCCTGGCGGCCATCGAGGCGGTGAGCTTCATCATCATCGTCATCATCATGGCGGTGATGGCCAACACCATGACCATGACGGCCCGCGAGCGCCTGGCCGAGTACGCCACGCTCAAGGCCCTGGGCTTCTCGCCCGGTTTCGTGGTCAAGCTGCTGTTCGGCGAGAGCCTGCTGATCGCGCTGATCGGCGGCGGCCTGGGCATCGCCCTCACCTTCCCGGCCGTGGCCGGCATTGCCAGTGCGCTGGGCTCGTTCCTGCCGAGCTTCGAGATCACCCGGCTCACGCTGGCCGAGCAGCTGGCCTCGGCCCTGGTGGTGGGCGTGGTGGCCGCCGCCTGGCCGGCCTGGAAGATGAGCCGCATCGACATCGTGCAGGGCCTGAGGCACGTGGCATGAAGCTGCTGCCGCTCAGCTACATCGCCCGCAACCTCTGGGTGCGCCGCGTCACCACGCTGCTCACCGCGGGCGGCATGGCGCTGGTGGTCTACACCTTCGCCACGGTGCTGATGATGAGCGAGGGCATCCGCGCCACGCTGGTGGCCACCGGCCAGCCCGACAACATGCTGGTGCTGCGCAAGGGCGCCGGGGCCGAGATCAACTCCGGCATCGACCGCGTACAGGCCGGCATCCTGGAGACCCAGCCCGGCATCGCCACCGGCCCGCAGGGCGAGCCGCTGGTGGTGAAGGAGACGGTGGTGCTCAACAGCCTCACCAAGCGCGCCAACGGCAAGCCCAGCAACGTCACCATGCGCGGCACCAGCCTCACCGCGCTGCAACTGCGCCCGCAGGTGCAGCTGGCCCAGGGCCGCATGTTCCGCCCCGGCACGGCCGAGGTGGTGATCGGCCGTGCGGTGGCCAACGGCTTCGAGGGCGCCGACCTGGGCGGCTTGCTGCGCTTTGGCGGGCGCGAGTGGCGCATCGTGGGCGTGTTCGACGCGCCGCACACGGCCTTCGACTCCGAGATCTGGGGCGACGTGGACCTGATGATGCAGAGCTTCCGCCGCGGCGCCTACTCCACGATCGTGCTGCGCCTGGCCGGCGGGTCGGCCGCCATCGCACCGACCCAGGCCCGCATCGCCGACGACCCGCGCCTGCAGGTGGACGCCAAGCCCGAAGTGCGCTTCTACGAGGAGCAAAGCGAGGCGCTGGCCAAGTTCATCAGCATCCTCGGCACGGTGCTGTCGGCCATCTTCAGCATCGGCGCGGTGGTGGGCGCGATGATCACCATGTTTGCCGCCGTGGCGCAGCGCACCGGCGAAATCGGCACGCTGCGCGCGCTGGGCTTTCGGCGCGGCGCGGTGCTGCTGGCCTTCCTGCTGGAGAGCCTGCTGCTCAGCCTGGTGGGTGGGCTGATCGGCCTGGGCCTGGCCAGCCTGATGCAGACGGTGAACATCAGCACCACCAACTTCCAGACCTTCGCCGAGCTGGCCTTCCAGTTCAAGCTCACGCCCGGCATTGCCACCCGCACCCTGGTGTTCGCGCTGGCCATGGGCTTTGTGGGCGGCTTCATCCCGGCCTGGCGCGCTGGCCGGTTGAAGATCGTCGATTGTTTGCGGGCTGCCTGAGGCGGTGCCCGGCAAGGCCACTGTTGCTGGCTTGCACTTCAAATTAGGGGCCGCCGGCCAGCCAGCGCCGGAATGCCAACAAGTGCCGCCCGCTTGACGTTCGTCATTCCTAGAATGCGCCCGATGTTCATGCACCACCGCCTTCGCCGCTGGACCCACTGGGTGACCCTGGTCGCCCTGGTGTTGGCTGCGCTGGCGCCCGGGCTGTCGCAGGCCTGGAGCGGCCTGCGGGGCGACAGCACCCCCGACTGGGGCCAGGTTTGCGCGGCCATGGACCTGGACAGGATGGCCGCCCCGCAACCGGGTTCGGACCCGGCCCAAGCCGGTGCGCACCAGCATTGCACGATGTGTCTGCTGCGCCTGGACGTGGGCGCGCCGCCGCCTGCCCCTGCGGCCATGGCCTTGCGTGCCGACCTGGCGCATGGCCAGCCGGTGTCCGATCTGGCACCGGCCGTGCTGCGCCCGGTGTGGGCCGCAGCGTCCGCACGCGCCCCGCCTTCTCAGGCCTGAACCACCGCCGCCGCTGCAGCCCGGCCACCGAGCCGCTGGCCCAGCCCGCCCGTTCAGACCCCTGACCCGCCGCCCCGTCGAGTGCGCGCGGGCCGCCCGAAGGATCCGTGCCATGAAGTTCCACCGCCCCACCCACCGCCGCTCGGCCTTGGCCATCGCCTGCCTGACCCTGTGCAACACCGCCGCCCTGGCCGCCGAATCTGCCACCCTGGTGGCTGCCGCAGACAAGGCCGACATCGACCCCCGCGTGGTCATCACCACGCGCAAGCTGGCCACGCTGCCGGCCGCCCCCACACCCGCCACGGTGGAGTCGCTCACCGGCGCGCAGATCGAGGAGACCGTCAACACCGTCACCTCGGCCGGCGCCCTGCAATACCTGCCCAGCACCCATGTGCGCGAGCGCTACATCGGCGACCGCAACGGCATCCTGGTGATGCGCGTGAACAGCTCGGTGGCCAGCGCCCAGACCACCGTGTATGCCGACGGCCTGCTGCTGTCGAACTTCCTGAACAACAGCTTCTCCACCGCGCCGCGCTGGGGCATGGTCTCGCCCGAAGAAATCGAGCGCATCGAGGTGAGCTACGGCCCCTACTCGGCCCTGTACCCGGGCAACTCCGCCGGTGGCGTGGTGCGCATGACGACCCGCATGCCCACGAAGTTCGAGGCCCATGCCAAGCTCGATGTGTTTGGCCAGCACTACAAGGAGTACGGCACCGACGCCGACTTCGGCGGCGCCCACGCCAGCCTCTCGCTGGGCAACGTGGCGGGTGACTGGTCGTACTGGGTGAGCGTGGACCACCTGGACAACAAGAGCCACCCACAGACCTTTGGCAACACGGTGGCCAAGACGGGCGCCGCCGCCGCGGCCGGCACCTACACCGACGTGAGCGGCTCGGGGGTCTACCGCGACACCGACACCTCGGGCCAGCCGCGCACCATCGTCAGTTCCACCGGCATCGACCACACCGTGCAGGACATGGCCAAGCTCAAGCTGGCCTACCGCTTCTCGCCCACCTGGCAGGCCAGCTACACGCTGGGCCTCTGGCAGAACACCTCGGACGGCAGCGTGGACAGCTATCTGCGTGACGCGGCCGGCAACACCGTCTACAACGCCGGCGCCAGCTACGCCAACCCCTTCAAGTACGTGCGCATCGACGGCAAGGACTACACCGTCTCGGCCGCCGTGCCCAGCCACAGCGAGAGCGAACACTGGATGCACGGCCTGCAACTCGCATCCAACACCGGCGGCGCCTGGGATGTGGAGCTGGTGGCCAGCCTGTACGACCAGCAGAAAGACATCTCGCGCACCGCCGCGCCCACGGTGGGCACCGACAACGGCCTGGGCGCCACCCGCCCCGGCGGCCAGGTGACCTACGCCGACGGCACCGGCTGGCACAACGTCGACCTGCGCGGTACCTGGCGCCCGGGAAGCGGCCACACCGTCAACGTCGGCCTGCACCACGACCAGTACGAACTGGCCTCCGTCACCTGGGGCACCAGCGCCAAGCCGGTCGCCGATTGGCTGCACGGCACACCCGACGCCACCAGCACCAAGAACACCCAGTCGGCCGGCAAGACCCAGACCGATGCCCTCTACCTGCAGGACGAGTGGCGTTTTGCGCCCGACTTCACCGCCATCGCCGGCCTGCGCCAGGAGCAGTGGCGCGCCTTTGACGGCAGCAACTACAACGACACCTTCACCCCTGCCAACACCGGCGTGAGCGACCCCACCAGCCCGAACTTCAAGCGGCTGAATTTCGCCAGCCGCAGCCAGTCTGACCTGTCGCCCAAGCTGGGTCTCACCTGGCAAGCCACGCCCGACCTGAACCTGCGCGCCGCGCTGGGCAAGGGCGTGCGCTACCCCACGGTGGCCGAGATGTTCCAAGTCTTCAACGGCCCCAACGGCACCAAGGTCAATGACCCGAATCTCAAGCCCGAGCAGGTCAATTCGATGGAGCTGGTGGCACTCAAACAGTGGCCCACGGCCATGCTGCGCGCCTCGTACTTCTACGAAGACAAAAAGGATGCCCTGATCTCGCAGACCGACACCACGGTCACGCCCAACCTCAGCAGCATCCAGAACGTCGACCAGGTGCGCACCGAGGGCCTGGAGCTGGCCTTTGGCGAGCGCGACTGGGTGGTGAACGGGCTGGAGATCAACGGCAGCCTCACCTACACGCATTCGCTGATCACCAAGGACACGCGCAACCCGCTGCTCGAAGGCACGGCGCAACCGCGCATCCCCGACTGGCGCGCCACCGTGGTGGCCACGTACCGCGCCTCTGAGGCGCTGTCGTACAGCCTGGCCTACCGCTACAGCGGCCGCCAGCACAACCAGCTGTACAACACCACCAGCAAGGCCTACAACGACGTCAACCCCGACGTCTACGGCGCGGTGAGCCACTACAGCGTGTTCGATGCCAAGGTGCTGTACCGCATCAACCGCCAGTGGACCGGCTCGGTGGGCATCAACAACATTGGCAACTTCAAGTACTACGTGAACCCCAACCCCTACCCGCAGCGCACGCTGTTCGCCAGCGTGAAGGTTGACCTGTGACGCCCAGGAGCCACCCCATGACCAGCACCCTCCGTTGGCTGGCCGCGCTGGCGCTGGCCTGGGCCCTGCCCGCGTTGGCGCAGCACATGCATGCGCCACAGGCCGATGGGTCGGCCTCGGCGCCGGCTGCCAAGCGCCGGCCCGCGCCCTTGGCCATGGGCGCGGCCTTCTCGCCCACGGGCGAGCTGTGGGTGGCCGCCCTGGACGACCAGCAACGGCTCACGCTCAAGACCAGCGCCGACGAGGGCCGGCACTGGTCGGCGCCGAGGGTGTTGGACACCGGCAATGACAAGATCGCAGCCGATGGCGAGAACCGGCCCAAGCTGGCGTTTGGCCCCCACACCGGGCCGAACAGCTGGGTGGTCATCAGCTACACCGAGCCGCTGGCCAAGCCCTACACCGGCCGCATCCGCATGCTGCGGTCTGACGACGGCGGCCGCAGCTTCTCGGCCCCGTTCACCGTGCACCAGGACCCGCAAGTCATCACCCACCGCTTCGAGTCCATCGCGGTCGACGCCAAGGGCACGCTGCACACGCTGTGGATCGACAAGCGCGACCTGGAATGGCAGATCCAGGCCGCCGGCCCGGCACCCGAGCCAGCCCCGGGGGCCAAGCGCAGCAAGCCCAAGGTGGACTACCGCGGCGCCGCCATCTACCGCAACGAATCCACCGATGGCGGCAAGACTTTCAGCCCCGACCTGAAGCTGGCCGACCACAGCTGCGAGTGCTGCCGCATCGCCTTGGCCAACGCGCCCGACGGCTCGCTGGTGGCGCTGTGGCGGCATGTGTTTGCCCCCAACGAGCGCGACCACGCCTTTGCGCCGGTGCAGGCCGGCGGGCCCGCGCCGGTGCGCGCCACGCTGGACCACTGGGCCATCGACGCCTGCCCGCACCACGGCCCCGGTCTGGCACCGGCGGCGGCCGGCGGCTACCACGCGGTGTGGTTCGGTATCCGCGCCGGTGAGGCCCGTGTGCGCTATGGCCGCCTGGGCGCCGACGGCAGCCCGCAAGGCGAGGCCCAGCCCCTGCCGGACGAGCGTGCCGAGCATGCCGCTGTGGCCAGTGCGGGGCGTCACATCGCCATCGTCTGGCGCAGCTTTGACGGCCAGGCCACGCACTGGCGCGCCTGGCTCTCGGCCGACGACGGGCTGCACTTCACGCTCAAAGAGCTGGGCAACACCGCCGACGAGAACGACCACCCCCTGCTGCTGCGCCGTGGCGAGCAACTGTTTGCGCTGTGGCGCACTGCCCAGGAGACGCGCATTGAACGCCTTGCTTTCTGAGTCTCTGCGCCCGCTGCTGGCGCTGTGCCTGTGGGCCTGTGCGGGGGCCGCCTGGGCCGCCCCCGCCACGTCGGTGGAGCCTTTTGACGAGCACAGCTGGGCTGCCCTGCAGAGCCAACTGAAGCAGCCGGCTGCCGTCGTCTTCACCACCACCGACTGCGCGCACTGCCCGGCCGTCATCCAGTCGCTGGCCACCACCCTCCGGCGTGGCCACCTCAAGGCGGGGTTGTGGGTGGTGGTGATGGACATGGCCCCTGGCGAAGACGACGCCGCACTGCTGGCCGACAACCACTACCGCGCCGCCAACCGCCTGCTGGCCTTTGACGGCCAGGCCCTGCGCTTGCGCCACGGCGTGGACCCCAACTGGCGCGGCATGACGCCCTACGTGGCCCTGCTGCGCCCGGCGCAACCGGCGGTGACCGTGGTGGGCCCACCCAGCGCCCAGCAGGTGGACGCCTGGGTGCGGGGCTTCGGCGGGCGTTGAGCGGAAAGGCCGGGCGCCGGCTGGTGGCGCATTGCGGCCATCGCTGCGTGGGTCTGTGACGTCATACCCGCCCCCGCTCCGTCATACCCGCTCCCCGATCCGTCATTCCCGCGCAGGCGGGAATCCATGTCTTTCAGCGTCGGCCGCTGCAGCGCAGCGGCGGCACCTTCGGACTACGGGCTCCTCGCGGACCAGCACCGTGCCCCCGGTCGCACCTGCGCTCTCTTGTTCCGCCTCAGCACTTTCAACCCACACGCGAATGTGCCCTCTGCCCGAAGGCACCACCAGGGCCCTGCAACCACCGACAGTGGCGGTCCGCCTGGTGGCGCGCCGCCGCCGGTACCCGGCGACCTCTGCCCAGCCACTGAAGCCGAATACTGGATTCCCGCCTACGCGGGAATGACGGATCGGGGAGCGGGAATGACGGAGTTGCGGGGCGGGAATGACGGAGCGGTGGGCGCAGGCCTGACGGTATTGCGCGGCCGAAAGTCGCCTCATGACTCAGTCTGCACAGTGGTTGCGCAGCGCCGGGTCGTTGCTCAGGTACTGCACGAACTCGAATTGCACGCTGCCCGGCTCGACGAAGTAGGCGCTGCGGCGGTAAGCCGAGCTTCCGCCCCAATGGTCCAGCGGGAAGCCGGCCTCGGTGAGGCGTGCCACCACGGCGTCCAGGTCGCTCACCACCAGGCCCACGTGCTTGACGCCGGTCTGGTCACCTTGCCAATCGGGCGCCAGGCCTTCGCCGCCGCTGTACAGCGACAGGTATTCGTTGTCGCTGCCCACATGCAACCACTGGTGCGGCTTGCCGGGCCCAGCCACCCGGCCCTGGCCACGCACCCGCCAGTTGGGCAGGGCGGATTGCACGAAGCGCAGTGTGCGCTCCAGATCGTTCACGGAGAGGTTGACGTGTTCCAGTGCTGCAGTGTTCACGGTGTGCTCCATGGTGTTGGTGGGGATGGACGGATTCTGAAAGTTAAAGTTAACTTGAAGTCAAGCGATTTCTTGAAAGAACCCCCATGAGCGAGACCGTCACCATCGGCCAGCTGGCCCAGCGCTCGGGCGTGAAGGCCAGCGCGCTGCGCTTCTATGAGGACGAAGGCCTGATCCAGGGGCAACGTTCGGCGGGTGGGCAACGCCAGTACGCCAAGGACGTGCTGCGCCGCGTGGCCTTCATCCGCGTGGCGCAGGGCGTGGGGCTGAGCCTGGGCGAGATCCGTGAGGCCCTGGCCGGCCTGCCTGAGCAGCGCACACCCACGCAGGCCGACTGGGCCCGGCTCTCGCGCGGCTGGCAGCCCCTGCTGCAAGCCCGCATCGATGCCCTCACCCAGCTGCGCGACCAGCTCGACTCGTGCATCGGCTGCGGTTGCCTCTCACTCAGGAAATGCAAGCTCTACAACCCGCAGGATGGGGCGCAAAAGCTCGGCACCGGGCCGCGCTACCTGCTGGGCAACAAGGCGTCCGACCTGGGCTGAAGCCCGAGTCCGCCCTGCGACAAGCTCGGGGCACAAGCATCAGAGAAAAGATGTCGCATGGCTGTCGGCTGGGCGCTGACCCAGCGGCCGTCGCCACAGAACAAGGGCACGGTGAACGTGATCAGGAACTGATCGCGACCGCCTGCGGCGAGGCCCGGTGCAAGGCCTGCACCGCCTGGCCCAGCGCCACCGTGGCGCCATCGCGCAGCACCGGCAGCGCGGCCAGCTTGGCGGGCTCCAGCAGGCGCTCCAGCACGTTCGCGTGCGGCAGCACGGTGCCGAAGAACAGCGGCTCGGTGCCACGCAGCACCAGCAGCGTGGGGAAGTTGACGATGTCGGGCGCCTCGTGCTCGTCGCTCTCCAGTGCGTCGGCGTGGTCTTCGATGTCCACCCACACAAAGGCGGCTTCGGGGTGGGCGGCGGCCACGCTGGCCAGGGTCTCGCGGTAAGCGGTGCAGGTCAGGCACCACTCGGCGCAGAGGCAGGCCACCAGCAGCGGTTGTGCAGCCATGCGGCTCAGCCCTCGAACAGGTCGGCACCGCCGCGCTGCGGTGGCGTCAGGCCCAGGTGGCGGTAAGCCAGCAGCGTGGCCACGCGGCCGCGCGGCGTGCGCTGCAAATAGCCCTGCTGGATGAGGTAGGGCTCGATCACGTCCTCGATGGTGCCGCTCTCTTCGCCAATCGCGGCGGCCACGTTGTCCAGGCCCACCGGGCCGCCATCGAAGCGGTGCACCACGGCTTCGAGCAGCTTGCGGTCCATCACATCAAAGCCCACCGGGTCCACGTCCAGCATCTTCAGCGCGGCGTCGGCGATGGGCACGCTGATGCGGCCGTCGCCCTTCACGTCGGCGTAGTCGCGCACGCGGCGCAGCAGGCGGTTGGCAATGCGCGGTGTGCCGCGGCTGCGGCGGGCGATCTCCAGCGCGCCCTCGGCATCGATGGGCACGTTCAGCAGCCCCGCCGAACGGGTGACGATGCGGGTGAGCTCCTCGGGGGTGTAGAACTCCAGCCGCGCCACGATGCCAAAGCGGTCGCGCAGCGGGTTGGTGAGCATGCCCGCGCGCGTGGTGGCGCCCACCAGGGTGAAGGGCTGCAGGTCGAGCTTGATGGAGCGGGCGGCCGGGCCTTCGCCGATCATGATGTCGATCTGGTAGTCCTCCAGCGCGGGGTAGAGGATTTCTTCGACGACCGGGCTGAGCCGGTGGATCTCGTCGATGAACAACACATCGTTGGCTTCGAGGTTGGTCAGGATCGCGGCCAGGTCTTTCGGCTTCTCCAGCACCGGGCCACTGGTTTGGCGCAGGTTCACGCCCAGCTCGTTGGCGATGATGTGGCTCAGCGTGGTCTTGCCCAGGCCGGGCGGGCCGAACAGCAGCACGTGGTCGAGTGCCTCGCTGCGTTTCTTGGCCGCGCCGATGAAGATTTCCAGTTGCTCGCGCGCCTTGGCCTGGCCCACGTACTCGGCCAGGCCCTTGGGCCGCAGCGCGCGCTCCAGCGCCTCTTCCTGCGGTGTGCCGGCGCTGGCCGTGACCACGCGGGCGGGGCGCGCCGGCAACTCGCCGAAATCGTCGGTCTGGATGGACATACAGGCATTATCGCCAAACCAACACCGACACCCCTTGGATGTGGGGGACGAGGCCCGCGCGTGAACTAATGCGGCCACCAAATGCAACGGCCTGACTAGAATCAAGCCGTGCTTCACCTTGTGCGTCACCGTTTGCGTCGTTTTTCGGCGATGGCCTTCCTGGCCCTCTTCGGGCTGGCGTTCGCGCCGACGATTTCGCATGCGCTGAACCATGCGCAGGGCAGTTCGGTCTTCACCGAGATCTGTACCCCCGAGGGCATGAAGCAGATGGCGGCCGACTCGGCCGACCAGGGCGAAAGCTCCAATGCCCCGGCGTTGAACCATCTGGAGCATTGCCCCCTGTGTGGCCTGGCCGCTGGCGGCATGGCCACGGCCTCGGCGCCACCCGCCTTGGCCGAACCCACCGCCTTGCGGCATTTGCAGCCAGCCTTGTTCTGGCATGCGCCCAGGCCCCTGTTCGCCTGGGCCAGCGACCGCGCCCGCGCGCCTCCCCACCTGGCCTGAACGCCCCAAGTTGGAGGGGAGTGGGCCATCCTTGGCCGTGGCACGGGCGTGGCGTCGCTTGGCCCTGCCTGACCTCCTCTCCTGACCTCACCCGCTGGTGACCCTGGCCGCTTGCCGGCCCTTGGAGAGCCGATGCATGGCATCGACTGCGCCGCTGCGTTGCGGGCCTGCTGCCAGTGAGATTTCGCCGCTGAAGCCCCGGCTTGGCCCCTCGCGTTCCGCCGCCGGGCTGGCCGCTGCACGCGTGCCCCTTTTTTCCACCATCCGTTTTCAACACCCCGTTTCACTCAGGACCTGACCATGAAGAACCCCTCCCTGTCCCGCCTCTCCCTGGCCATCGCCACACTGGCTTCCATCGCCGCCCTCTCGGCCTGCGGCGGCGGCGAAGAAGACACCACGCCCCGCGCTGTGACGCTGAACTTCGACATCGTCTCGGGCACCACGCCCGTGCGCTGCGGCACCGCCGTGAGCGGCCTGGGCACCGGCGCCGTCACGGCCCAGCCCAAGGACCTGCGCTTTTACGTCTCGGCGGTGAAGTTCATCAAGGCCGACGGCACCGAGGTGCCGCTCACGCTGGGCGCCAACGACGACTGGAACCTCACCGTGGGCAACGACAGCGTGTCGCTGATCGACCTGGAGGACGCTACCGGCGCCTGCCCCACCGCCACCGGCACGGCCGCCACGAACGCCAAGATCACTGGCACCGTCCCCGGGGGTGCGGGCGCCTACGTGGGCGTCAAGTTCGAGATGGGCGTGCCCTTTGCGCTCAACCACTCGCTGTACTCGTCGGCCACCAAACCGCTGGACAGTGGCGCGATGGCCTGGAGCTGGCAGTCGGGCCGCAAGTTCGCCAAGATCGAGATGACCGATCCGGACGGCGCCACCGGCACCTGGTCCGCCAAGACCTTCAACTTCCACCTGGGCTCCACCGGCTGCACCGGCAACCCGGCCAATGGCGAAACCGTGGCCTGCAGCGCACCCAACCGCGAGGTCGTGAAGCTGGCCAGCTTCAACGCCAGCACGCAAAAAATCGCCATGGACGTGAAGGCCTTGCTGGCGGGTGAGGACATCACCGTCAACGCGGCCGGTGCGGCGGGCTGCATGTCGGGTGGCACCGACCCCGAGTGCGACACCGTGTTCACCGCGCTGGACCTGGGCTGGAAGGCCGACGGCACGGGCAGCGGCCTGCCGCTCAGCGCCGGTGCCAACCAGACCCTGTTCAAGGCCCTGGCGCAGTGATGAAACCGCAGCGCACTTCTTTTGCGCTGCGGCCCGCCAGCTGGGTGGTGCCCCTGGGCATCGCCCTGCTGGCGGGTTGCGGTGGTGGTGGCGTGAGCGTCACCGACACCGCCAGCGCGCCCGACAGCAGTGGCTGGGCCTGGGCCCTGCCCGCCAACTTCCCCACCCCCAAGGTACCGCCCGACAACCCCATGAGCGCGGCCAAGGTCGAACTGGGCCGCTTCCTCTTTTATGACAAGCGCCTCTCGGGCAACGGCACGCAGTCGTGCGGCTCCTGCCACGAGCAGTCACGCGCCTTCACGCTGCCCACCGAAACCGCCCGCGGCAGCACCGGCGAATCCACGCCCCGCAACGCCCAGGGCCTGGCCAATGTGGCCTACAACGCCACGCTCACCTGGGCCAACCCCTCGCTGGTGACGCTGGAGCGGCAAATGGAAACGCCGCTGTTTGGCGAGAACCCGGTGGAGATGGGGGTCAACGACGGCAACAAGGCCGCCGTGCTGGCGCGCATTGCGGGCGATGCCCGTTACCCGGCCCGCTTCGCGGCGGCCTTCCCGAACGAGCCGGCACCGGTGGTGAACTGGAACACCATCATCAAGGCCATCTCGGCCTTCGAGCGCACGATGCTCTCGGGCGACAGCCGCTATGACCGCTACCTGGCCGGCACCGCCACGCTGGCGGCCGACGAAACCCGGGGCATGAACCTGTTCTTCGGTGAGAAGGCCGAGTGCTTCCACTGCCACGGCAGCTTCAATTTCAACGACCAGATCGTGCACGCCACCAGCCGCCTGGTGGAGACGCCCTTCCACAACACCGGCCTCTACAACATCGACGGCAAGGGCGGCTTCCCCTACCCCAACCGTGGTGTGTTCGAGCTCACCGCCAAGCCGGACGACATGGGCATGTTCCGCGCGCCCAGCCTGCGCAACGTGGCCGCCACGCCGCCCTACATGCACGACGGCAGCAAGGCCACGCTGGAGGCCGTGCTCGACCACTACGCCGCTGGCGGCACGGTGACCAACAGCGGCCCCAACGCTGGCGACGGCCGCACCAATCCCTACAAGAGCGACCTGATTGCGCGCATCGACTTGAGCGCGCAAGACAAGGCCGACCTCATCGCCTTTCTGAAGACCCTGACCGATGACACCCTGCTCACCCACCCCAAGTTCTCCGACCCGTTCACCGCGCCGTGACGGCCCCCGGCGGATCGTCGCGGCCCTGCTGCTGTGCACGGGCCTGGCCCAAGCCCATGAGGACGAACACCAGGGCCTGCCCACGCAAGCCGGCTGGCGCGTGGGCGGCGGCCTGGCGCTGGATGTGGCTGCCGCGCAAGACCCCTGGCCGGTGGCGCGCCACGAAGGCGTGCTGCTCACCGGCCAAACCGCCCGCGACCGCCGCAATGAACTGAGCCTGGAGCACGCCACCGTGGGCGCCGCCGCGCGCTTCACGCCCTGGTTGGCGGCCCAGCTGGACCTGGGCCTGCACGACCGCGACCAAGCCCACGTGGAAGTGGCGCGCGTGGAGGCCAGCTGGAACGCCTGGCGCTTGCGCGCCGGCCGCCAAAGCCCGTCGCTGGGCGGGGTGGTGGACGGTGCAGGCCACTTCGACAGCTTTGCCCAGGCCCCGCTGGCCAAGCAGGCCGTGTTCAACGAGACCTGGATCGACGACGGCCTGACCCTGCAATGGCAGCGCCCCGCCGAGCGCGGCTTGCAGGCGCTGGAGTTGGGCGCCTGGCGCGCCCGCGCCTTCCCGGCGGGCCCGCATGGCCCGGTGGCGCCATCGCTCAAGGCCACCGCGGTGTGGGACCACTGGACCGCCCATCTGTTTGGCGCCTGGCTGCAGCCGCAAGGCCGAGGCGCGGCAGCGGTGAGCAAAGGCACCGTGGGCCACAGCCACGGCGTGCCCGACTGCCGCCTGAGCGTGGCGAACCGGGTCTGCTTCGATGGCCAGGCGCAGGTCTATGGCGCCAGCCTCAGTGGCGCCAGCGACGATGAACGCTGGGCCTACAGTGCCGCCGGCCTGTGGCGGCGCGAGCGCGGCGCGCTCTACACCCAGACCGGCACCGCCCACTACGAGGGCGACACCGCAGGCCTGTGGGCCGATGTGTCGCTGCGCTGGCGGCCCGACCTCACCCTGGCCCTGCGGGCTGAGCGCCTGGCCTTGCAGCACAGCCTCAACGGCCCCGGTGCCAGCCTGGTGGCCACCGCCGCCGGCCTGTCGGCTGCGCCGGCGGTGCACCGCTTGGCGCTGGCCCTGGGCAGCACCCGGCTCCAACCCGTCACCCTGTGGCTCGAAACCGGTGCCGAGCAAACCTCGGGCGCCGCTGCCCAGCCCTATGTGGTGCTGCGTGCCGTCTGGCGGGCACCCCAGTGGCTGGGAGGAAAGTTTTGATGCCCGGCCATGCTGGTGGACATGTTCAAGGGCTTCTCGGCGGGGGCGAAGCAAACCCTGCTCAAGTCATGACGGCCCGCCACAGGCTCGTGCGGGCCGCTGTGTGCGCCACCTGGCTGGCGGCCGCCCAGGGCGCGGCCGCGAGCGTGGAGATCCACCAGTCGCACATGGACGGCAGCGTGATGCGCATGCGCGCGGTGGAGGCCTTGCCCTTGCCCGCCAAGACCACCGTCAAGCCCATGCACGGCGGCGAATGGCATCTGATGCTGCTGATCCGAGGCAGCGCCTCCACCCCTGAAACACACCACACCTCCTACAACGTCGAGACAAGGCCGTACCTATGAATCACCACAAACTCACCCGCTTGGCATCGGCCGCACTGCTGTGCGCGCTCACCACTGGCGCCCACGCGCAAGCCAACACCACCGCTGCGCCGCAGCAGGTCACCATCACCGGCGCGCCGGTCATCGAGGCCAACCGCAGCGATGCCTTTGGCAGCCTGGCCACCGAGGTGGGCGAGGCGCAGGTGCGCGACCTGAACGCACTCGACCTGTCGTCGGCGCTGCGCCGCACGCCGGGCGTGGCGGTGTCGCGCTTCAACCCGGTGGGCTCCTTCGGTGGCGACGAGGGCGGTTCGGTCTATGTGCGGGGCCTGGGCGCCAGCCGGCCCGGCAGCGAGATCAAGACCTTTGTCGACGGCATTCCGTTCTACATGGGCGTGTGGGACCACTCGCTGCTGGACCTGCTGCCCATCGGCGGCATGAGCAGCATTGCCGTGCACAAGGCGCCGCAACCCCAGCACTATGGCAACACCTTTGCCGCGATCGAACTGGCCCCGCGCGTGGCCAGGCGCGACGGCCTGGCGGGCAACCTGCGCCTGTCGGCTGGCAGCTTCGGCACGGTGGTGGAGCAGGCGGATCTGGCGGGGCGCTTTGGTGACCTGGAGTTCAGCGCCGCGCAGGGCCATGCCGAATCCGACGGCCACCGCCCGGCGGCCGATGGCACGCTGGACAACGGCCTGGTGCGTGGCAGCGTCCGCCTGAGCCCGAACTGGCGCGTGGGTGCGCTGCTGCTGAGCGCCGACAACCGCGTGTCAGACCCGGGCGAAGAAGGCCTGCCGGCCACCCGCACCGGCACCTACGACACCCGCGGCACGCTGGCCACGCTGAGCGTGTCGCACGAGCACGGCCCATGGCGCGGCCGCCTGCAGGTGTACGACAACAGCGGTGTGGGCGTTTGGAACAACCCCACCGCCGCCGTGGTGCGCAGCACTTTCCACCTCAGCGGCCTGCGCTGGGTGGAAGAGGCCCAGCCCTGGCAGGGTGGCGAGTTGCTGGCCGGTGTGGACGTGGACCGCATGGCCGGCACGGTGGCCTTCAACGGCTACACCGCCTACGACGGCGACACCCAACGCCTGGTGGCGCCCCATGTGGCGCTGGCCCAGCAATGGGCCCTGGGCGGGGGCTGGGCCGTGCAGCCCTCGGCCGGCGTGCGCCTGTACCAGCACAGCGTGTATGGCCACAGCACGGCGCCCCATGCTGGCCTGGTGCTGAGCCAGGGCGAGACCTTGGCCTTGCGCGCCAACGCGGCGCGCGGCCTGAGCTACCCCGGCCTGGGCGCCCCGCTGCTCAATGCCATCGTGCCGCCGCTGGCTGGCGCGCCCGACAGTTGGCGCAGCCTGCGCCCCGAGCGCATGGACCACGTGGAGCTGGGCGCCCGTTGGGCCGCCTCGCGCGCATCGGTGCTGGACCTGGCCCTGTTCAACGACCAGTTGAAGGACCGCTACGTGTTTGCCTTCCCGCCCGTGGCCACGCCGCCCGCGTTGGTGAGCCTGGGTGCCTACCGCGTCAAGGGGGCCGAGCTGAGCTGGCAACAGCAATGGTCGGCCGCCTGGAGCAGCTTTGCGGGGCTGACCCTGCTCAGTTCCAGCCTGGCCGACCTGCCCTATGCCCCGAAGCGCAGCCTGGCCCTGGGCGCGACGTGGAAGCAAGGCCCCTGGCGCCTGAGCGCCGATGCGCAGGCCCAAAGCAGCATGCTCACCCTGAACCGCGCGCGCGCCGATGGCGCCGTCAACAGTGCCGGCGTGGCCGGCTTCGCGGTGGCCAACCTGCGGGGCGCTTATGCTTGGCCGGTGCTGGGCCCGCGCGGCGAAGCGTTCGTGAACCTGGAGAACCTGCTCGACAAACGCTACGCCTACCGCAGCGCTTACCCCATGCCGGGGCGCTCGGGGCAAGTCGGCCTCAACCTCAGCCTGTGAAGGACGCTGCGCAATGAACATCCTGACATCGATCAGGGCGGGGCTGTGCCTCGCGGCCCTGCTGTGCTGGGCCCCCGCCTGGGCCGGCGCGAGCGAAGACCAGGCCCACATCACCCATTTGATGAAGCAGCAGTTCGACAAACCCGAAGCGCCCCTCACCGTGGCGCCCGTGGTGGTGAAGGACGACCATGCCATCGCCAGTTGGGCCCAGGGCGAGCGCGGCGGCCGTGCGCTGCTGCGGCGCTACCGGGGCCAGTGGGAGATCTCGGTCTGCGCCGGCGACGGCCTGACCGACCCGCAGGTCTTGCAAACCGCCGGGCTGGCTCCGCCCCAGGCCGAATCGCTGGCCAAGGCCTTGGCGCAGGCCGAGGCCCGCTTGCCGGCAGCGCAGCGCGCCAAGTTCTCCACCTTCGACGGCCTGCTGCGGCTCGGGGCGGGCGGGCACCATCCGCCTGCGCACGGGGCGCCCGGCGCTGGGCACTGACCAGGAACGCCACCGAATTTTTTCGATCACCAAGGAGACCTTGACATGAATTTCTCCAGCAACACACCGAGGCTGCACCACCTGGCAACGCTGGCGCTCTGCGCCGGGACGCTGTCGGCCCAGGCCTCCTGCGGCGCGGCCTCGTGCAACCTGCTGAGCGACCGCTTCGCCATGGGCACCTGGGAGCACACGGGCTGGAGCGCCGACGTGCGCCTGGAGGCCCTGACGCAAACCCAGTTGCGCGAAGGTACCCACCACCTCCAAGCCGCCGACCTGCCGGCAGGCGAAGAGGCCATCGAACGGCGCACGGCCAACCGCAACCTGGTGACCACGCTGGACTACGCGGCCAGCCCGCAGTGGTCGTTCTCGTTGCGGGTGCCGGTGCTGCGCCGCGACCACCTGCACGACCTGCTGGACGAAGCAGGCGCCGTGACCGGGCCTGAGCGGTGGACGTTCTCCGCCGTGGGCGACGTGCAGGCCCTGGCGCGCTGGCAGGCGCCGGCCACGGGTGCCGAGTTCAGCTGGGCCCTGTCGGGCGGCCTGAAGCTGCCCACCGGCAGCCACACCGTGCACAACGACGAAGGCACGGTGGCCGAGCGGGCATTGCAGCCCGGCACCGGCACCACCGACCTGGTGCTGGGCGCCTCGGCGCGCCAGGTGTTGGGCCTGGCCGATGCCCTGAACCTGCAGCTCACCTGGACCCAGGCCCTGAACGAGCGCGACGGCTTCAAGCCCGGCCAGCGGGTGGACCTGTCGGCCGGCTGGGCCCACGCCCTGAACCACGAGTGGAGCGTGGTGCTGCAGGCCAACCTCAGCCAGCGCGGGCACGACAGTGGCGTCAACGCCGAGCCCACGCTCAGCGGCGCCACCACGCTCAGCCTGTCGCCCGGCGTGAGCGTGGCGCTGGGCCATGGCGACACGGCGTATGCGTTTGTGCAGCTGCCGGTCTACCAGAAGGTCACCGGCATTCAGCTGGTGCCCCAGTACAGCCTGGCCCTGGGCTGGACACATTCCTTCTGAGCCTGCGGCCAACCCGGCCGGATGTGCGCCAGACTGCACATTCTGCGGTGCTGTGGGGTTGACAAGCCGCAAGCGGCAAGGCTGAATCGGCCCCTCGCTCGTTGGCCTCACTCGCCACCATCCGTCCGTGTCCAAACTCACCCGCCACCTCAACGCCCGCTGGATCGCCACTTGGTTGGCGGTCTTTGGCTTGGTGTTTGCGCCCACGCTGTCCAAGGCGATGGCGGCGCTGGGCGGTGGCACCGATTGGGTGGAGGTGTGCTCCAGCCAGGGCAGCCGGCTGGTTCCAACGAGCGCAGGCGCCGACGCGCAGCGGGCCAATGAATTTGACGCCGCAGGCAAGGCCCTGCTGCACCAGCTCACCTCGCATTGCCCGCTGTGTGGCGTGGCGGCGGGGGGCAACCTGGCGCCGCCGCCGGCGCCGTTTGCGCTGTGGCTCAGCCCCCTCGGGCTGGTGGCGGTTGAGGCGCCTGCCCAGCCCACCTCGCTTGAACTCTTCCCCCGCACCCGGCCACAGCCGCGTGCTCCTCCGCTGTCTGCTTGATCGATCTTCGGTGGCCGCGTGCCACTGTCGTGCGGCGCATGGGCGCCGGATCTCAGATTTGCTTGGCCCGCGTGGCGATCACGCCCAGGTGCCAAGGTGGAGGAAAAATCATGTTGATGGAAGATATTTCGTTCGTGCAGAGCGTTCAGCACGAACTGGCGGCTGGCGATCTGTTGTGTGAAGTGGGTGCCGTGGGGGTGGTGTGGCAACTGGAAGCCGGCCTGCTGCGCCTGGACACGGCCGACGGGCAGTTCATGCAGCTGGTGCTGCCCGGTGACATGGTGGGCATAGAGCTGCTGGCGGCCAGCGCCTACAGCTACACCGCGCGGGCGGTGGTGCCTTGCGCCGTGCGCCATGTCAAGCTGGTGAACGACGCCGAGCGCCGCATGGCATTGCTGGAGGGCTTGATGCAACAACAGCGCCGCAACGACACCACGGTGGCGCTGCGCACCGGCCCCGCCCAAGACCGGCTGAAGCACCTGCTGCTGCTGCTGGCCCCAGGCCAGGGTGCTTGGGAAGGTGCGGACGCCCGCTGCGTGCTGCCCACGCTGAAGGACATGGCGGCCATCCTCGACACCGCGCCCGAAACCGTCTCGCGCATCTTTGCCAACCTCAAGCGCACCCACTTGCTGGACATGCGGCAACGCCAGAGCGCCAGCTTCAACGTGTCGCGTCTGCGCGATGCGGCCTGGCCCACCGGCATGACGCGCAGCGACGGTGGCCGGCGCGTGGCCGAGGTGTTGCAGGCGGCCTGACCGTTTCAGGCACCATAAGGGGGGCGTGGTTCTTTCAGGCCGCCACGCCCACCTTGACGATTCAGGCCTGCGTTCGGAGCCCTCATGACCGTTACCCGCAATTTCCGCCTGGCCGCCCTGGCCACCGCCGCCGCGCTGCTGACCCTGCCCGCCTGGGCCCAGACCGAAGTCAAGGAGGCCTGGGTGCGTGGCACCGTGGTGCAGCAAAAAGCCACCGGCGCCTTCATGCAGCTCACGTCCAAGCAGGGCGGCAAGCTGGTCTCGGCCGCCTCGCCGGTGGCCGGCGTGGTGGAAATCCACGAGATGAAGATGGAAGGCAACATGATGAAGATGGCCGCTGTTTCCGGCGTGGAACTGCCGGCAGGCAAGTTGGTGGAACTCAAGCCCGGCGGCTACCACGTGATGCTGATGGACCTGAAGCAGACCATGAAGGCTGGCGACACCGTGCCCATCACCTTGACCGTTGAAGCCAAGGACGGCAAGAAGGAAACCATCGAGGTCAAGGCGCCCGTCAAGGCCCTGGGCGCCAAGCCCGAGATGCACGACCACGCCGGCCATTGAGCCGATAACATCGCGGGCGCCCAACGCAACCACGGAGACCCCATGCAACGACGTCACGCCCTCACCTTCGCCGCCGGTGCCGCCGCCCTGGCGGCCAACGGCCTGCTCAGCAGCCGCGCCGCCGCCCAGGACCATGCCGGGCACGACCACGCCGCGATGATGGCGGCTGCCAAGGCGGCACCGGCCAAGCCGCGCAAGTACGACGCGCTGGTCAAGCCGCTGTCAGAGTGCATGGCCGCCGTGCAGGTGTGCATGAACCACTGCCAGGTGGTGCTGGCCACCGGCGACAAGTCCATGGGCGATTGCCTGCGCACGGCGCTGGACTGCGACGTGGTGTGCGGCGCCGCGCTCAAGGCTGCCGGCCTGAACTCGGCCTACACGCCGGCGCTGGCCAAGACGGCCCAGGCGGCGATGGAAGCCTGCGTCAAATCGTGCAAGCCGCACATCGAGCACCACGCCGAGTGCAAGGGCTGCCACGACGCCTGCCTGGTGGCGATCGACGCCATCCGCAAGATGGCTTGAGGGGGGCTCGTCCAGCCGGCCAGCGTGACCTGGCTGGCCGCCCTTCGGCAGGCGATCACGGCCGTCCGGCCGCGCTCGTCCTGGCTCAGCCCAGGGCCTTGAGCGCCAGCTTGATGCCCTCGCTCACGCCCACATCGGCGGGCAGCTTCTTCAGTGCCGCCGCCGCGTCCTTCTCGCTGTAGCCCAGGGCCATCAGCGCCTGCACGATGTCGGCCTGGGCGTCGTTCACCACGCTGGCGCCGGCCGGCAGGCCCAGGTCGGGGCCCAGCTTGCCCTTGAGCTCCAGCAGCAGCCGCTCGGCGGTCTTCTTGCCGATGCCCGGCACCTTCTGTAGGCGCCCGCCTTCTTGCCGCGCCACCGCGCCGGCCAGGTCGGCCACCGACAGGCCCGACAGGATGGACAGCGCCGTGCGCGGCCCCACGCCCGAGATCTTCACCAACTCGCGGAAGGTGGCGCGCTCTTCGGCGGTGGCAAAACCGTACAGCAAATGGGCGTCCTCGCGCACCACGAAGTGCGTCAGCAGCGTCACCCGCTCGCCCAGCCCGGGCAGGTTGTAGAAGGTGCTCATGGGCACGTCCACTTCGTAGCCGACGCCTTGCACGTCCAGCACCACTTGCGGGGGCGATTTTTCCGCGAGCAAACCCGTGAGGCGACCAATCATGTCAGCGTCGCCCGGCCGCCCGTAGGCGCTGATGCGCCCCTCGGGGGCAGCGAACGTAGTGAGCTTGGGGTCGGTTCATCACGCGATTATCGGCGCTGCTGGCGGGCTGTTTCTGGGCGGAGAATCGCGTCATGATCCTTCGCCACAGCTTTCTGCCACTCGACAACGCGCGTCTGAACCACCTCTGTGGCCCCATGGACGCGCACCTGCGCGCCATCGAGGCGGTGCTGCCCGTCACGCTCAGCCGCCGCCAGGGCGTGTTCAAGATCGATGGCAGCAAGCGCGACGCTGAGAAGGTGCTGGCGCTGCTGGAGCTGCTCTACGAGCGCGCCAAGAAAACCATCAGCCCCGACACCCTGCAACTGGCGCTGGACGACCTGCACCGAGGCGACACCCCTCGCGTGGCGCACGCCACCGAGCCGGGCGAGATCGTGCTACACACGCGCCGGGCCGACCTCACCGGCCGCACCGCCAACCAGCTGCAGTACTTGCGCCACATCCTCGCGCACGACATCAGCTTCGGCATCGGCCCGGCGGGCACCGGCAAGACCTTTCTGGCCGTGGCCTGCGCGGTGGACGCATTGGAGCGCAGCACGGTGCAGCGCGTGGTGCTCACGCGCCCGGCGGTGGAGGCCGGCGAGCGCCTGGGCTTTCTGCCCGGCGACCTGACGCAGAAGGTCGACCCTTACCTGCGCCCGCTCTACGACGCGCTGTACGACCTGATGGGCTTCGACCGCGTCACCAAGGCGTTTGAAAAGGGCACGTTGGAGATCGCCCCGCTGGCCTTCATGCGCGGGCGCACGCTGAACCACAGCTTCATCATCCTGGATGAAGCGCAGAACACCACGCCGGAGCAGATGAAGATGTTCCTGACCCGCATCGGCTTTGGCAGCAAGGCCGTGGTGACGGGCGACGTGAGCCAGATCGACCTGCCGCGCGGCATGCCCAGCGGCCTGATCGACGCCGAACAGGTGCTCAAGGGCGTGAAGGGCATCGCCATGACGCGCTTCACCTCGGTGGACGTGGTGCGCCACCCGCTGGTGGCCCGCATCGTCGAAGCCTATGACGCGCAGCGCGAGCAGATCGACGCGCTGCGCAAGCCAGAAACCCGCTGACACGAGACCCGGTGAAAGAAAGACCGATCCATGGCCAAGCCTGAACTCACCCTGTCGCTGCAATTTGCCGACCCGCGCCACCGCGAACACCTGCCCCGCCACAAGGTGGCCCGCTGGGTGCGCGCGGCGCTGGAGGCGCCGGGCGAGATCACCGTGCGCATCGTGGATGCCGAAGAAGGCCAGGCCCTGAACCGCGATTTCCGCCAGAAGGACTACGCCACCAACGTGCTCACCTTCGACTACCAGCACGAGCCCGTGGTGGTGGCCGACCTCATCCTTTGCGCGCCGGTGATCGAAAAGGAAGCGCGTGCGTTGCGCGTGCCGCTGGCCGAGCATTACGCCCACCTGTTGGTGCATGGCACCTTGCACGCCCAGGGCTATGACCATGAAGACGACGATGTGGAGGCCGAAGCCATGGAAGCCCGGGAGACCGAGCTGATGTTGGGGCTGGGCCTGCGTGACCCCTATCGCAAGGCCAAGAGTCGCTTGTCTTGACGCTGGGCCGGGCGTTAGACTGGGCTCACGAGGGATACCAAGAAGCCTGTGAGGCCGGCGCAATGTGGCCTGCGGGCGGAAGAAGTCCGAATATCCAGTCGCCCGTATGCAGGACGCAGGCATGTTGCCGTCCTGGACCAGAACAGTCGGATGGGATCCCATGGCTCAAGAGACAACCCGCTGGCCCGCCGCGCAGCCCTTCGAGGAGACGCTGCCCACGCTGCTGGGCGTCGCCGAAGGGGTGAAGGAGGCCCCCCGCTCGCAACTGGGCAACTCCATCTGGGCCGACCTGCGGCGTTTTGAAGCCAGCCCTACCGGGTTCGACCTGCTGGTGGTGATGGCCGCCTGCATGCGGCACGTGCATTCGCTGGACATCCACATCCGCATGCGCGGCCAGCTCGAAGTGCTCAGCATCTACCCCCAGGCGCAAAGCTTTCGGTGTGCGCTCGACCTGTGTGGCCTGCCCCCTGGTGAGATGCGGGAACTGGGCCTGCTGCACGTGGAGCCCGCCGCCACCTTGCTGGGCCCCGAGCACAGCCTGCAACCCAGCCCCAGCCTGCGCACGGGGCAACTCAGGCTGCTGCTGTGGCTGATGGCCTTGCATGGGCCGCGCGCCGAGCTGTTGCCCGAGATCGACGAACCGGCCCGGTTCAGGCTGGCGCCGGGGCTGGACTTGCTGAGCCTGCCGTTGGACCTGACGCTGACCCAGGTGCTGGACAAGATGCACGACCGCCCCTTGTCTGTCGACGAGCTGGCCAGCGGCAGCGAGCTGGGCCGGCCCGGCGTGGTTCGGCTGTTGAACGCGCTCTACCTGCAGTCTGGGCTCATCGTCACCCGCCATGGCGTGACACCGTGGTCGATGCAGCGCGCGGTGGACGTGGTGCGGCGCACGATCCCGTCCGGCTTCGGCAAACGCAGCTGACGGGCCAGGGCCCGCTGGCCCTCAGGCGGACACCACCGGCACGATGGGCGCCACTGGCTCGGGTGCCAGCAGGCTGCCGTCGCGCAGGCCGCGTACCGTGGCCATGGCCAGCGCCAGGATCACCAGGCTGGCCAGTGCCAGCAGCAGCGGCCCCACCACGGCCAGCAGCCCGCCCGGCGTGGCCAGGCGCAGTGTGAGGGCCGCAAACGCTGCCAACGGAAAGCTCATGCCCCAGTGCGGCATGCCGAAGGGCAAGTCGCGGATGCGGCCAGCCTGCGAGGCCGCCCAGAAGAAACTGAACAGCGCCATGCCCCAGCACACCCAGCCCAGGGTGAGCGGGGCCCCCAACTGCAGCGCCCCCATTCCCACCAGCGTGGGCGGCACCACGACGATGAACACCGTGGGCAACAGCCGGTCGGGGAACATGCCCTGCACGGCCACTCGCACCAGCAGCAGCACCAGGGCCACGGGCCAGAACATCAGGCCCATGCCGTACTGGGCGGCCGCCCAGTTGTCGTAGCCCAGCGGCACACCGGCCAGCGGCGACAGCACATTGCCCACCACCGGAATGAACAGCGCCGGCGTGATGCTGGCCCACTGCAGACCACCCGGCTTGTTGCCGTTCCACCAGCGCGAGAGCACCCACCAGGTGACGCCCAGCTGGCTCAGCGAGCCGGCCCACCACAGCGCGCGGCTGGCCGGGTGCGGGCCCAACAGGGCCACGGCCACGGTGGCCAGCAGCATCAGGCTCAGTGGCAGCGTGGCAATGAAGGTGTGGCGCACAGGGTGCTTGCGGTCCTCGGTCCAGGCCTCGGGGTGGCGCTGCAGGCGCAGCCCCGTGGCCAGCAGCAGCGCTGCCAGCACGGCGGCGGTGAGCAACCCGAGCACCAGCGAAATGCCGTCGGCCATCTCGCCCATCAGTGGCGCGGCACGGTGCCAGGCCAGCGCCAGGCCGCCAAGGCCCATGGGCACGGCATACCAGCCGGGGTACAGGAACTTCAGGGCGTCGGGTCGTTGATTCATGGGTGGGGATTTTCCGCCAACCCGCAAAGGCCCGTTTTAGGGCATGCTTCTGAGCGACATGATGTCCATCAATTCAGGAGACACCGCGTGAACTTCAAGCAAGCCTGCCTGGCCATGGTCTTGGGCCTGTCGACCCTGGTCGCTGCCGCCCAGGACAAGGTGGTCTACCACATCAGCGACGCGGCCACCCAGGCGCTGGCCGGGTTGCGCAACGTGCGCAACCAGCTCGACACCGAGCCCTCCACACAGGTCACCGTGGTCGCGCATGCGATGGGCGTGGACTTCCTGATGGAAGACGCCAAGGACAAATCCGGCGTGGCCTACGCCGACCTGGTGGCCGCGCTGAAGTCACGCGGCGTGAACTTCGAGGTCTGCGAGATCACGCTGAAGAACCGCGGCCTGAAGAAGGAACAGTTCATCATGGAAGCCGACTTCACGCCCTCTGGCGTGGTGCGCATCACCAAGCTGCAGCACCAGGGCTACGCCTACCTGCGGCCTTGATGCGGCGGGGCGCTCACGGCGCATAGCCGTCATCCCCGCCACCGCCGTCATTCCCGCGCAGGCGGGAATCCAGGTTCTCTTGCTTTTGTGTGCGTTCGCGCCAGGCGGCCAGCCGGCGCTGGCTCATGCTGTGGCGGTCGTCGCTGCGCGCCGACTGCCTTGCGGTGCTCGCCTTCGGGGTGTGCCGCATCACTCGTTTCGCTCGCCTTGCTCGCTGCACTCAAACAAGATGCGGCAAGCATGT